>WNFC01017413.1_pt1 | contig 15543 bp, 15 predicted proteins | sample 5400541 | NCBI WGS metagenome assembly WNFC01 (sample SAMN13153342, study PRJNA577476) | soil metagenome | isolation source: 120 cm saprolite under Douglas fir tree site 2 hole 2 replicate 1 | place: USA:California | collected 2015-04-18
AGCTCGGTCACCGCGAGCATCCCGCCCGCCGCCGTCAGCGACGGGTCAGGCGCCCCGATCTGTATCCTGCCCCGTGTCCGGCCCGGCGTGCCTGACGTCGTCACCATCTCGGTGGCCTTCTTCTTGGGGAGATAAAGCGCTGTCACGCTCCATCATCCCAGCAGGGCACCGTGATTTCAGGAAACTACGGAAACATTCCGCCATCCTACTTGTGGATTCGGGACTGAGGAGAGCGGGACAAAGTGGAGAGGGCAGTGGGCGGGACAGGCGCCGGGTCGCCGCAGCTGGGTTCTGGTGTGGTTAATGTGTCGGGTCTGGTGGCGCATCGCCGAACTCGAAATCTTCTTCTACTGACAATCTGTCGCCACCCGGCGGAAGCTTGCAGTCTCGACGTGTTCAAGATCCGCGACAGCCTGGTGCGCCTTCTATAGTTGACGACTTGCCCCATGACGCTCTCTCGATAGACCGTCGTGGGTATGGGTGAACAGCCTGGACGGCGCCATAACTCCTGATGGAGTAGTGGGGCACTGAAGAGGCTGGTGACCCTCCCGACCTGATCTGGCACATGATCGGGCTACCTTCACTCTAGGACGGATCCTGCGGGACGTTGACCGAGCCCGCCGGCGTTGCTTCCGTGATTGGGCTGCTGTTCCCGATCGCGATCCTTGCTGGCGGCGGTGCTTTACCCCCTGATTCTGGGTGCCCGAGCCTCATGAGCCAGGCACCGCATGAGTGAAATGAATTCAGAGGCTGCTGCTGGTTCGGCACCAGGTGCATGATCTTCGGTCCAGAGCACCAAGTCGGCAGTTAGTGCAGTCGTCACCCACGTCACTGCCGTCACAGATCGGGTTCATGAACCCCTCGTCGCAGCTAGCGAGCCTGCTTCAACCACCGTGACGAGATCGTGGGGGCAAACGCGCGATCGAGATGGTCGGCGGCGTGGCGTTCGAGATGCGCACAGCGCCGAGCGACTTCATCACCAGCGCTGGGCACCGCGCGGGTACATCCTGTCCGCCCAGAACCGGATCACCAACGACATAGAGGTAGCGGCGAGGGCGCGCTGCTCGACGGCATGCTCTGCCTGGCGTCCTGCGACACGACCGCGCGGATCAGCTGATGGCGGCCGCCCCGGCTGAACATTCCCACGATCATCGTGGCCTGCGGCTACTAGCCCAACGAGACTTACCGGGGCGGGCACCCGAGTGAGCGGCATCCTGAACCTCGCCGTCGGCGACTTCGCGATGGTGGGCGAGCTCGGCGTCGACGACCTGGTGCGGGTGCGGAACTGGCCCACTGCCCGACGACGGTCATCACGCCGCTGGCGGTGGCCGTGGTCTTCGGCTACGCCCACGACCGGGTGGTGCTCGGCTCGCGCAGGACGGCGACGCCAGCTGGAGGACATCGTCATCACATTCTTCTTCACGTTCGCTCTGTCGCTCTTCATCGACGGCGTCGCGAAGATCCTGTTCGGCACCGACGTGCACGCCGCGTCCGCGCTGTGGACGGCGGGTCGCTCACCATGCTGTCCGGCCTGCACATTGAGCGGGCCGGCGTCCTCGTGCTGGCGTGCGCGCTAATGTGCTGCTCCATGTCCTGGCTGTACGTCAGCACGCGCCAGGAGCTTGCTGAATCAGGCCTGTTCTTCGGACGCATCTTGCTGGGCCATTCAGGCCTTCGCCGCAGCCATCGGTCGGCTGTTGGCGCTTCTGATTCCGGTTCTCCCGCCGGTCTGCGTGTCGCGGCGGGCCGGCTGTCGGGCAGGCCTGGCCGGCGCTGGCCTGTTCCGGCCGGCCGGTCAGGTGGCCAGGACCCAGGCGTCGTCGCGGCGGGCCAGGCCCTTGCCGAGGAGGTTTCGCAGGTTCAGCGCGGCGGTGCGGCGCTTGAGCCAGGCGTGTTCTTGGTCACGCCGCGGTAGCGGAGCTTGAGGCGGCGCCGCGGAAGCTGGCGACCGGGGCGATGGCGCGCTCGATGTGGGGTCGGCGGGCGCCGTAGTCCCTGCGCAGTGCCGGGCCGCCGGCCCAGGCGGCGCGCAGCAGGCCGTCGTTCTCGTGCAGGTGCACGATGCGGCCCGCTTTGGCGGTGGAGCACCGCGGGCGCAGCGGGAAGCCGCGGCAGGCGGCCCCGAAGATGACGGCGCTGCTGGCGGTGACCCGGCGGGTGACGCCGGCCGGACAGGTCACGGTCCTTGCGGCTGTGTTGACGGTGAAGTCATCGGTGGTGAAGCCGCCTGCCACGGCGGGGAGCAGCGGCCAGGGCTTGATCACCGCCCTGTGCCCGGCTGCCGCGATCGCGGCGCACGCAGGTCCCCGGTGCCATAGGCCGAATCGCCGTACCAGGCAGCTGCCCGCCGGCATCGCCCCGGCCGCCGTGATGGCGGCTGACGGCGGCCTCAGCCGCGACGAATTCCGCGGCGACCGCCGCGTCGGAGTTCTCCGCTCCGGCGGCGCCGGTCAGCTTCTCGCCGACGATGATCTCGGTGTCCGGGTCGCCGGCTACATGGGCACGGTAGCCGTCCCGGCGGGTCTCGGGGACTTGCGGGTATACCGGGCCTCAGGATCGACGGTGGAGATGACGCGGTCCCCGGCGACCTTGCGGGCGATCCGCGACCGCCCGTCGGTGCCGTCGCTGCCCTCGGCCGGCTCGACATCCTGCCCGGCGACCAGCGCCAGCAGCGCCACCGCTGAGGCGGCCGGCTCGGCCAGCTTCGCCCCCGGTGAACGCGGCCACCAGCGCGTTCGCGTCATTCACCAGCGCCGACACCAGCGCGTCCTTGGCCGCCGGGTCATCCAGTCGATCTTCAGCTTGCCTGGCCGCGAGTAATCGTGCCCGGTATACACGGCCGCGATCTGCTCCGCCGCCCCGGGCACCTCGCGGGCCACCCGCTGGATCGCGCTGACCAGCTGGGTGACCGTATCCTGGGTGGCCACCGCGTCAGCCAGGATCGTGGAGTCCACCGCCCGGCGCCGTCGGCCCTTCAAGATCCCGGTCTGCTCCACGATCGCGCGGACCGCCTCGTTGACCCGGTGCGGCCGCTCCGGCCTCGCCAGCCTCTTGCGCCAGTACACCAGCGAGGACGGGTCGAACCCCGGATCATCCAGGCTCGCGCCATCGCCACCTTCCACCGCACATCAACCCGGACCGCCTCGGCGGCCTCCCAGTCCGAGTATTCATGCAGCACCTGCAGCACCAGCACCGCGGCCATCACGGCGGCCGACAGCGACGGCCCTGCCCGGCGGGGCGAACAGGTCTGCGTACTCGGCATTGGGAACACCTCGGCCCGGTGCGCGGCCAGGAACGCGAACATGCTGCCCCCGGGACCAGGTGCCCTGCCAGCGCCCACCATCGCTTCATAAAGTCGAACTCGGTCAGCCTCAATGTGCACTTTGTGGTTGTACACTGGGGGCGCCGGCCGGATCGAGTTCCCCGACCGCATGATGAACGCTCAGAAGGGAGCGGACGTATGTCGATGACCCCTCAGCCGCCGCGCACGCGGCGGCACAAGCTGGGAAGCGGAACGCCGGCCGACGCGTACTCAATCGAGTCGGGCATGGTGATCGTCGGCGTCTCGGTACGCAGCGATGGCTGCTGGCTGATGGTGCCGGTGCCAGGCGGACCGCGCTGGGGAGTTGAGCCCCGCAAGTTCGTCAGGCATGGCGAGGGCATGGCCTGGCTCGCAGAGTAACGACCAACGCAAGGGAGAGACCCTGGCCGCTGAGCGGCCCAGGGTCTCCCTTGCACCCTGGGCTCGACCTGGGCGGCCTGCCGGCTGTGAGGCGTGTGGGCCGATGTGGTTCGGCGGGCACAGCCCGGGTACGTGGCGACGCCCGCCTCCCGGTCGGCGTTCACGGCCTGGCAGTCCGGTAATGGCGCAATGCAAGCTCGGCCGACCCGGCTGCGGCCGGCGGCGAGGGAGCCGCGCGCGGCAGCAGCCCCGGCGTCCGTAGCAGCCTGCGTCCGAAGGAGGCGAGCGAAGCCGATGTGACGCCAATCACGATGCAATTTCTCTGCTAGCGCATGCGCAGGCTGGTGGCCGGCGGCCTGCTCCCCGAGCGGGCCGGGCAGCCCGCGAAAGTGTGGGCGCACATTTCCCTGGCCGACCTGCTGATGATGGATGGCAGCTCGGCGCTCCAGCAGGAGTGGACCGCGGGGGTCCGGGCCCAGTGGGCCGCCGCCCGCGCCGCCGCCTCTGTCGGCGGCAGCGACGGCGCCGCCTGGCTGGACGGCGACGCCGCCCGCGCGTTCGCCTGCGACGCCTCGGTCACTCCGGTGGTGATAGGCGAAGTGAACTACCCCGTGCTGGATGACCTGGTGCGGCTGTGCGCGGAACTAGCCCGGCTCAACGACGCCGAGGCGACCGGCGAGGCAGGCTCTCCGGACGAGCCTCAGCCACCGACCCTCCGGGTCCGCGAGGCCCTCGAGCAGCAGATCATCGGCAAGGCCACGGACCTAATGTCGGGCCCGGGCGGCCTGGCCTCCTTCCTGCGGCGCCGGCAGCTCGGCGCCCGGCTGGGCGGCCCCAGCCTGCCGCTGGACATTGGGTACAGCGAGACCATCCCGGTCGGGATCCGCAACGCCGTCATCCTGCGCGATAAGCATTGCCAGTGGGCCGGGCGCTGTAACCAGCCCGCCTCGGCCTGTGAGGTGCACCATGTCAGGCACAAGAAGAACGGCGGCAAGACCAGCCTTCGAGATTGTGTTCTATTGTGCTGGTTCCACCACCAGATTGTCATCCACCGATGGGGCTGGACCCTGGTCCTGAACCCCGACGGCACCACCACCGCATGGAACCCGGACAAAACGAAGGTCCTCAGAAGCCACAGCCCGCCGGTCCGCCCTGGGTGACACCCCCGGGGGACTAGTGACAACGCCTGGCAGGTCCGCCGATTTCCGACGACCTAGCAAAGCTCAGGTACACAGCACCGGATGAGCACCCCGCCTCAGACCCGAGGCCTCGGTGTCATCCGGTGCTGTCCCGCGTCGCCTGGCTGACTCAGTTAGCGCATCCGGAGAAGGTGGCTCCGGCCAGTTCGGGTGCGGGCTCCGCAGCCTCGGCCGGGGCCTGCGGCGCGGCCGGGGCTTGGCGCAGGACGGTGGCGGCGACCGCGATTGCCGCCGCCACTAGGCCGAAGGCGATCCAGAAGGCCAGGTGATAGCCGTCGGTCAGGGCCGCCGCGACCGGACGGCCGTGCGCGATCAGCGCATTGGTCCGGGACGCGGACACGGTCGCCAGCACGGCGAGCCCCAGCGCGCCGCCGATCTGGGCCGTGGTGTTCACCAGACCTGAGGCCAGGCCAGCGTCCTCCGGCGTGGCACTGGACATGGCCAGCGTCATCAGCGCCGGGAAGCACAGGCCGGCGCCGGTTCCGATCAGCAGCGTCACGGGCAGGATGTGGCTGATGTACGCGCCGCCAGCCGGGATCATGGCGAACAGGGCCAGCCCGGCGGCGATCAGCCCTAGGCCGGGGCACAGCAGCCTGCGGGCGCCGAACCTCATCACCAGCCGGTCGGTGTAGCGCACCGACAATGCGCCCATCACGACGGCGACGGGCAGGAAGGCCAGGCCGATCTGCAGCGGGTCGTAGCCGAGGATCCGGCGGAGGTACAGCGAGCCGAGGAAGAACATCCCCAGCATGCCCGCGGTCCCGAGCACCTGGACCAGGTTCGCGCCGGTCACCGCGCGCGAGGAGAAGATCCGCAGCGGCATCAGCGGGTGGTGCGCGGTGAGCTGCCTGATGATGAAGGCACCCAGGAGCGCCAGCGAACCGGCCCCGAGGCCGAGCGTCCTGCCCGCCAGCCAGCCCAACTGCGCCGCGGGGTCCACGATCGTGAAGACGCCCAGCATCATCGCGCTGGTGATCAGCAGCGCCCCCGGCACGTCCGCTCCCGCTCGGTATCCGGCGCCTCGATCCTGCTCGATCACCCGCACGGCGAGGATGGCCGTGGCGGCGCCGACCGGCAGGTTGACAAAGAAGATCCAGTGCCAGTTCAGCACCTGGGTGAGGATTCCGCCGGCCAGCAGGCCCACCGCCGCGCCCGCGGACGCGACGAAGGCGAACACGCCGATTGCCTTGGCCTGTTCCCGGGGTTCGGGGAACATGGTCACGATCATGCCGAGGATTACCGCGGAGGTCAGAGCGCCGCCCACCCCTTGCAGGAACCGCGCCCCGATCAGCATTTCCCGGTTCGCCGCCAGCCCGCACAGCAGGGACGCGGCGGTGAATACGGCCAGGCCGGCCAGGAACACGTTCCTGCGGCCGGCCAGATCGCCGAGCCGCCCGGCCAACAGCAGCAGTCCGGCGAAGGCGATCAGGTAGGCGTTGACCACCCAGGCCAGGCCCGCCTGCGAGAAGCCGAGATCAGCCTGGATGGACGGCAGCGCCACATTGACGATGGTCATGTCCAGAACGATCATCAACATCCCCGTGCACAGCACCACCAGGGCGATCCAGCGATTACGATCACGCACCGGTCCTTCTCCTCCCACGAGCCTCCAGCCTGTTCATGTGTCTGGACGTGGCCCTGAGCGGAAAATCATCGGCGCGGACCCGTATCGTTCCTGCAGGCCGCGATGGCAACCAGACGGCGCGGCTGCTGACCGCCGGTCAGGCGGCCGAGCTGGCCCGCACTATCAGGTGCGTGGGCAGCCGCTGGTCCAGCGGGGCGGTGCCCGCCCGGTCCGTCAGCGTGCGGACTGCCAGGGCGGCCAGCTTCTCGACTGGCTGGTGCACCGTGGACAAGACAGGCGTCGTCATCCAAGCCGGAGGCGAGTCGTCGAAGCCCACCACGGCGACGTCGTCGGGGACGCGGCGGCCGCTGGCGATCAGCACCTGCAGCACGGCCGTGGCCATCAGGTCAGATGCGACGAAGATCGCGTTGACGTCCGGGGTGGCCTCGAGCAGCCGGCGGGCGGCCCGGGCGGCGCCCGGCCGGGTGAAGTCGGCGCTGAGCTCGACCTCAGCCAACCCCGCAGCCCGGACGCACGACCGGTAGCCGGCCAGCCGCTCGCGGGAACACGGGTTCCGCTCCGGCCCGGCGATCATCGCGATCCGGCGACGGCCCTGGGCTAGAGCGCCGGTCAAGTAGTGGGGTCGGGTTTCGTCGTGGTGCTGGCTGGCGGTCGTCGTGTGTGCTATTTCCTTGTTCGTAGCGGGTAGTGAAGGATTGGCTACGACCAGGGAGGTAGTTCGGTGCGTCCTGATGTGTGGCGGCCGCCGGCGGAGCCATCGCCGGCGGAGCAGGCGGTGATCAAGGCGGTGCGGCGGGCGAAGCTGTTCGTGTTCTTGCGCCTGCACCGGCACGAGCTGTTTGATGAGGAGTTCCAGGGCGAGCTGGCGCGGGCGTACGCGGACAGCCCGAAGGGGCAGCCGCCGGTGCCGCCCGCGCTGCTGGCGCTGGCGACGATCCTGCAGGCCTATACCGGGGTGTCCGATGATGAGGTGATCGAGGCGACGGTGATGGACCGGCGCTGGCAGCTGGTGCTGGACTGCCTGGATTCCGGTCAGCCGCCGTTTGCCAAGGGCACCCTGGTGGGATTCCGCAAACGGCTGATCGAGCGGAACCTGGACCGGCGGCTGGTGGAGCGGACGGTCGAGCTGGCGGCGCGCACCCGGGGGTTCGGCGCGCGGGCGCTGCGGGCGGCGCTGGATTCCAGCCCGCTGTGGGGAGCGGGCCGGGTGGAGGACACCTTGAACTTGATGGGACACGCCCTGCGCAAGGCCCTGGGCGTGATCGCGGCCGTGCAGGGGCGGGGGCAGGCCGCCGGGACCGCCGTGGTGGCGGCGCAGGCGGGGGTGCCGCAGCTGGCCGCGTCCAGCCTGAAGGCCGCGCTCGACCTGGACTGGGACGATCCCGCGACCGCGGGCCTGGCCCTGGCCCAGGTGCTGGGCTGGCTGGACCAGGTGGAGGCGTTCACCGCCGGCCAGTTCGGGGACCAGGCCGCGGCCGCCGCGGTGGCGGTGGCCCGCCAGGTCCGTGACCAGGACACAGACCTGTCCGGGGCGGCGCCGGCGCTGCGCCGCGGGGTGGCCAAAGACCGGCGCATCAGCGTCGAAGACGAGGCCAGCGTGACCGGCGACATCGAGACCGACCTGGAGGCCGGCGGGATCACCTTGGCCGAGCTGCACATCGACCGGGCCTACCTGTCCTCGGCGCTGGTCCGCGACCGCGGCCCGGACCTGGCGATCTTCTGCAAGGCCTGGCGGGTCCGCAACGCCGGCGGCCGGTACGCCAAGGACCAGTTCAGCATCGACTTCGGCGCCGGGCAGCTGACCTGCCCCGCCGGGGTGAGCATCGGCTTCCAGCCCGGCAAGACCGTGCACTTCCCGAAAGACACCTGCGCCGCCTGCCCGCTGCGCGCCCGCTGCACCACCAGCAGCAACGGGCGCAGCGTGTCCATCCACCCCGACGAAGCGCTGCTCGCGGAGCTGCGCCAGCGCCAGCACACCCCGGCCGGGCGGGCCCGGCTCCGCGAACGCGTCCAGGTCGAGCACGCCCTCGCCCACGTCGGGCACTGGCAAGGCCGCCGCGCCCGCTACCGCGGTACCCGCAAGAACCTGTTCGACCTGCGCCGCGTCGCCGTGGTCCACAATCTCCACGTCATTGCCCGCCAGCCCGCCGCGGGGGACTACCAGCTGGCTGCCTGACGACTACTTGACCGGCGCTCTAGCAGGTGCCCGACTGCGGCCGACACGCCTGCCTCGTTCTCCGCTCGGCACAGCGGGTGCGGCAGCGCCCATCGAGACGACCGGCCGGTTCAGGCTGCTGATAGATGCCGCCTCCTCGGCGCTGGCGTTGACCAGGATGGCGCCCACGTGGCGCTGGCTGCCGCCGAACGGCGTAACGCCGACCAGCGATCCCAGCGAGGCGACGTGCACGGAAAGCGATAGGCCGTGCCGGGCCGTCTCTTCGTGCGCCCCGGCGATGACCCTGGCGTAGTACGGGTCGCTGGCGAACTCGCGGCTATCCGTCACGGCGACGGCCAGAACGACCTCATCGCCTCTGCCCCCAGCCAGCTGGCGTGCCGCCGGATCCACCGCCCAGCCGGTCGCCGCTATCGCCTGTTCGACGCGCAGTCTCGTGGTCTCCCGTACCCGGACGCGGCCGGAGACCACGCGGGAAACGGTCGCTATGGAGACGCCCGCATGACGGGCCACCTCGGTGATCGTCGGCGGCCTTTCCCTATCCCCCGTGCCCGCGCCAGCCGAATCCGCCGTCATAGCCTGACAATAAGCCCGAGCTTCGCCGTGAGCTGCACAAGGCAGCGGCCTCAGTCCGCGCCGCGGTGGTCGTCGCTACGACGGAAGGTGCGGCGGTAGTCGCGGGGGGCGATCCCGCGCCGGAGCGTGAACTGCTCGCGGAACACGGCGGCGCTGCGGTATCCGACCCGGTCGGCGACCTGCTCGATGGCCAGGTCGCTGGTCTCCAGCAATTCCTCGGCGAGGTTGAGCCGCTGCGAGACAAGCCAGGCGTGCGGGGTCGTCCCAGTGGCGGCCTTGAAGTGGCGTACGAAGGAGCGGCGGCTCATCAGCGCGCGTGCCACCAGCGCATCGACCGGCAGCGGGCGATCCAGGTTCGCCCGGGCCCAGGCGATGACGTCGGCGAGGCGCTCGCCGTCCGCGCCGGCGGGCACCGGAGCGGTGATGAACTGCTGCTGCCCGCCGTCGCGGTGCGGCGGGACGACCAGGATGCGGCGATGGCGTTCGCCAGTGCCGCGTCGTAGTCACGACGCAGCAGGTGCAGGCACATGTCGATGCCGGCCGCGGCGCCCGCGGCGGTGACCATGGCGCCCTGGTCGATGTAGAGGGCTTCGGGCCGGACCGTGACGCCGGGGTAGCGGGCGCCGAGTTCGCTCGCGTACTGCCAGTGCGTGGTGGCTTCGAGGCCGTCCAGCAGGCCCGCCGCCGCGGGCAGGAACACGCCGAGGCAATGGGCGGCCACCGTCGCGCCCCGCCGGTGCGCCCCGCGCAGCGCCTCGAGGACGCGCTCCGGGGGCTGCGCGGTGACATCCGCGCCGGGCAGGACCAGCACGAGGTCGGCCGCGGGCAGCAGGTCCAGGTCGTGCTCGACCAGCACGGGCGCGCCGAGTTCCGTGGCTAGAGGGCCGGCTTGGCCCGCGATCTGACATCTGAGCCACTGGTGCGCGGACGTGCGGGCCAGCCAGACTCATCTGGTCAGCCAGTACATCGACGGCGGGCCCCGCGACGGGCGCCTAGCCGTGCTCATGACACCAGGCACCGGGCTAGCCGGGCTTTCAGCACATGCAGGGGCGTTGTCTCCGAGTTCATGACCTGCAACTGTTCAGCGAGGTTGGCGGGGGTCGACGCCGGGCAGTTCGAGGAGCCGGGCTTGGAGCGGCGGGGGTCTTGGGATCTCGGCGGGGCTGGCAGCACTGGCGGGCACGAGCCGCAGGCGGGATAGGGCGACGAAGATGAGCCGGCCGGCGGGCTTTGCTGGCTGTCCTGCCCATAGCCCGGCGAGTTTGACGGCGGGGCTGAGGGCCAGGCGTACGGCCCGTTCGACCAGGCTGAAGATGAGCAGGGCCAGGCAGATCACGCTGATGAGTGCCTCGATGCGCCGGTTGTTCTTCAAGAACATGGGGGCGACGGCGATCGGGCCCTTGAAGTTGCTGTAGCGCCGCTCGGCTGCCTCCTGGCCCTTGTAGTTGCGGAGCACCTCGGCTGCGCTGACCGCCGATGTGAGATTGGTGAGCAGTGCGTACCACCCGTCGGCGGCGGCCCCGGCGGCCAGGGCGGCCTCGTCGAAGTGCCACTCCAAGGCCGGCTTGGCCGTCACCGGATCGGTGCCGGCGGTCGTTCTCAGGCAGGCCTTCACGCGGCGCTGCCTGGTGATCACGGCGATACGCTCGATGACCTGGGTCTGGGTCGGGTAGTACCGGCCCCCGAGTCCCCGCCCGAGACGCTCCAGGTCGCCGCGGGCCCGCTCCAGCTTCTTCGACCGGGCCTTTCCGGCCGCGCCGGCCCGGGCGCCCGACCACACGAACACCCGTCGCAGCTCCAGATCGGGATCGGACTTCTTCGTCCCGGTGAGGACCATGGTGTCCTCCAGTACCCGGTAGGAACCCCGCTCTGCGGGCGGCTTGCCGGCGTCGCGCTGGGCGACGTAGCCGACCTCGACAGCAGCGCCGAAGTCGCAGGCGGCCAGCACGCCGGCGCTGACGTAGGCCGTGGAGGCCGGGGCGGCGAAGGTCACTTCAGCCTCGGTGAGTGCCCGCAGGTTCGGGTAGGACACGAGCTTGGAGTCCCCGGCCATCAAGAAGCTGCGCTCGCCGGCGAGCTTCGACAATGCCTCCATCGCCGGGACCACCTGGGCGACCTCGCCGGCCCCTCCGTCATAGGCCCGGTGCCAGAGCGGAACGCCGCCGTCCGCGCTGACCGCCAGCCCGGCCTGGACCTGCGGCAGATCTGGCCGGCGGTCCTTCGGGTGCCCGAAGCGGGCTCGATGTAGTCCCCGGCGGGGGAGGTGCAGGCACCGAACAGGCTGATCGAGGTCATGTCCCAGTGGATGCGGGCGACCTGTATGCCGAACTCGGCGATCGCCATGGTCCCGGCCGAGCCGACGATCCCGTCCAGCTCGGGGGCGACTGCGTCGAGTGCCCGGCCGATGCGATCGTCGTTGAGGACCTCGGGCGGCAGGCAGAGCACCTCCTCAACTGCCCGGGCCCTCGCCCAGTCCTCCACATGGACAAGCGGAGCAGGCGACGTCAGCCGGCTGGCCACCAGGGCCTCGATCACCTGCCCGTGGGTCGCATAGGCGATGTCACGCACCGGGCAGGCCCGGTCGACGATCCCGGCGACATCTAGACGCCGGCAGAACCCGGCGGCGACCGGGAGTGCCCCCAGCGCCTTTTCCGCACTGGGTGGTCCGTAGCGGACGTGATGTCGTGTCACGGTGACCTCCTCGGCCCGTTACCTTGAAGCGTATACACTTCAAGACAGCAAGACACGGATACCGAAGGTGCAGATGATGGCCGAACCCGGCGCACGACAACGACGAGCCCAAGCCGGCTGCCACTGCCAGGGCGACCCGCCGGTGCTGCACGGGCCTTACCTCACCTGGACCCGGACGGCGGGCGGCAAGACCGTGACCCGCAAGATCAGCGAGGACCAGCAGGCCCGCTACCAGGCATGGTTCGACAACGCCCGGAAACTCCGCCAGCTCGTCACCGACCTCGAAACCCTCTCCCTCCGAGCCTTCGAGGAGGCTGACGGAACCAGTAAGCGCTGATCAGGCCCCTGGACCATGGAAGAGACCTACCGACCTGCATGTGCTGAAAGCCCGGCTAGCCCAGCTCAGAACCGGATGATCTGTGCCCAGAAGCCTGCCGCGCCAGCGCCGACCAGTGCTGCGTCCAGGCCCGGCAGCGGGGCCGGCTTTGTCCGCTCGTTGGGTATGTGAGCGGCCGTTCTAGCTAGAAGATGCTCTTCAGTAGCCTGTGGGCGATCACGCGTCGAGGCAGGACATCGGCTGGGTTGCGCTTCATGGCGGCGTTGGGTGGGCTGATGCTGGCGTGAAGGGTGCGGCCAGATTCGTGGCTTGGCGCCGCCGGCCTGGTTGCCTGGCACCGGGTCACTGCGGCTCTCATAAGCCGTTCTTGCCTCGTGTGACGAGGGGCAAGCAGAGGCCAGCTGCCAAGACCGGCCTTGAACCTCGCAGGTTCTGCCTCCTCCTTCAAAGGGGCCGGTTTATGTGGGAACGTGGTGAGAAGTGAGAAGGAGACAGCGAACCGGGAGGATGGCGATGACGGCTTCCAATACCCGCACCGCGCGTCTCGCGCTGTTCCTGGTCACCGCTGCGGCCGTGCTCGTCACGGTCGGCGGAACCGGGGTGCTTGCTTCCGGGCCTGCTGTCGCGGCTTCCCGGCCGGACCGGGCGCCTGTCACACTGGCCACGCCGGCTAAGCAGGCGGTCGCGGTTGGTACCGGCGGTGCCGTGGCCTCCGATAACGTGCAGGCGACGCAGGCTGGGATTGAGGTGCTGCGGCACGGCGGGAACGCTGTCGACGCAGCGGTGGCGGTGGCGGCGACCCTGGGCGTGACTGACCCGTTCGTCGCGGGCATCGGCGGCGGCGGCTTCCTGGTCTATTACGACGCTCGCGCCCACCAGGTCTATACGATCGACGGCCGCGAGACGGCGCCGCTGAGCGCTAGCCCGAGCCTGTTCATCGACCCCTCCACCGGCCAGCCGCTCAGTTTCCCAGCTGCCGTCACCAGCGGTCTGTCCGTCGGCGTGCCCGGCACGCTGATGACCTGGCAGCAGGCGCTGCGCAACTGGGGCACGATGAGCCTTGCCGACGCGATGCGGCCGGCCGAGCATGTCGCCCGCCGGGGTTTCCCTGTGGACGCCGAGTTCCGGGAGCAGGTGCGGGAAAACGCGTTCAGGTTCGATCAGTTTTCCTCCACCAGCAAGCTGTTCCTTCCCGACGGCCAGCTGCCGGTCGTCGGCTCGGTCTTCAGGAACCCGGACCTGGCCGCCACCTACGCCGAGATCGGCCGGGACGGGGTGGGCGGCTTTTATGGCGGCGCGCTTGGCGCGCAGATCGTGCAGGCAGTCCATCATCTGCCGCTCGCGCCCGGGGCCACTTTGATCCCGCGGCCTGGCCTGATGCAGCTCTCCGACCTGGCCGCCTACAGCGCGCCGTTGCGGCCGCCCACCAAGGTGACCTACCAGGGCCTGGACGTGTATTCCATGCCGCCGCCGTCCAGCGGCGGCATCACGGTTGGCGAGTCGCTCAACATCCTGGCTAACTTCGACCTGCCCGGCATGACCAGGGTGCAGGCCCTGCATCACTATCTGGAGGCCACCCGGCTGGCTTTCGCTGACCGTAACCGCTACATCGGTGATCCATGGGTGCGGCTCTTCTGGAGTGAGCTTGCGGGTCCTGGTTCTGCGGGTGTGAGACCGGGTTGTCCTTGCCCGTGCGTGTAAAAAGGGCTCCGTCCCGTTATGTTCCTGGTTGTTCCACGACCAGAACGGACGGGAGGAGCCCGATGTCAGGGTACGCGCCGGAGGCGGCGTTCGCGCGCTCGCGGGATGCGTTCGCGCAGGCTGAGGAGTGGCTGGACGGCCCGCAGGCGGCGAGGCTGGAGCACGCGGCGCTGGAAGGCCGGCTGCTGGAGGCGCTGGGCCGGGAGATCCAGCGGCGGCTGCTGCAGGATCACCTGGACCTGCGGGCGGCCCGCGAGCAGCGCCGGGAGCAGGTGACCGGCCCGGACGGGATCACCCGGACCCGGGCCGAGGCGGGACACGCACGGCCGCTGTCGAGCGTGTTCGGGCCGGTGACGGTGACCCGGATCGCGTACCGGGCACCTGGGGCGCCCAATGCGCACCCGGCGGATGAGGAGCTGAACCTGCCGCCGGGAAAGCACTCCCACGGGCTGTCCGAGAAGGTCGCGGCCGCGGCCGCGAGCGGCTCGTTCGGGCAGGCCTGCGCCGCTGTCATCCGGCAGACCGGGTCCACGCTGGGCAAGCGGCAATGCCAGCAGCTGACCCGGCAGGCCGCGGCCGACTTCGGGGACTTCTACGCCAGCGCGGAGCACCGGCCGCCGCCCGGTGCCGTACCCGGCCAGGTGCTGGCCTTGTCGTGTGATGGCAAGGGCATCATGGTGCGGCCCGGCCAGCTGCGCCCGCCGGCCGCGCGCAAGGCCCGCAAGGCCGTGCCCAGGCAGGACGGCCGGCTATCCCGCGGCGAGGTCCGCACCCGCAAGCGGATGGCCGAGGCCGGCGCGGTCTTCGACATCACCCCGGAGCCTCGCACCGCGGAAGACATCCTGGGGCCCGGCCCGCGCACCGCGGACGGCACCGGGGCTGCCGGCCCCCGCCCGCCCGGCCCGAAGGCAACGCACAAGTGGGTCACCGCCAGCGTCGCCGAGGACGCCGTCACGGTCGTGGCCGCCGTCTTCGCCGAGGCCGACCGCCGCGACCCCGCGCGGGAGCGCACCTGGATCGCACTGGCCGACGGCAACAAGGACCAGATCAGGTGGATCCAGGCCGAGGCCGCCGCCCGGAACATCACCGTCACCATCATCTGCGACTTCATCCACGTCCTTGAATACCTGTGGACCGCCGCCTGGTGCTTCTTCCCCGAAGCCAGCCCGGAGGCGGGCCCCTGGGTCCGCGGCCACGCCGCCGCCATCCTGCACGGCCACGCCACCGCCGTGGCCGCAGCCATCCGCGACGCCAGCTCCCAGCTCAGCGCGGCCAAGCGCAAGACCGCGGCCAAGACCGCGGCCTACCTCGACGCCAAAGCCCCCTGGCTGGACTACCCCGCCGCCCTGGCGTCCGGATGGCCCATCTCCAGCGGCGTCATCGAGGGCACCTGCCGCCACCTGGTCAAAGACCGCATGGACATCACCGGCGCCCGCTGGGGCGTGCCCACCGCCGAAGCCGTCCTCAAACTCCGCGCCCTGCACGCCAACGGCGACTTCGACGCCTACTGGGCCTACCACCTGCAACGCGAACGCGAACGCAACCACGGACACCGCTACGCCCTCGCAGCCTGACCCTCACTCCAGAAGAGCCGCACCC
>WNFC01004263.1_pt1 | contig 15538 bp, 16 predicted proteins | sample 5400541 | NCBI WGS metagenome assembly WNFC01 (sample SAMN13153342, study PRJNA577476) | soil metagenome | isolation source: 120 cm saprolite under Douglas fir tree site 2 hole 2 replicate 1 | place: USA:California | collected 2015-04-18
CAAATGATCAAATGCGCCGTGACGGTACGTCGGTGTTCGCTTCACCTGGAGATGTCTGCGACGCGTTGGAATGATGGCTGCTCGTCACGCATTCGGCGGTGAGTTCGCCCGTCGAGCAAAATTCTATTTTTGTTGACCGAAGACGGTCTCGACGGCCTGCATCACCGTGACCTCCGGCTTCATCCTGCAGAAGGTCTTGATCTTGTCGATCGACGCCTTGAACTGCTGCGTATCGACAAGCGTCTTGTCGCGCTTTCCGTGATAGTAGCCGCTGAGCCACAGCGCGATGTTGTCCGGATCGGTGACCTTGAAAAGCATGAACTGGTCGCACGTGATCTTCGCGACGTCGATCGTGACCTGCGCGCGCGAAACGGAGCATGGACCGAAAGATAATATGAGAGCGGCGATAACAAGTCTCGAGATGGTCATGATCGCTCGACTCCATTTCAGGGGCGGCGTCGGATCTTCCGGCAAAAAACGGATGGCCTGGTCCGGCGCGCTAGGGCGGCACGGTAGACCTAACGCTTTCTCCGGCGCGCCCTTTGATCCAGATCAATCGGGCAACCGCAATTCTCGCTTGAAGATCGAGCTTCGCGGCGGAAACGATCAAGCCACTGGTGTCCCGCATGGCGCAGGAAGACACGCTCACTCGAGCCGATTTGCGAACTCCGAAGGCTGCCGCGGTTGCCGGCATCGTCTTTTCGGTGCTGCTGATCGTCATTTTCGGGCTGGTCCGGATGTCCGTTCCGGGAAACCCGCTGGAACCCGGGGCGTGGCTCGCGACGCATTCGGCCCCGGTCGCGGTTGCCTTGAATCTCGTTCCCTTTGCCGGCATTTCGTTCCTTTGGTTCATCGGCGTGCTGCGCGACCGATTGGGTGCGCGCGAGGATCGATTTTTTGCCACGGTGTTCTTCGGCAGCGCGCTGTCGTTCCTGGGGATGCTGTTCGCGGCCTCCGCGGTCGTCGGCGCCATCGTCGTGACCGCTTCCGTCGAGCCGGACGAGATGATCAACTCCGTGACGTTCCGTTTCGCCCGCACCGTCGCGTACAACCTGATGAACGTCTACGCGATCAAGATGGCCGGCGTGTTCATGATCTCGACCTCCACGGTCGCGCTCTATACCGGCATCGTCCCGCGCTGGATCGCCATCGTCGGCGTCGCGCTGGCGCTGATCATTCTGCTCGGGAGCTATTACATTCCCTGGAGCTTCATGGTCCTGCCGGCATGGGTCTTGCTGACCAGCGTCTATATCCTGCGTGAAAACCTTCGCTAACCGGATCGGACGGAGGGGCGCGGTATCAGCTTTGTCCCGCGCGTCGTTTGATTCAGATCAACTCAGCGTCGCCAACCATGTGGCTTGAAGGATAAAGCGAACTCGCGATTTCAAAAAGTCAGCCAGCGGCCTTCGGAGTGGGATATTCTCGGCTTCTTGTTGGCGCTGATCCTGCCACCCGACCGTTACCATGTTACCCGAAGCTTCATCGTCTCGCCTGTGCGGGTTTCCTGACAAGCGCCTTTTTGGGAGTCGGTTGGTGCCGACGCGCGATGCCCGATATCGGTCACCAATGGCACGGCCCGTTTGTGCCTGTGTTGCCGCGGCAATTATCCTCTTGGCCGCGCTCGGCGCAGCCATTGCCGAGCCCAAACGGGTGATGTTGCTTCATTCCTTTGGCCGAGAGGTCAAACCGTGGACCGATTATGCTCAATCCATCCATGCAGAGCTGGCGCGACAATCGCCTTGGCCGCTGGACGTCGTTGATTATGCGCTTGTGTCGGCCCGTTCGGCCGACGAGGACCCGGAGCTTCCGTTCGTCGAGTACCTCCGTGCCCTCTATGCCAAACGCCCGCTCGATCTGGTCGTGAGCGTCGGTGCGCCCGCTGCCGGCTTTGTGCAGCGGCATCGACAGCAGCTATTTGCGGCCATCCCCATGGTGTTCACGGTGGTGGAACAGCGTCGCGTTCAGTATTCCATTCTTACCGCGAATGACGCCGTTGTCCCGTTACGTATCAACTATGTTGCTGCAATGGAGAACATCCTGCGGGTGTTGCCGGACACCAAGAATGTGGCGGTCGTGGTCGGCACGTCTCCCATCGAACAGTTTTGGCGGGATGAGATACGCAAAGACGTCGCGCCCTTTACGGATCGAATTGCGTTCACGTTCTACGATAACTTGCCGTTTGAAGAGATCCTGAAACATGCCGCCGCGCTCCCGCCGCACTCCGCGATCGTCTGGGAGCTGATGATCGTCGACGCGGCGGGCGTGGTGCATGACGGGGATACCGCGTTCAAAAGGCTTCGTGCCGCCGCCAACGCGCCCATTTTTGGCTACTACGAGGCCAATTTGGGCGAGGGTGTTGTCGGTGGTCCTTACAGCGCAGTGCTCGATTCGAGCCGGGCGACGGCCGCCGTTGCCGTTCGCATCCTTGGCGGCGAGAGGGCGGGCGACATCAGGATAGCGCCCATCGAATTTGCACCGCCGAAGTTCGACTGGAGGGAAATGCAGCGCTGGGGCATCAGCGAGGCCCGCCTGCCGGCGGGCAGCGAGATCCTCTTTCGCGATCCGAGCGCGTGGGAGCGATATCGCTGGCAGATCGCGCTCATTGCCGCCGTGATCTTGCTGCAGGCCGCGCTGATCACGGGCCTGCTCTACGAACACCGGCGCCGGCGCCTTGCGGAGGTGGAGGCGCGCAACCGCCTGTCGGAGCTCGCGCACATCAATCGCCGCGCGACCGCGGACGAATTGTCCGCCTCGATCGCACACGAGCTCAATCAACCGCTGAGCGCGATCCTTGCCAATGCCGAGGCGGCGGAGTCGATGCTCCGCTCCGCTTCGCCGAAATTGGACGAGATCAAGGACATCCTGGCCGACATCAGGCGTGACGACGAGCGGGCGAGCGAAGTCATCGTGCGGCTGCGGCGTCTGCTCACGAAAAAGGCCACCGATGCCCAGGAAATCGATATCAACGAAACGGTCCGGGAGGTCCTCCGGTTTCTGTCCGTGCAGGCCGGGGCAAGCCACGTCACGCTCGGCAGCACGCTGGTGCCGGAAGCATTGCCGGTCCGCGGCGATCGCGTTCAGCTTCAGCAGGTGATCCTCAACCTGGTCGTGAACGCGATGGAGGCGGCGGTCGGAACGGCAAATGGGCAACGCAAGGTCACCGCGCGCACGGCGCCGGTGGACGGCAAATCGGTCGAGGTGTCGATCGCCGATACCGGTCCCGGTATCCCGCCCGACAGGCTCAAGGATGTTTTTCAACCGTTCTTCACCACCAAGGAGCACGGCATGGGCATGGGGCTGTCCATCGCCCGCACGATCGTCGAAGCGCATGAGGGGCGGATCTGGGCCGAGAATCACGTTGGCGGCGGCGCCATATTCCGCCTCCGGCTTCCTTTGGCCCAGGCGCACCAGGAGTGATCGCCTTGCCGAGCGTCATTCATGTCGTCGATGACGACGTCTCCTTTCGAACGGCGATGAGCCGCCTGTTGCGGGATGCAGGCTATGAGGTCGCCCTCTATGAATCGGGAAGGCAGTTCCTGCAGAGATTTCCGGCCGGCGGAAGCGGCTGCATCCTGCTCGATGTCCGCATCCCCGGCCTGAGCGGGCCGGAATTGCAGGATGAGCTGGCAAGACGGAGCTGCGCGTTTCCGATCATCTTCCTGACCGGTCACGGCGACATTCCGACGAGCGTGCGGGTGACCAAGGCCGGGGCGGAAGATTTTCTGACCAAGCCGGTGTCGAGAGCCAAGCTGCTCGCCGCCATCGAACGCGCGCTTGCGCATCACGAGACCATGCGCGAACAGCGCGATCGGCTCGACGCATTGCGAGCCTTGGCCGCGACGCTGACGCCGCGCGAACGACAGGTCTTCGAGCTGGTCGTTCGAGGAAAATTCAACAAGCAGACGGCCCACGAGCTGGGGACCACGGAGCGGACCATCAAGGCGCATCGTCAGAAGGTCATGGAGAAGCTCGGGGCTCAATCGCTCGTCGAGCTCGTGTCCATCGCCGAACGCCTCGGCATCCCCACTGTGCCCGCGGCTTTGGAACGACGGGCGCCGCAGGATTGAAAAGACTGGGAAAATCGACACCGCCGCCGGTAGCCGCGATCCTCCAGCCGGTATTGTCCTCAGGGCCAATATGACGCACCGGATATTCCGCGTATCAGCGTCACCCAGTGCTGCATCGAGGCGCTCGATCTGCGGGAAGGCAAATGTCGCAAGTCGTGGGCCGAAACATCGTATGCGTGGTGGATGACGATCCTGCCATCCTCAAGGCGGTCAAGCGCCTGCTGAGCGCGCACGAGCTCTACGCCGAACTGTTCGCATCGGCCGAGGATTTCAATGACCGCGCGGATCTTCGCCGCGCGTTCTGCCTCGTGCTGGACATCCACATGGGGGGCATGTCCGGAATTGAGCTGTGGCGCGATCTGGCCGACCGCGGCATTTCGCTGCCGACGATATTCATCAGCGCCGACGACAGCGACGTCACCCGAAAGGCGACCACGGACATCGGCTGCATTGCCCATCTTCGCAAGCCGTTTTCGGCGAAATCGTTGATCGATGCGATTGGAAAAGCGGCTGCGCCAAGCCCGGCGCAATGACCGCCGCGTGACGCGTCTCTCCCGGCCCCACTGCGACTGACCACAAGCTAGCGACCATTCCACATGCCGCGCGACGCGGCGGCGGCGATGCACGCGCATTCCAAGTGCAGGCGCTCGTTCGCGCGCATCGCATCCGCGCATTGGACCTAAGGTCAATGGACCTGAGGACATTGGACCGAAGGGCAATGGCCCAGAGGCTAATGTACCCGAAGACAATAGAGCGACTTAATCGACTGCACCTAACGTCGCTCCGTCAACGCCACGCCACACACGTTGACGTACAGGGGGACCGTGATGCCGACCGGTCGGGCGCTTCAGACCAACTCCACGACACGAAGCAACAAGCGCAATGACGAGACATCGGATTCGTCTCTGCTCGAGGCGGTTGCGGGCGGTGACCAGGCCGCGCTGCAAGTCCTGTTCGCCCGCTATAGCACTCAGATCTATCGCTTCGCCGCGCGCCTAACCGGAAGCACGACGATCGCCGAGGAAACAGTCAGCGACGTGTTCCTCGAAGTGTGGCGCGGTCGAGGAAGCTACCAAGGCAGATCGCAGCTTTCGACCTGGTTGCTGGGCATTGCCCGCAACAAGGCGCTTTCGGCGTCGCGGCGCTCGACGGAAGCGCAGCTCGATGAGGCGTCCGCGCTGTTCATCCCGGATGCCGGAGATGGGCCGGAGGAAACCCTGCTCAAGCAGGATCGCGGCTCGATCGTCGACCGCTGCCTGCGCCGGCTTCCGCGAGTCCAGCAGCAGGCCCTCGACCTCTTCTATCTGCGTGAGAAGCCGATCTCGGAGGTCGTCGCGATCGTGGGTGTTTCGCAAAGCACCATCAAGACACGCATGTTCTACGGACGAAGTCGAATGGCGGAACTGCTTGGTGAGGCAGGCATCGACAGCGCACGGACCTGACGGCCGGAAAGATGGGAACACGACCTGAAGGGATGGCGATGACGGAAGAATTACCCACGTTTGGCGCAATCGCCGCCGGCGACGCGCCCGATGAAAGGCAGAGTTGAGTCATGCTCAGACAGACAGCGTCCCCCGCATTGCGCGCGACCCCAGCGACGCGTTCACATCCGCCGGCGAACTCGATCGAGGGAATCGGCGCGCCGATGACCTTCGGTCGCAACGCTGAAATCTATGGCGACAGCGAGCCGGCCGACTATCTCTATCAGGTCATCAGAGGCACCGTACGCACGTCCAAAGTACTGACCGATGGGCGTCGGCAGATCGGGGGATTCTATCTCCCCGGCGATATCTTCGGGCTCGAGGCGGGAGACGAGCATGCCTTTTCGGCCGAAGCGATCTCCGACTCGAAAGTCCTCGTCGTCAAGCGCAGCGCGGTGATCAGCCTGGCTGCCCGGGACAACGCGGTCGCCCGGCAACTCTGGACTCTGGCCGGGCGCGAGCTCGCGCGGGCCCAGGATCACGTCCTGCTGCTGGTCAAGACCGCGCAGGAGCGTGTCGCCGGCTTCCTGCTCGAAATGGCCGGGCGCGCGCCCGACGGCGATTCTTTCGAGCTGTCGATGTCGCGCCAGGACATCGCGGATTATCTCGGCCTCACGATCGAGACCGTTTCGCGCACGCTCACGAGCCTCGAGAGCGAAGGCGTGATCGCGCTGCCGACCTCACGACGGGTCGTGCTGCGCAACCCGCAGGCATTGAGGCAGATGATCGCGTGAAAGCGCGAGGCAGCGTCGAAGGGACACGGGGAGGATCCGATGACAGGCATCACCGCATTGCTGTTCGGCGGACTCGCGGCCACCGCGGCCTGGGCGCTGGTCGTCGCGCCCGGTGAATTCGAAAGCGCCAGCGCCACTCGGGCCTCAGGATCGATCGGCGTCACGGTCGATCGCTCGGCGAGGACGGATCGCCTGTCACCAGCGCGCTCGATCGCGCGCAGCAAGCCCGTGTCTTCGGAAACCGCTCCCGAGGCGCAAGAGTCGCCGGCCACGCTGTCCGGCTGCACTTCGGCTCTCGGTGCATTGGTGCGCCAACAGCCGCGCCACTGGATAGGAACGTGTTTTGCCCAACTGACGCTCCGCTAGCGCGTTGAGGGCGCGATCGCGCGAAGGAGCGGACAACAGAGGACATACAGAGCGCCCTTTGCGGAGGATGCCATGCCGATCTACATCTCGCGCGGTCGTTTCACGCCGGACGCCCTCAAGGGCATGTTGGCCAAGCCCGAAAATCGCGAGGACGCCGTTGCGAGGCTCTTCAAGAGCGTGGGGGGCAGGCTCGTCGGGTGGTACCTGACGTTCGGCCGCCACGACTGGCTGGCCATCGGCGAGTTTCCCGATGAGAAGGCCGCAGCCTCCGCTGTCCTGGCGGCCGCTGCGGGAGGGAGCCTGTCCGACCTCGAAACCACCGTCGCCATGACCGCGAAGGAGGCTGCGGCAACATTCGAAGCTGCCGGAAAGGCCGCGAAAGATTTCCGGAGCGCCGGGCGCTCGTGAGGGGCGGATGCCGCTCACGTTGAGAGACATCAAAGGCGCGCACAAGAATGCATATTGCGTCTCACTAACGCTCGCCGCAATAACCGGACGGACGCCGAAGGACATTGGCCGCCTTGTACATTCCGGGCTCCATGGACGAAAGCTTCCGAAGCGGCTGCGAACCGACGACGACGTCGATGATTGGCTCGCAATAGCGAACTTTCTCGGCGGGAACTGCACGCCCGGAGACGATTACTCGGAGATTTCCTTTTCCGAGCGGCCCACGATCGTGTCGTGGATGGCTGGCAAGAACCGCAGGAATCTCGAGCTCGTCTTCTGCGACGACGGCGCATCGATCGGCCACGTGTTCGCAACCGAAAATAACGAGGTCGTCGATACCTACACTGACGGAAAACGAGCTCGCTTCCAGGGAGTGCCGCAAGAGTACGGCGCGCTTCGAGTCGGACGAACGTTTCGTCTTTGGTGATCGCGGCGACGCGTCCGAAGATCTTCCGCGTCAGCGCCCTCCCATCGCCGAGCCGATCGCGGCGATGAGCGTGCTTTCGTCGAGCGGCTTGAGCAGGTATGCCGCCGCGCCGGCGGCCCGGCATTGCTCGCGATACCCGATCTCATTGTGCGCGGTGACGACGACGGTGGGGATCCGGGCGCCGAGGCGCGCCAGCTCGCTCTGCAGCTCGAGCCCGGTCATGTCGGGCATGTGCAGATCGAGAACCAGGCATTCGGGCACGCCCGACGGCAGCGAATCGAGAAACTCGCGCGCCGATCCGAACGTCTGCGGATTGATCGCCAAAGCGCGCAGCAGCCGCGCCAGCGCTTTGCGCACCGACGCATCGTCGTCCACGATCGCCACGTACAGCGCCGACGCCCTGGGCATGGCGCATGATTTCGCGGCTTGGCGGCGCGGTCGAGTTGGCCTCGGGTCCAATAGCCCCATCCCAATCCGGCTTCACGATGTCTTGGGTTGCCCGATACCGCCCGGCGGCCGGATGTCCACGCGCTCGGCGAGCCGCACCAGGTCCTGCACCGTGCGCACGCCGAGTTTGCTCATCATGCGCGCACGGTGCACCTTGATGGTCTTCTCCACCGTGCCGAGATCGCCCGCGATCTGCTTGTTGAGCCGGCCGGCGACCACATGGGTCAGGACCTCGCGTTCGCGCGGCGTGAGCTTGGCGAGGACGGCCTCGATCGCGGTGCGTTCGCTGCGGGTCTCACGTGCGCGCGTCTCCGCCTGCCGCGCCCGCTGGACGGCGGCCAGAAGATCGTCGCCGCTCACCGGCTTGGTCAGGAAGTCGATCGCCCCGGCCTTCATGGCGCGCACGCTGGTCGGTACGTCGCCGTTGCCGGTAATGAAAATGACCGGCCGGTCGAGGCCGCCTTCGGCGAGCGCGTGCTGGAGCTGCAGGCCATCGACCTCGGGCATCCCCACGTCGAAGACGGCGCAGCCCGGAACCGACGGATCGTGCTTGGCGAGGAAGTCGCGCGGCGACGCGAAGGTGCGGGTCTCGTAGGCCGCGGCCCGCAGGAGGCGCGACAGCGCCTTGAGCACGCCGCGGTCGTCGTCGACCAGGAAAACAGTAAAATCTGCGTCGCTCATTTGGCCGCCACCGTGATTCGTTGGCGCGGCAACGTGAAGGTCGCGCGCGCGCCGCACTCGGGATCGTTGGCGAGTCTCAGCTGTCCGCCGTGCGCCCTGACGATGGTCGAGCAGATCGACAGGCCGAGACCGAGGCCGTGTATCTTGGTGGTGAAGAACGGCTCGAAGATCCGCGCCTGCTGCTCGGGCTCGAGGCCGTGCCCGCGATCCGCGACCACGATCTCGATCTGGTCGGCCTCCGTAAAGCGCGTGCTGACGGTGATGATGCGCCGCGCCGGCGGGGTCGCCGTCATCGCATCCATCGCGTTCATGAGGAGATTGAGCAGCACCTGCTGGAGCTGCACCGGGTCGCCGTAGATCGGCGTCAGGTCGTCGGCCAGCTTCTTTCTCACGCTGATGCGGCGGCTGATCAGCTCGCTGTGCAGAAGCTCCAGCGTCGACCCGATCAGCTCGTTGACGTCGACCGCCTCCAGCCTATGCACGCCTTTCTTCAGGAGGCCGCGCAGCCGGTCGATCACCTCGCTTGCGCGCTTGTCCTCGTGCACGATGTCGTCGATCGCATCGCCGATATCGGCCAGGTTGGGCGAGTCCCGCGTGAGCATCAGCCGCGCCGCCTGGGCGTTCGAGAGGATGGCGGTGAGCGGCTGGTTGAGCTCGTGCGCGATCGCGCCCGACAGCTCGCCGAGCGCCGACACGCGCATGAGGTGGGCGAGCTCGCTGCGCTGCTGGGCGGCGTCGTGCTCCGCGGTCTTGCCGGCGGTGATGTCGGTGAACACGCCGCTCACGCGGAACGTATTGCCCTCTTCGTCGTGGTCCGCGTGTGCGCGCACGCGCAGCCAGCGGATCTGGTGGTCGGGCAGGACGACGCGGAATTCGCTGGCGACGTCCTCGCCCCCATAGGCGGGCGAACGCATCGACTCGATCGCGGCCTGCCCGTCGTCGGGATGGATCGCCTGCTGGACCGCCGTCAGGGTAAGCGGCGCCTCAGGCGCGATGCCCAGCATGGAGCGGCAGTGCTCGGTCATCCACAGCCGGTCGCTTGCCGCCTCGAAGTACCACAGGCCGATATTCGCCGACGCGGCGGCGAATCCCATCCGCTCCTCGCTCTCGCGCGTCACCTGCCCGGCGCGGCGCGCCTCGTCGATCGCGGCGCCCAGCAGCAGCACCGGAATCGAAAGGCCGACAAGGAAGACCTGCAGCCCGAAGACGCTCATCTCGGAATTGTCGTTGATGAAGAGGCTCGTGCTGTTCAGCGCGAGCCAGAGCAGCACGACGGTCACCACCAGGATCGCGCCGCTCGCACCCCTCTCGCCGAAGCGGATCGCGCACCACAGGATGAGCGGCAGCGGTGAGTAGAGCAGCGCGGGCACGAACTCGATCGCGGCCGTTTCGGCGCTCAGCTGGAAACCGAGCGTGCAGACGGCGACGAGCGACACGCCGAGCACGGCGCCCTCGATCAGCCGGCGTATGGGCACGAAGTGCAACGGCTGCGGCTTCCGGCCGAGCCAGATCAGGACGATCGGCCCGAGCGTGAGCCAGCCGAGCGCGTTGGAGAGATACCACTGGGCCCAGAACACCGGATAACGCCAGATGTCGCCGCCGCCCAGGATCGGCACGAAGGCGCCGCCGAGCGCCGCGATGGCCGGCATCGCGACCCCCGTGATCACGATATAGGACGAGGCCTTGCGCAGGCTGCCGAACCACGGCAGCTCGCCGAGCACGCGCCGCGCTACCGCGGCATTGAGCACCGCGACGAGACAATTCGTGGCGAACGCCACCAGCGACTGCGGCGCGCCCATTCCGACGTGCAGCTCGGCCAGAACATGGAACGGGAACGCGGCGGCGATGTAGAGCCACCAGCGCCGCTCGGGCGCGAGCAGCAAGCCGCAAAACAGGATGACGTTGGGCGGCCAGAAGGGCGCGAAGATCTTGTCGGACAGCGTGCCGACCAGGAAGGCCCCCTCTGCGCCGAGCAAATACGCAATGCCGACCAGAACGGGCATGCCGCCGACGTCGCGCAGCGGCTGCAATGGCCACCGGACCGAGCGCGCTGCGACGTCAGCGGTCATGGCTGACGCCTCCGACACTCGTGCGCGATGTCGCTGGATACGCGCCGTGCCGGGGATGACGGCGCGCAGGCGGCGGTGCGAACGATAGCAACAGGAGGAGCAGCGCGTGGTGTGAACGCGAATGCCGCACTCGATGTGACGCCCACCACCTGATCCATGCCGACCCCCGCCGGCTGGCCACTGCCTCGGGCACACTACCTTACGTAGACCAATGATACTACACGCCAGCAATGGAAGAAAGTCTTCTGCGCGCTTTCGGCGCGTAGCGACGTACCTTTTGCAGCGGAGCGGCCAACTATGAAAAAGTTTATATGACGGGCTTGGGTCGGATTCGTGGCGACTCGTCCGCAATCAGCGCCTCATTTTTCGGCATGTCGATCGCGGTGGGCTGAGGCCCGTCACGCGCATTGCTTGTTGGACCACGGTCCAATGGATCGCGGCGCGCGGCGGCTTATCATCGCCAAGCTTCGTTTGGCATCCCGACATCCACGCATCGGGATGACAGGGCCCGGGGCGCATTTTTCTCACCCCCCTTCCCCCCCGAGAATGCGCCTCGGGTCTCATGTCTGGTCGCGGAGCGGCTTTAGGAGCTGGTCGGCCCATTCCGTTCGCCGCTCACTCGCAAGGTGAACGGCGAGAGACCGCGCCTAGCGCATGTCCCGGCGAAGTGGACACCGGTTCGCCGAAAAGGACATGCGCCAATGAATGAATCTAGTCCCCGCGCAGCAAGCGCGGCAGCCACATCGCAACCACCGCCGGCCGGCCGGCGCGCGTGTGCGCGAGCGCGCGCCGCAGCGCCGGGCCGACCTCGCGCGGATCGCGCACCGTCTCGCCATGGGCGCCGGCCGACTCCGCCTCCTTGGCAAAATCCATCGCGGGCTCGAGATAGCCGCCGTCGAAGTCCGCCTTGGCGGCGTAGCCGTCCGGATACGCGTTGGCGACCGCGACGGTGCCGGTCGTGTAGCTGCGGTTCTGATAGACGACGGTGAGAAACGGCGCGCCGTGGCGCACCGCCGCCCACAGCGCCGCGGTCGGAGTCGCATAGAGATAGAAGCCGTCGCCCGTGACCGCGATCACGTCGCGCTCCGGCGCCGCGAGCTTGGCGCCGAGCGCCGCGCCCGGCGCCCAGCCGCCGGTGCTGCCCGGATTGTGGAAATAGGAGCCGGGCCGCGCGACCCGCAGATAGGGAAACAGCCGGTCTTGCGTCGTGTCGTCGATGACGAGCGAATTGTCGTCGAGCAGCTGCGCGATCTGGTACGACACGAAGCGCGGATCGATCATCGGCTGATCGGCGAGCGCGCGCGCCTCCTGCTCGACCTTGGCGATCCGCGCCGTGGCGGCCTCGGCCGCCCGCCGCGCGCGCGCCGCGATCGCGGCGTCGCCCGGAGAGACTCGTCGGCGCAGCGCCGCCGTGAGCGCCCGGATCGCGGAGAGCGCGTCGCTCGTCAGGCGCACATCGGCGGTGAACTCGTAGGTCGGGATGCGGTGCTTGACCGGATCGACGCCGATCGCGGCGACGAAGGCGTCGGGCGACGGTCCGTTCGGCCCCGGCAGCCACGGCACGTCCGCCTCGATCGCGATCACGACGTCCGCGGCCGCGACGCTGCGCTTGCCGGCATAGAGCGGATGGTTCATCGGGAACGACTGGTAGGCGTGCCACGCACACTGGACCACCGGAAGACCCATGAGCTCGGCGAGCTCGGTCAGCGCGGGCACATCCGCGGGATTGCGGCCGCAGCCCGCCACGATGACGGGCTCGCGCGCGCGCGCGAGGCGCTCGGCGATCTCCTCGATCGCGCCGGGATCGGGCGCCGCCGGCCGCGGGATGCCGAGCTGCGCGGCGCTTGGAAACCGCGTCTTGCCGAGCGGCGCATAGACCACCTCGCGCGGCAGGCTGAGATAGACCGGCCCGCACGGCTCGGTCTGCGCGACCTGGAGCGCGCGGCTCACGATCAGTCCCGGATTGTCCTGCGCCTCGAGGCGATGGTCCCATTTGGTGAACTGCCGCACGATCCCGTTCTGGTCGAACGTCTGCTGCGTCCAGAAATGCGGCGAGTCGCGGCCGCCGCGCATGCCGGGCGCGCTCGTCGCCGGCGCGCCCGCCGTCATCAGCACCGGCAGGCCGCTGCGCCAAGCCGTGTGCAACGCGCCGCCGTGGTGCTGGGTGCCGACGTCCACATGCGCGCTCGTCACCGCCGGCTTGCCCGCGACCGCGGCGTAGCCGAGCGCGGCGTTGAGCGCGACATATTCGTGCGTCATGGTGATGAGGCGCAGCGCCGGGCGGCCGAGCGCGCGCGCCTTCGCGATCGCCTCCTGATAGAAGGCGAGCTCGGTGCCGGAGGTGAAGAAGAGATGATCGACGCCGCCATGCGCGAGCGCCGCGACGATCGCTTCGCCGACGTCACGGACCTCGATTTCCACCTCGCGAGCCATCGGCAACGGTTTCCCTAGCGCATGTCCCGGCGAAGTGGACACCGGTTCGCCGAAAAGGACATGCGCCAACGAATGAATCTAGAGCGTGTCCCGATTCCGCAGGAACGGGACATGCTCTAGTTGCTCCCCAGGAGCCCGAGCCCCTTGATGACGCCTTCCCAGCGCTCGCGCTCCTCCTTCAGGAAAGCGCCGAACCCTTCGGGGCTGGTCGTCGCCGCGACGCCGCCGACCGAATCGAGATTGGCGTTGACGTCCGGCAGCGCGAGGATGCGTTTCACTTCCGCCGCGAGCTTGTCGACGATCGGCCGCGGCGTTGCGGCCGGCGCCATCATGCCGACCCAGGCCACCACCTCGAAGCCCGCCAACGTCTCGCCGACGGTCGGGATGTCGGGCGCGCCGGCGACGCGCTCGCGGCTCGTCACCGCGATCGCGCGCAGCGTCCCGGCCTTGGCCTGCGGCAGCAGCACCGAGATGATGTCCATGGCGAGCTGCACGTGCCCGCCCGCGAGGCTGTTCGCGTTGTCGCCGGTGCTGCGGAACGGCACATGCGTCATCCGCGTGCCGGTCGCGGTCTTGAACAGCTCGACCGCGAGATGCGAGGCCGTGCCGGTGCCGGCCGAGCCGAAGCTCACCTTGTCGGGGTTGGCCTTGAGATAGGCGACGAACTCGGGGACGGTCTTTGCCGGAATGCCGGGATGCACCACGAGCAGGCTCGGCAGCTTGGCGATCAGCGTCACCGGCGTGAGCTCGGCCGGATCGAACGGGCTGCTCTTCGCCGTGAGCGGGCCGGTGACCTGCGAGCCGCCGGTGCCGATCAGGAGCGTGTAGCCGTCGGGGTCGGCCTTCGCCACCGCGGCGCTGCCGATGCCGCCGCCCGCGCCGCTCTTGTTCTGCACGATGAACGGCTGGCCGAACTTTGCCTGCAGATGCTGGGCGACGACTCTTGCAAGAATATCGGTCGAGCCGCCGGCCGAGAACGGCACGATGATGTTGACCTGCTGCGACGGCCATTCGACGGCGCGCGCGGTAGTGGCGGTCCAGAACGTGATGACGGCGAGGCATGCAAAAAGGCGCGCGATCTGCAGTGACAAGCAAGGACTCCCGTGTCGGCTGGCGGGATCGACGCTATCATGCCGCCGTCGCGCGCCGCAACGAACGCCGCTGCAACCAAGTGAGCGCCTGTGTTCCCATGTCCTTCTACCAACACGTCGCACGCCCGCTGCTCTTCCGGCTCTCGCCCGACCGCAGCCATGCGCTCGCGCAGGCGGCGCTGCGCGTGACCGCGCCGTGGCGCGCCGCGGCGGCGCTCGGCCGCTGGCGGCTCGACGATGCGCGCCTGCGCGTGCGCTTCGCGGGCATCGACCTGCCGAACCCGATCGGGCTTGCGGCCGGCTTCGACAAGAACTGCGAGCTGATGGCTGCGCTTGCCTGCTTCGGCTTCCGGTTCGTCACGGTCGGCTCGATCATGCCGCAGCCACGCTACGGCAATCCGTTTCCACGCCTCGTGCGGTATGCGGAGACGCAGTCGCTCGCCGACGCGATGGGCGTGCCCAGCCACGGGCGGGATTATTGCGTCGCGCGGCTCCGCGCCTACCGCCGTGCGAAGACGCCGCTGTTCGCCAATATCGGCGGCTTCTCGGCGGCCGAGATCGCGGAGAGCTTCTTTGCGGTCGAGCCCCACGTGGACGGCGTCGAGATCAGCCTGATGTGCCCGAACCTGAAGCCGGGCGAGCATTTCGACGAGCTTGCGCTATTGCGCGACGTGCTCGCCCGCATCGCCGGCCGCCAAAAGCCCGCGATCGTGCGCGTGCCGAACGACACCGCGGTCGCGCCGGATCGCCTCGCCGAACTGATCGAGCGCTGCATCGAAGCCGGCGTCGCCGGCATCAAGGTCGCGGGCGGACAGCCGGTCGCGGAGCCGCGGCTCGGCGTGAAGCAGGGGACCCTGCACGGCCGCGCCATATTCGAGCGGGCGCTGGCCAACGTCGAGCGCGCCGCGAACATCGCGCGCGGCCGCATCCCGATCAAAGGCAACGGCGGCGTGAGCACCGGCGCCGACGCGCTCGCGATGCTCCACGCCGGCGCCGCCTGCGTCGACATCTATTCGGCCTTCATCTATCGCGGATGGAGCGTCGCGCGCGATATCAACCGCGAGCTGGTCGCCGCGCGCGAGGCGGCGCCTCATCTATTCGACCAGTAGGGCGGGTTCTGCTTGAAGAATTTCTTGGGTATGGTGCCGTAGATCAGCTGCACGCTGTCGACGGCTTCGGCCACCCGGAAATCCACGCCCATGCTCGCGACCGCATAGGCTTCCGCCGCGGTCAGACCGGCTTTCTCCTGCAAGCGTTCGACAGTCTCGCGCACGGCGTTCTTCATCGCGACGTTG
>WNFC01008163.1_pt1 | contig 15538 bp, 17 predicted proteins | sample 5400541 | NCBI WGS metagenome assembly WNFC01 (sample SAMN13153342, study PRJNA577476) | soil metagenome | isolation source: 120 cm saprolite under Douglas fir tree site 2 hole 2 replicate 1 | place: USA:California | collected 2015-04-18
ACCCGGCTCTTAACTGCATTCCGACTTCTAGCGTCCGACGTCCGCCCTCATGATTTTCAGCGCAATGCTATGATGAGCGCTTTCCTGGCGCCTCCTTCTATAATTTTCGGAGTGTGCGAAAGCGGTTAGTCTTCCATGCGTTTTAGACGACGCCTCCCTATCCTTCTGGCGGTTGTGCTGGTTGCAGCGGCGGTAGCCTTGCTGGTCTTCCTGCGCAAGCACGCTCCTCCCGAGCCAGCCCGTCTGCTTCCGGGAGCCGACGGTTTTGTTTACGTCAATCTACGATGGATTCGGCGAGCCAACATTGGTGGGCAGTTGCCGGCTGTCTCGCACGATCCCGAATATCAGCAGTTCATTGAGGCCACTGGCTTCCAGTTCGAGCGCGATCTGGAAGAGGCTGCATTCGCCATTCATTATGCAGGGGAGTCCCCGGGAGGAAAACCAACCCAGCCACGCTTTTCTGAGGTGTTCATCGCGAAGATACACGGTGATCGTCTTCGATCCTATCTAAAGAAGATTTCTGGTTCGGTCGAGGACTACCGCTCGGTGGACATTTATAGCATCCCGCTTGAGGGACGAACGCTGCGGGTAGCGATTCTGGGTGTGGACACAATAGCCGCCTCGAACCACGATGATTCCTTTGTGATTCGCGGAATTATTGATCGCTCGCGCAAGATGGCGTCGCCGTTTGGGGGCCCGGCATTGTTGCGGCAGTCCTATAAATACGTTCCCTTCGCCAGCCTGGCTTGGGCCATCCTCAAAGTAGATCCGACGGCGTCCTACTCCAAGTCGCTGGATTTCGTATTTCCGCGCTCTGCGGTGGTGGTGGCGTCCATTCGCTACCTTGGCACGGTCCACTTCAGAGCGGAAGCTTTTACTGCCAGTGAGGACGAGGCTAAACGCCTTACTGAACAACTCAACGCATTTCTCAAAATCTTTCAAGCGATCGATATCAACGGCCCTGTCCAGAGCAGTGATCCAGACATCAAGCAGTTTTTCGATAATCTGAAGATTGAGCAACACAAAGATCGCGCCGTACTGACCACGATCGTTCCCCACGGCTTCATACGAAAGGCCTTTGCCGAGCCACCGACTTCTGATGCAGCCCCGACAGAGAATCCGCCTGCGAACGACGCCAAGAAACAACAGAAGTAGTCTTCTAGCGAGACTTCAGGCTTATCGTTGACAAGCCATTCGCCGACCACGGCCAGCAAAGGTAGAATAGATCTGGGATGTCAACACTTCCTCTACCAATCGCAGCCTTTGTGGCGGGCTTGGTTTCGTTCCTCTCGCCTTGCGTGCTGCCCCTGGTGCCAGGCTACGTCTCGCTGATCTCGGGCGCGGGAGTGGAGGAATTGAAGTCCCAAGAATCTGACTTGCTGCGCAAGGTGATGCTGAATTCCATCGGCTTCATTCTGGGTTTCAGCATTGTGTTCATTGCATTGGGCGCGATCTCGACCCAAGTCGGCCAGTTGATGGCGCGCTACAAGTCGGTGCTGGCGCAAGTGGCCGGCGTGGTTATCATTTTGTTCGGCCTGCACCTGACTGGAATTTTCAAGATTAAAGCGTTGTACACCGACGCCCGACTGCACAGCATTAAAGGCGGCAGCACCTGGGGCGGAGCTTTTCTGATCGGCTTCGCCTTTGCTTTTGGGTGGACGCCGTGCGTAGGACCAATTCTCGCCGTGATCCTCGGCATTGCCGCGGTTCAGGATTCGGTCTTCAAAGGCATTCTTCTGCTGGCGGTCTACTCGCTCGGACTGGCTGTGCCCTTTCTGATGACCGCGCTCCTCATGGGCCGCTTTATGAAGTTCTATAGCGGCTTCCGCAGGCACATGCACGCGGTTGAAGTCGCCAGCGGAGCGCTGCTGATCGTATTGGGAGCATTGTTGGTGTTCGGACGATTTACAATCATTTCGAATTACTTGTCATTCCTGAATCGATTCGCGCTGTAATCGGAGCTTTTGTGAAACGTGATCCAGTTATCATTATCGTGGTGGCCCTGGTGGTCTCCGCCATGCTGGCTGTTGGTGTATACAAGTCTCGCCGCTCTCCAGACCAGACGAAGACCAGCGGGGCCGGCATGAAGGGACAGTCGGCGCCGGATTTCGCTTTGCAAGCTCTCGACGGCAAGACAGTTCATCTGTCCGATTTTCGCGGCAAAGCCGTGCTGCTCAACTTCTGGGCAACCTGGTGCCAGCCCTGCAAAATAGAGATGCCCTGGTTCGCGGATCTGCAAAACCACTACGCATCCGAGGGTCTACAAGTAGTTGGCATCGCAATGGATGACGCCAGCCCGCAGGAAATCGGCAAATTTGCCAAAGACCTGGGAGTGAACTACGTAGTGCTGATCGGCAAAGAAGAAGTTGGAGATTCCTATGGTGGAGTCCCATTTTTGCCGACCACGTTTTATATCGGACGCGACGGCACGGTAGTGGACAAAGTGTTCGGTTTGAAAGGGCGCGGCGAAATTGAAAGCGCCATTAAGAAGGCTCTCTCCCAAGGTCAGGCTGTACAAGCACAAAAATGAGCCTGTTCAAGCAGGATCTGAATCGCGCAGTCACGATCTCGAGCTATCCTTGCCGTCGTGCGATGCGACTCTCTCCCAAGCTCGCCGCCAATCTGTTGGCTCTCTCGTGTTGGTTGGTTCTGACTTGCCTCGCAGTCGCGCAAGATCTTCCTCCTGGCAAGAGACTTCCGTCGGTGACGATGTCGCCCCCACGGACGATCACAGTCACCCGTGGGAAGCCGGGCAGAATTCTTGATTCCAACCACTCTCAAGCTCACGGCGCCTACGGATATCGTGGTCGGCAAAGTGATATATCCGCCTGGCGAGCAGATGAGTTTTCCTTTTGCTCCCGATGAGAAACTTAGCGTTTACACGGGAGTGCTCGTTCTCGGCGTTCTTGTGAGACCGTTAGTGACCGTGGTCCCTGGCAAATACGCGTTTCATGGCCAATTGAAATATCAGGCTTGCGACAAAGCCGCTTGCTATCCCCCGAGGCAATTGCCTGTGGACTTTCTGATCAACGTTGCGAAAGGTTCGGCGGCTCGGAAAAGGAATCCGGGGCAGAGCCCGCACGTGCACAGGTGAACGTCTTTCGTTCCTGATTCGGCAATCACTCCGCTAGCAGAGACTCCTCCCCAGCAACGGAATCATCACCCGCATTCGCAAGAATGAATATCGCCGTTGCCGATTTCTCAGAACGATACAGAGTTGAGACATCCTGTTGTCGCGATAATACTTACTTTCAATCACTTGCATATTGGTACGGCGCTTGCACAGTTCTCGCATTGTGACCATGTCTCGCCACACTTCGTTTCTGACTGCTCTCCTGCTGGCAAGTGTATTCACTAGGGCTGAAACCACTGGCGGCCAGTCGGAGGATGTCAAGGCATTATTGCAGCGCATCGACCAACTGGAACAGCGAGTGGCAGAACTTGAAGCCGGCAAGAACACCTCCACTGCGCACCTTCAGGACTTGAAAGCGCAAGACACTCAGATTCCTACAGGCCAGACCGTTGAGGAGCACCTTTCAACTCAAATGCATGACGAGCACTCGCAGAATGTAAGAGATGTTGAAGGTCACTTTCCGTCCATGCAGCTGCGCGGATTCGGCGACGTCGACTTTTCGGCAACCGACGAACGCGGCACGACTAGTGGCTTTACCCTGGGGCAATTCGTGCTTCACGTGGCTTCACCCTTATCCAAGAAGGTGGCGTACTTCGGCGAACTTAGCTTCACTGCGCAGCCTACCAGCTACACCGCGGATGTTGAGCGGTCAATCATTCGCTACTCCTATAACGACCACTTTAAACTTTCGTTTGGCCGATACCACACACCGATCAATTACTGGAATACGGCCTTCCACCACGGGTTGTGGCTACAAACCACAATTAGCCGGCCCGAAATGATTCGCTTTGGCGGTCGATTCTTGCCCGTCCACTTTCTGGGCATGCTGGCCGAAGGAAATATCCCATCAGGATCGCTGGGATTGGGTTACGAAGTCGGACTGTAACGGTGACGTGAACAGCAACCGAGCTTGGGTCGGACGTATATTTGCCCATCCTGCCGCGATGCGTGATCTGCAGATCGGGGGAGCATTCTATCGGGACAAAATTACACCCATTCCCGCGCTCACTGGGACTCCCAGCTTTGGCGAGTGGATCTCAAGCGCTCAGATTGCGTGGACTCACGAGACACCCGAACTGATCTCGGAATTCGCCAACGTACATCATCGCAACAATCTGACTGGAAATATTTACAACAGTCAGGCCTACTACATTCAATTAGCGTATCGGCTTCCCTGGGAGGCAAGAAAATGGAAGCCGTATTACCGTTTCGAATACACGCACGTTCCTGCCAGCGAACCACTGTTTTCGGCGCCCGCTTTTGAGGTCACGGATCTAGTGGGTTCCACGGTAGGCGTTCGTTTTGACATCACCGACTTTGCGGCATTTAAATGGGAATATAGACATACCAAGCACAGACCGACGGATCCGCCGGTGAATGGCGTGTTCGTCCAGACGGCCTTCACCTTCTAAGGACGCAATGGCAAGGACAGCCACATTCTGCTTACGGTTCGCAATGGCAGTCATTGGATTGGCGGGCGCAACACTGTCCTTTGCGCAGACCGCGCAGGACGTTGCGGTAATCGTGCATCCGAAAAATACCGTCGATAACCTGACTATGGCTGACTTGGCTAAGATATTTCGTGGTGAGCGCCAATATTGGCGGTCGAATTTGCCTGTCCTTGTCTTGCTGCGCAGTTCAGGAAGCCATGAGCGCGAAGTCGTTCTGCGCAACGTATTTCATATGACAGAATCAGAGTACAAACAATACTGGGTATCCAAGATCATGCGCGCGGAAGCCACTTCCCCGCCCACTGACCTCTACTCTAACGGCATGGCAAAAGAGGGTGTAACTTCCATTCCCGGCTCAATCGCTTGTATCAGTGCCGCTGATCTGCGGCCCGGTGTTAAGGTTGTGCGAATTAACGGTCACCTGCCCGGTGAACCCGGATATCCGCTGCACTAATCGCCATTGTATGGAGCGCAAGATCTTCTGGCTCTGTTTTATCGGGTTAGGCCTACTCGCCGATTTCCTGTTACCGATCTGGTGGGCGCTGGTCGCAACCATACCCATCGGCTTCGCGAGCTGGTGGATCGCCTATCGCAGCGACTGGTTCTAGCTACTAGTGTGTGGCGCGGGCGCCCTCGCCCGCGAACTGTGTCACGTCAAGTTAACGCCAAGAGCCAGTGTGGTCTTTCAATATAAAGCCGCCTCACCCGCGGGCCGCGTCTTCCACCGCCGATGCACCCACAACCACTGATCCGGATATTTGCGCACGTACTCCTCAATCACTTTCGTAAACAGAGCCGTGTTGGCCACGATGTCGGAATCGTCGTTACCCGTCCGGATCAGCTTCAGGGCAGGATCAAAGCGCAGCCGGTATTTGCGTAGGCCAGGGTCCCAAACGGTGAATCCAGGAACCACCGCAGCGTCGGTGCGAAGAGCAATTCTCGCCAAGCCGCTGGCAGTACATGCGGGGATGCCGAAGAAATCCGTAAACACTCCTTGCGGAGGCGTCATATTTGTATCCATGAGTATGCCGACGGTTTCGCCCGCCTTCATCGCCGAGAGCAGACCGCGAACAAAATCGTCCTTGTCCACAGTTGAATTTCCATGCATGGTGCGGTAGCGGCGCATGAGGCTATCGAGGTAAACGTTGTCCAAAGGCCGCATTACAATGTGCAGGGGATGGCCATACAGGGAGTGGGTGAAGGCTGAAAGCTCCCAACCTCCCAGGTGCGCCGTCAGAAACAAGACTCCCTTGCCCCGCGCCAGCGCGCGTTCGAAGTTCTCGAATCCGTCGTAGACCACGACTTTGCCAACGTTCTCCAGGGTGTAGGTGGGGAAAAGACAAACTTCCGCCAACTGACGGCCTAAAGAAGTAAATACGCCGCGCAGGATCCGGGCCCGCTCTCGCCGCGTCTTTTCCGGAAATGCCAGCTTAAGATTCCGCATTCCGACATGTCGAAGACGCACATGGATCAAGTAAATTGTCCAGGAGAGAGCAATGGCTGCCGCCCGCGATAGCGACCGGGGTAGCCCGCCCAATATCTTGATGATCACCCACGCAAGCGCGTACTCAAGTCGCTGACGCATGTTTAGAGAACGGGAAAAAAGAAGTCAGATGTGAGAAGTCAAAATGGTTAAAGCCCACCCGCAGGTTTTTACTTCTGCATTCTGACTTCTGATTCTGGCTACTCTATTTCTCGGACGCTGTCTTCGCCCACTTCGCCAGCGTGCTGAGCAACGGATATGCATTTGCGGGCGCATCGATTGTACCCGTCAATGCGGTTTTGAAAGGAACCATCCGGTTATAGAATTCGCGTGTACTGTCTTTGTCCTGTTTAATCGCAGCACCGCTAAGCTCCAATCCGGCAAAAGCACCCCGGGCGCGGGAATAGCTAAGAACCTGGGCCTGCAGCTTCCAGTCAGTGTCTGCGGACGCATGGCGGCCGACCGGCCCCGCAGCCACACTGGCATCGGCTCCCAGCTTAAATTTGCTGGATAGCAGGTTTCTCATGCCATTCTGATTCATGATCAGCATGACGAGATCCACGGCCTGACCACCGATTTGCAGTCCAACGCTGCCGCCCTCCACGACAAAGAACGCCGGCGCGCTCCACCCTTTGGGCGTGCGGCAGCTGGCCACACCGCGGCCATAGCGGGCGCCAACAATGAATCCCCCCTTGAGCATGGACGGAACTATCGCCACGCACTCGGCCGATCCCAGCACCTCTTCCGGGATGCCCTGGTCGGGAGCGGATTGGATTTCGTCCAGAACCCTGGCCGCCGCTTTCAGGCGGTCTTCAGCCTTGTTCTCGTCGTCCGACTCATCCGCCAGCGCGGCGGTCGCGACACATAAGAGCACACAGACAGCTAGAAATCTCTTCATTTCGCCTCAGCTCTCCTGAAATTAGGAATTGATGCACTCGATTTTAAAGGATGCATGCCACGAGGAAATGGTGGTAATCCGCGCGATCGACCAATCTATTAACTATTCGGGAACTTGTGGAGCTGCTGGATGGGTGGGCAAAAAATGCGGGGTTGGCAATGGTGACCCTAAATCTCCACTCCCAACCCCGTCTCCCAGGTTCTGTGGTAGGTGAATGGAGTATGCGTTAGGGCTGGAAAGTCGACAAGATTACCCAGGTCATTGTCCTTAGGTAACTAACGGAAGTCCCGGCTATTTCGCAGTGACCAGGGAGTGGGTGATGGCGTGCACCGAGAGCGCAATCCGATTCTGCACCCCGACTTTGCGCATCAGCTTAGCCACGTGCGCTTTTACGGTGCGCTCCTCAATCCCCAGGGCGGATCCGATTTCCTTGTTCGAGCGGCCCGCAACCAACATTTCCAGAACTTCCTTCTCGCGATCGGTAAAGGTGACGCGGCCGGCGGGAAAAATTCGTCCGGGTGCTGAACTGACGCGCTCAATGAACATGGAAAGCACTCGTCGAGGCGCCCACACCGAGCCCTGATTCACGATCCGGATGGCCTGCACAAATTCGGTCGGAGAAGCGGCTTCGTCCACGTAGCCCTTGGCGCCGGACGCAATCGCTTTCAGGATAGTTTCTTCGTCCATGCCGGACCCGGTCACAATGATGCGGAGATCGGGACGGGTGGCCTTCAAACTCGCCATCACATCGAAGAGGTTTTGCCCGTTGCGATTTCCCAGTAAGATGAGCTCGATATCTTGCAGCGTGCCGATATCGGGAAGCGAGGCGGAAATCAGCTGGAAATCCGATTCCGAATCGAACAGAGCGCGGAATCCCACAAACCGCAGTGGATCGCTTTCCACCACAGCTATACGAATAGGCGTTTTCTTGGCCGGTGCAGCTGCAGATTTCATAGCTTTCCTAATGAGGTGAACTGCCGCTAGCATAACCACAATTACCCCACATGGAAAGAGTACGGTAACGGATAGGCATTACGGGGGTAACATGATGAGCATCTAAACTTTAAGGCATCTAATCATGCAAGAGGCAGGCACTCATGAATAGAATTACCAGCTTAATTGCACTCGCGACAATAATGGCGGGGCAGGCATTGGCACAGGCTCCGGCGACGTCACCGAACTCCGTCCCGCCACCGACCACCACTCCACCCGAAACTGCCGCGCCCGTACAAAATCAGCCTACGCCGCCGGCTCCAACCGTGGCAGAGCCTCCGTATCAACCCAAGTTTCCCGGGGATCCGGCGCGTTCCGGCTCGGAAGCTGCCGCGCTCGGTTACATGCGCACAGTGATACGAGCGCAGCGCGAGTACAAAAAGAAAAACGCAAAATTCGCGCCCTCACTCAACGCCCTGGTACACACCGGCTCCTTCACCCGTCGCATGACCAAGACCGACCGCGGCGATTACACAGTTTCGTTTCAATCCAAAAAAGATGGCTTCGAACTGGCCTTAACCCCGAAGCAATTGGATTCTACGCACCGCTCTTTTTACGCCGACGAGGATGGTGTGATCCATGCTGAAGAGGACAAGGCAGCCAGCGAAACTTCCCCAACGGTGAAATAAATCCGGAAGCGATTATGAATTTGGTCAGGTACCCGGCTTGATCTCCGCCGCTTTTCCATCTCGATAAGTAATTAGCAACGGCTTCCCGCCATTGGGATACTTCACCGTCTTCGCTGATGGATTGTCAGAGCGCTCAGGCACTCCCATGCCGATTGCGAAATCCACTTGGATTTCATTCATGCCGGGCTTGACCTCGTGCCGATCGATGGCCGCCCAGATATCCGCCGGCCAATGCTTGTAGAGTTGGTGGGGATCCTCGATGTAGAGCATCTCGTCGGAATAAATCTGGTACTCGTTTCCTCTCACCGACCCGATGGGAAAAGCATAAGTCTTCTTGTCCTTTTCAAAGACCGCCATCAGCTGGCGCTGATCTGCTGATCCAGGCGAGACATCGGTGACCACACTTTCAATTTGTAATTTTTCAATCGGCAGAAGTGTCCCAGCCTCGTGCGAAAAATCACTGTGGTGGCGGTTCGCGTCGTAAGGATAATAGGTGTAGCGATATCCTTCCTTTACCCACACTGGCTGCCTGGCAAGTTGCTGCGCCGATTTCAGGTCATAGGGATAAAGTTTTTTGGGGATAACGTAATAGTCAGGATTCAGTGGCGGCGCCTGCTTTTTCGCTTCCTCGACCTTGCTGACGTGACGCTGGTAGAGAATATATCCGGTCCGTGCAGCCGCCAGTACAATCGCCGCCACCAGAGCGATCTGTATTTTTCGTTTGAGACCTGGGGTGATCGGCATCCACGTAACTTTAGCAGAGACTGCCATCAGCCAGCGTTCCCACACTCTATGAGGTAAACTTAGATATATATGAGCGCCCGCCGCTGTCCGCGCTCTGTAGAGGAGACATTGTGGCCACTGTCACGCAAGACGAGGTCCTAAGCGCCCTGAAGCAGTGCTACGACCCGGAGATTCCGGTCAACATCGTGGATTTGGGCCTGATTTACGACGTGCATTTCGAAGCCGCGCCCGAGGAGAAGCAGGACGTCAAAATAGATATGACGCTCACCTCGCAAGGCTGCCCCGCGCACGTCATGATCGGAGAACAAGTCAAGGCACGCCTGGAACAATTACCAGGCATTCGCAATGCAAGCGTGAATGTGGTCTGGACTCCACCGTGGAGCCCGGAGCGATTGAGTCCCGAGGCCAGGAAACAATTGGGAATCGAATAATCGATCGTCTCTAACCGCGCAGAAGCGCCTCGTACCAGCCTGAACCGCGTCGTTCCGCTGCTTCCGCCAGACGCTCCCCGGCGCGCGACACAACATTCAGAAAACTAGTCCCGCGATCGACGTAGTCCGGTAAATTTTCACGGAACTCAGCGAACTTCTCGGGATATTCCGATGCCAACGTAGCCAGGCTCACACCCGCGAGAATCAGTCCAGCCGACGGCTTTCCCTTCAAAAACAAAATGGCACTGGCTCCGGCCGAACCTGCCAGTAGCGCTTTCTTCCAGTTCTCCATTTCCCGCCTCCAAATATGAGCAATTGTAAATGAGTGTTCAAGCCCACTGCTTTATACTGCGCAGACCCGTTAGGAGAACTTGGATGCCGAAACGCGGTAATGCAGCACTAACTTCTGCTCTGCTTTTTTCTTTATGTGCAACTCTGCTCGCAGCCGAACCCAAACCACGTGCACGCGACCTCGGAGTTCCTTTTGACGGCAAGCCTGGGCCATTGAATGCCATCACCGATGTGAAGGGCGTCGAAGTGGGTCACACCACGTTGATTTCGGGTGAGGGAGCTCTCAAGGTTGGGACTGGCCCCGTCCGCACCGGCGTGACTGCCGTCCTCCCCCGCGGAAAAAACTCAAAGGATCAAGTCTTCGCCGGATGGTTCACCTTGAATGGCAACGGCGAGATGACTGGCACAACCTGGGTGGAGGAGTCGGGCTTCCTTGACGGCCCCGTCATGATTACCAACACGCACAGCGTAGGAGTGGTTCGCGACGCGGTCATCGCCTGGCGTGTGAAACAGGGCCCGCCCGACGAAGACAGTTATTGGTGGTCGCTACCGGTCGTTGCAGAAACCTGGGACGGATATTTGAACGACGTAAACGGTTTTCACGTGAAGCCCGAGCACGTCTTTCATGCTCTCGATTCGGCCCATTCCGGCCCCGTCGAAGAAGGAAATGTGGGCGGTGGCACAGGAATGGTCTGCAACGAATTCAAAGGCGGCATCGGCACCGCCTCCCGGGTGCTCAATACCAAACAGGGCCGATACACCGTCGGCGTGTTGGTGCAGTGCAACTACGGACGCCGCGACCAATTGCGAATCGCCGGCGTGCCCGTCGGGCGCGAAATCCAGGAGCAGCGGACCCGGAAAGATGATGTCGGATCAATCATCGTAGTCGTGGCGACGGATGCGCCACTCATTCCGACACAACTGAAACGCCTCGCCAAGCGTGTATCGCTAGGCTTGGGACGGAATGGCAGTTACTCCGGCGACGGCTCCGGCGACATTTTTATCGCCTTCTCCACCGCCAATCCCGGAGCAGCAGTGAGCCAGGGCCTCCCGCATCTCACCATGCTTCCCAATGGCCAGCTCGATCCCCTCTTTCTTGCCACGGTGCAAGCTACTGAAGAAGCAATTATCAACGCCATGGTCGCCGCCGAAACCATGACCGGAATAAATAATCGAACTGTGATCGCCTTACCTCACGGCCGCCTGCGCGAAGTACTGAAGAAATACAATCGTCTTGAGAAGTAGCTAGTCTGGTGTGGCGCGGGCGCCCTCGCCCGCGGAGTCATTGCGGGAAACTGTATAGAACAATAGGATTTCTTACTTTGCAGCCGGCCCAATACTCAGCGAACTGGATTACGGCCGAGCACGCAAAGGTTAGATTCTTTACTGCGACTTCTGGCCAAACTTCACCTTCGATTCCAGTTCTTTCGCCTCAGCATCTCGATGGAGGAAATAAAGCAAGTTGGCATATGTTTCCAAGGTCTGTATGGTGTCCCGGTCATTCAGACCCAGTGCTTTAGTCCGAATGTCGAGAGCCCGCCGGAGAAGTGGCGCTGCTTTTTGATAATGTCTCATTGTGAAGTACAAGGATCCGAGATTGTGGAGGTCGGACCCCAGATCGGGACTGTCGGGCGGCAAACCCTTTTCGTCGTTGCGAATTGCCCGCCGCAAAGTGAATTCAGCGGCGGCAAAGTCTTCCATGTACTCGTAGCATTTCGCTAGATTGCTAAGGTCGGCCGAAAGCCAGGGGTTTTCCTCGCCATAAATCTTTCCCCAGGTAATTAGCGCCCGCAGATAGAGCGGGACTGCCTCCGCACAGTGATGCTGGTAAAACTTTATCAGCCCGAGAGCATCAAGGCTGACGCCTACGTCGTGATGATCCGGCCCGAAGACTTTTTCTCGAATCTCAAGGATTCGCGCCAACAGCGGCTCGGCCAGATCATACTGGTGGCGAGCGGAGTAAAACAGCGCCAGCCCCTCCAGGGCATTTGCGTAGTCCGGATGTTCTCCGCCCACTGTTTTGCCATAGATGCTCACCGCCTGCCGAAACAGATTTTCTGCCTCCGCAGCCTTTCCAGTTTGCTTAATCAGATTCGCCAACGCCTGCAGCGTCTGAGCGACCTTCTCGTGATCTGCAGCAAGCAGGCGCTTCCTCGTCTCCAGCGCAGTCTGCAACAGAGGCGCCGCCTTATCGTAGGCTCCGGTGGCGGTATACAGCTCACCCAGATCGTTTTGCGTTTGCGCAGTCGCCAAGTCTGGCTGCGAAAGTTTCTTTTGACGAGTCTCGAGTGCCTTGAGCAACAGCGGCTCGGCTTGAACATAGTCGTTTAGCGTCTTGTAGAGTTCCGCTTGCCCATTGAGCACCTCGGCCGCTTGCGGGGAATCAGCTCCGTACTGCCTGGTATAGATCTGCAATGCTTCGGCGTAGCAAGACTGGGCTGGTGCATATTTGCCCTCGCTGCGGTAGACCTCGCCCAAATCGAGCAGGCTCCGGGCCAGCAAGGGAGCGGCGGTAGCGGTCTTGCGCGCTTCGTCCGCCGAGCGTAAGAGCAATCCCTCAGCTTCGACGAAATGAGCGGCCTTGGCTGCCTTAGCTCCAGCTTCGTGGTCGCGCTCCCAGGCCTCCTGGGCTTGCAGCATGGCCGCGACGAGACAGAATGCTGCGGCCCATCCCAGATGCCATTGCAAGAGCCGGGACGCTGGCATTATGTCACTGAACTTCCAGAGAAATGATGTCGGCTTGTCGATCTCCGGTTTCGCGATAGTTCACCGCCACTTTCTGGTTCTTCCAATCGCAGGAGATTTGATCCGCACCAATGACAATGGCTTTGTTGCTGTTCGCGGCGCGCATACTCCATGTCGTGGAACCGGCAAGAATCGTCAGTGTCGCCGCTGGAGGAGCTGAGCAATCGACCGACAGCAGTTTGCCGTGAAGGAATTTTGCGGCGCCTATAACACCCGTAACATGGGGGGTCCCGGGCTCAGGCTCCGATGGCGCGGATGGGGTGCGGACCATCAGTGACTCGCCCGCTATAGATTGCGTCGAAGGCTGCGCCGCAGCCCGTGCCTGTTCCTTGTACCTTTGTACCTGGGCCAGTTCTTCAGTCGACCGAGACACGATTTGTGGATCGCCGCTGCTCTGCAACATGCGTAGAACGGATATTGCCTCGTCGAATTTTTGGCTGTCGAGAAATAGGTTTGCTAGATTGAAGCGGTACTGCTCGTTACGGGGATTCAGTTCGATCGCTTTCAACAAAACTGCACCGGCCTGCTCACGCTTCCCTCGTGACATGTAGGCGAACGCCAACAGGCTGTAGGCGTCAGCAAAGTCGGGATCGAGCTTGATCGATTTCTCCAATTCGTTTTGCATAGACTCCAGCCGCTCGTTATCGCTGCCAAAAGAGACCGAGCCCTCTCGTTGCGATAGCAGTGCAGAGTAATAAAGAACTCTTGAGTCATTGGAGTTGAGCTTTGCAGATTTATGAAAGTACTCTCCAGCTTTCTCAAAATCCTGTTTCATCAGGTATGAGTAACCCAAGCCTCGCATCGCGGCCGCGTTGTTGGGATCCGCCTTCAGTACGGCTTCGAACTCTTCCACTGCCGTTTTTTGATAATCAGAAGAATGCAGGTGAGCGTCAGCCAGTATGACTTGCGCATCGATCGTGGCCAGTGGCGCACTGCTGTATAACTTGCCGTCGATTCCGGCCGGCGCCGCTAGTTTGTAATACTTGTAATGTCCGCTGCTGTGGTAATTGCGCAACGTCTTGTCGAACTGGGCCGCGCTCATGCCAAAAGTCTGCTGGATCGCAGCTTCCACCGAGACATCTTTGTTCCTGACCAGGTCAAAATACTCACCGACTTTTGGAATCAGGGAATTATCGTAAATATAGTGAACTAGCAGTCCCGACTCAGCGTAAAACACCGTTCGATGGTCGCCGCTCTCGTTGTAAGTGCTCGAATACTGCCGCACTCGGAGCAAGTCGATAATCCTCAGCCACGAGGTGTTTGCCAAAACGTAATATTCGTCATCTGGAATCTTGCCCGCATTAGCTTCCTTGCCGTCCACCACGATGGTGCGGAAGTATTCGGCAAAGCCTTCCTCAAACCATGGGTCCAATTGCACCGACATGGTCCCATTCATGAGCTGGTGCGCGTACTCATGGAAAACGGTTTGCCAGGGATTCTCCACCGACATGTCGAGCAGGATGAAGCCGCGATCGGAGCCGCTCTGAAACAAACCCGCCAGTTCCGTGGCCTTGCCGCGCCAGATGGGCGAAAACTGTCGTAATTCTTTGCTGTTGCGGAAAGCGATGATTTGCAGTGGGATGGGTGTGTTTACCTTCGCTTTCACCATCAGCGCGCCAAACACCGCACGCATCTGCTCGAAGCGAACTGCAACGTCGCGGCCGCGTTTGTCGCCTGCGTCTGTAATTACGGAAAAGTGCGGCGAGTGGATCTCCACCCATTGCGGCTCGCCAGAGAAAGCCGGAGAAGCAAAGGCGACGCAAAGTAAGAGACTTAGTAACTTAGCGTAAGTACTCATGGCCTACCTTCGGACGGCTATCGTAACACTACTCTGGATGGATTAAGACCCTAAAGGTTACTAATGCAAGAGTAAACTTTTGCACATGAGAGTCAGGTGAACGAATGCGCCGGGCCTCGGGATAATTAAGGGCCGGGGGATATCTCGATTCAGCAGTTCCCTGGTTTAAGACTGAAAATAATCGTGTTTTAGCTTATTGTTGCGGCACGATGTTGGCATGTCATGCGACCTCTTGCCAGCGTCCGCCTTGTTTCATCCATATACCCGTGAACCGGAGATGCTCAGTTTTGCCGGCATTGGGCATCTTCCCGCCCCACACCACCATCTCGCTGCCCGCAACGATCGCCGTGTCGCCGTAGAACCGGAGATACTCGATCTGCCGGTCGTAGGAAGTGATCACCAGGAAGCCGGATTCAACCATCCCCAGAACCTGCTGCTTGTTTACAAATTTATTCAATGGATTGGTCACCACTAAATCATCTGACCATAAACGCGCCAGTGTCTTTGGGTCTTTATGCAGGAAAGCTTCAGGTTCCTCCGCATTCAGTCGCCGGATCGCTTCTTCTGCAGGATTGGCCTTGCTAGTTGCCTGGCTGGTCATTTGAGGTTGAGCAAAAAGCACTCTCACGCACACCAGGGCGAGAAGCATGACGCAGGCAACGAATGTTTTCATGGACAGGATCCCTTTCCGTCATCGAAGAGTTCTATAAAAGGGGATGTCAAGAAAAAAGTTCTGCCTCGACCGGAGTCGAGATTTGTTTCTCGAGATCCAGCCCACTTTCCATCGGCCTCGCTGGGGCGGTTTTGCCTTTTGATTCTCATAAGTTTCTCTGCTACCGGTGACGACGCCATCGAGTTTGTGAGAGCGGCAAGCCAGCAGTGGTTGAGTGTGTCAACCATGGTTCTATCCGAGGCTCGTGGCCTATGACTATTTCTGGTTAT
>WNFC01004264.1_pt1 | contig 15537 bp, 10 predicted proteins | sample 5400541 | NCBI WGS metagenome assembly WNFC01 (sample SAMN13153342, study PRJNA577476) | soil metagenome | isolation source: 120 cm saprolite under Douglas fir tree site 2 hole 2 replicate 1 | place: USA:California | collected 2015-04-18
CATCGATTGCAGCGTTCCCGCTTTCACGACCTCGCCGATTTTCATTTCGCGATACGCGGCGTCGACGTTGGAGCGCTGCTGGAAGCCGTAAGTCAGGCCGGAGGTGTGGCGCAGAAGGTCCACGATCAACATCGGCCGCGACGGCGGCCTGGTCAGGAATGCCGGCGCGGTCCCGGCCTGGAAGACACCGAGGTTCTTCCATTCCGGGATGTATTTATGGACGGGCTCGTCGAGCGCGACGCGGCCTTCCTCGAACAGCATCATGAAGGCCACTGATGTGATCGGCTTGGTCATCGAATAGATGCGAAATATGGTGTCGTCCTGCATCGGCGCCTTGCGCTCGACGTCGGCGAGGCCCTGCACCGCGCTGTGGACGACCTTGCCGCGGCGGTAGACCAGCAGCTGCGTTCCCGGAAAGCGGCCGGCGTCGATATACCGGTGCTTGAGATGCGCTTCGAGGCGATCGAAGGCGGCCTTGGACATACCGGCGGATTCGGGCGAGGCGGGGGTCGGGGCTAACATCGGGGTGATCTCCAAGGGCTTTCAAGCTATGCGTTGATAGCTGAAAAGTGTGCCGTGTTCCAATCGCCGCGCGCTTACCCTTGCCCGATCGCTCGTGTAGGGTTACGCCGAAAATCGCATAACCCGCAGGATAGCAACCATGCCCCAATTCAACGAGACCGAACTCACCGCCGCCGTTATCCGCAGCTTCGAGGAGACGCCGGATCCGCGGGTCAAGTTCCTGATGGAAGAACTGGTGAAGTCGCTGCACGATTTCGTGCGCAAAACCGATCTCACCTTCGACGAATGGGGTTATGCGATCGATTTTCTGACCCGCGTCGGCCAGAAATGCAGCTCGACCCGGCAGGAATTCATCCTGCTCTCGGACGTGTTAGGGGTTTCGATGCTGGTCGATGCCGTGAACCATCGCGAGCGCGACGGTGCGACCGAGACCACCGTGCTCGGCCCGTTCTATGTCGGCGAACACAAGCCGATGCCGCACGGTACAGACATCTCGGCTGCCAACCTGACCGGCGAACGGATGTTCGTGCAGAGCCGCGTCACCGATCTCAAGGGCAAACCGCTGGCGGGGATCCCGGTGGACGTCTGGCACGCCGACGATGACGGCTTTTACGATTCACAAAAGCCGTCCTATGAGACGCAGGGCCCGTCATCGCGGGCGCGGTTCATCACCGACGCCGACGGCCGGTTTTTCTTCCGCACCATCCTGCCCTGCAGTTATCCGATCCCGACCGACGGTCCCGTCGGGGAAATGATCCTGCAGACGCAGCGGCATCCGATGCGGCCGGCACATGTGCATTTTCTCGTCGATGCGCCGGGCTACGAGCCGCTGATCACCCACGTCTTTATCGAGGGCGACAAGTACCTCGATTCCGATGTCGTGTTCGGGGTCAAGAACGACCTGATCGCCAAAATCGAAAAACGCACCGATCCCACGATGCCCGACGGCAAGCCCGCCGCCTCACCTTGGCATTTGATGACCTACGATTTTCGAATGAAACCGGGTCAGGGGAACGCACCGAAGCCGATGATGGCGGTGACCGAAGACGCCTGAAGAGCGCGAGTTCAAGGCCTGCTTATTTATTGTGCGGCGCACAAAGAATGAGCGAATCGCAAATTTTGGGAGCGGGTCTCCGATCCGCACCTTCCCTGACGAAATACATAACCTCTTACAAAACATCGCCTTTTTCCGTTGCGGTAGCTTGGCACGAAGCTTGAATGGTTTGTGCTGACGCCATCGTAGCCGTCTATCGAAACCAATCATCCGAATTGCAACACCGTCGGACCGGGGTCTCCCCGGAGCGCGCCTCCTATGCCTTTGAGCGCGATTCCTCCGGCGACAGCGGCCAAGCCCGTTCAGAAAGGAATCTCTAATGAGCAAGCAGAACCCGACCTGGATTTCGGAATGGAAACCAGAGGATGCGGTCTTTTGGAACTCCACGGGCAAGGTCATCGCCCGGCGCAATCTCATCTGGTCGATCGTTGCCGAGCACATCGGATTTTCCGTTTGGCTGATCTGGAGCATCGTCGCAACCAAGTTGCCCGCGGCGGGCTTCCATTTCACGACCGACGAACTGTTTCAGCTGGTGGCGCTGCCCGGACTGATCGGGTCGCTGATGCGCTTTCCCTATACCTTTGCGGTAACGATGTTCGGCGGCCGTAACTGGACGATCTTCAGCGCATTGGTTCTGTTCATCCCAACGCTTGCGCTCGCCTATTTCGTCAGCCACCCAGAGACGCCTTTCTGGTTGATGCTGCTGGTGGCCTCCACCGCGGGTCTCGGTGGCGGCAACTTTGCTTCCAGCATGGCCAACATCTCCTTCTTCTACCCCGACCGCATGAAGGGTTGGGCGCTCGGCCTCAACGCGGCCGGCGGCAATATCGGTGTCAGCAGCGTCCAATTGCTGACGCCCATCCTGATGGGAGTCGGCCTCATCAATCTCTATGAAGCAACACCGGTCGCTGGCGTCTATCTTCAGAACGCCGGCCTGATGTGGATGCTGCCGCTCGCCATTGCGGTGCTCGGCGCCACTTTCTTCATGAACAACCTCACCTCGGCCAAGTCCACCTTCAAGGACCAACTCGCCATCGTCAAGCGTAGCCATACCTGGATCATGTCCTTCATCTACATCGGGACGTTCGGCTCGTTCATCGGTTATTCGGCCGCGTTTCCGCTGCTGATCAAGACGCAATTCCCGGCGGTCACGATCGCCATTGCGTTCCTCGGACCGCTGGTGGGCTCGTTGTCGCGTCCGTTTGGCGGCTTGCTCGCCGACAAAGTTGGCGGCGCGATCGTGACGTTCTGGAATTTCATCGCGATGGGCGGCGCGACGATTGGCGTCCTGTACTTCGTGGGTATCAAGGACTTCACGGGCTTCCTGGTGATGTTCCTCATCCTTTTCGTCACGACCGGAATCGGCAACGGGTCGACCTACCGCATGATTCCGTCGATTTTCCGCGAGGAGAATCTTCGAAAAGCAAAGGGCACGGGCGAAGCCGGCCGTGCACTTGCCTTGAAGACCGCCAGCATCGAGAGCGGCGCCGCGCTTGGATTCATCGGCGCGATCGGCGCTTGCGGCGGCTACTTGATCCCGAGCGGCTTCGGCAAGTCGATCGCCATCACCGGCGGTCCGCAGCTCGCGCTCGTAATCTATCTGGCGTTCTACGCGATCTGCCTGGCGCTTACATGGTGGTACTACCTGCGCAAGAGCCCTGTGGCGTCGAGCGCGACCAGCCTTGCGGAAGCGCGCGTGTGAACGGTGGCGAAGCTCTGCTGCACGCATGGACAGCGGCGTACGGGGCCGCTGTCCGGCTTCATCATTTCCAAAGCGTACGGTCGCCCCCAGGCGGCCGAGTAAGGACTGGAACGTGAGCGAACCGCTGGTCGTCGTCGGCAATGGAATGGCGGCTGCGCGTCTGGTCGACGAACTGGCTAAAGCAGCCCTTGGCCGTTACGCCATTGCTGTCATCGGCGACGAGCCGCGGCTGGCCTATAATCGCGTGCTGCTGTCCTCGGTGCTCGCCGGCGAGACTGCCTCGCATGATATCGAGCTTAAGTCCGCCGCATGGTGGCGCGACCGCGGCGTCACCTTGAAATATGGCTGCCTCGCCACCGAGATCGATGTCGGCCGCCGCGAACTCAAGATCGCGAACGAAGAGAGCATCGCGTTTTCCAAACTGGTCCTTGCTACCGGTTCAACGCCGCTGCGGCTCAACGTACCCGGCGCCGATCTCGCCGGCGTGCACACCTTTCGCGATGGCCGGGACGTCAATTTGCTGCTGACGCTCGCCGCCCAGAAGAAGCGCGTCGTCGTGGTCGGCGGCGGATTGCTGGGACTGGAAGCCGCCTATGGCCTCGCCAAGGCGGGCGCGGCAGTCACCCTGATCCATCTGATGGACCGGCTGATGGAGCGCCAGCTCGATGCGCCGGCAGCCGAACTATTGAAATCGCTCGTCGAGCGCAAGGGCATCAATATCCTGCTGAACGCCAAGACCGCGCGTCTCCATGGTGAGACGCGGGTCGAAGGCGTCGAACTGGCGGACGGACGCCGAATCGACGCCGACGCGGTTATTTTCGCGGCCGGAATCCGGCCCAATATCGCGCTGGCAAAGGACGCCGGCATTCCCGTCAATCGCGGCATCGTCGTCGACGATCATCTCGCGACCGGCGCGCCGGATATCTTCGCACTCGGCGAATGCGCCGAGCATTGCGGCATCTGCTACGGGCTGGTCGAGCCGTCTTACGAGCAGGCGCGCGTGCTGGCGCAGCATCTCGCGGGCAGGGCCGCTGTCTACGGCGGCAGTGTTGTGGCGACCAATCTGAAGGTCTCCGGCGTCAGCGTGTTTTCCGCGGGCGACTTCATCGGCGCGGATGGAACCGAGGCCATCGTGCTCAATGATATCAGGCACGGCACCTACAAGAAGCTGGTGATATCCGAGGGCCGCCTCACCGGCGCGGTGCTGGTCGGCGATGTCTCCGACGCGCTCTGGTATCTCGAATTGATCCGCGGCCGGCAGCCGATCGAAAGGATTCGCAAACATATGATGTTCGGGCGTTCGCTCGCGATTCCGTCTGAGGCGGCGTGATTCGATGACCGGATTATTGCTATGACGGCCGTCGACCCCACGCTTCGCGCCACGCGCACGACCTGTCCCTATTGCGGCGTCGGCTGCGGCATATTGGCGACGCCGGATCATAGCGGCGGCGCGGCGATATCGGGCGATCCCGAGCATCCCGCCAATTTCGGACGGCTGTGCTCCAAGGGCTCGGCGCTCGGCGAAACCCTTGGCCTTGAGGGCCGGCTGCTCTATCCGATGATCCGCTGCAGCAAGGGCACCATGGAGCGGGTGGCCTGGAGCGATGCGCTCGACCATGTCGCGCATCGCTTGGCGCATATCATCAAGCGCGACGGCCCCGGCGCGGTCGCGTTTTATCTGTCCGGGCAATTGCTGACCGAGGACTATTATGTCGCCAACAAGCTGATGAAGGGATTCATCGGCAGCGCCAACGTCGACACCAATTCGCGGCTGTGCATGGCGTCCTCGGTCGCGGGTCACCGCCGCGCATTCGGCGCCGACACCGTGCCCGGCTGCTATGAGGACCTCGACGAGGCCGATCTGTTGGTGCTGGTCGGCTCGAACGCGGCGTGGTGCCATCCGGTTCTGTTTCAGCGCATGGTCGCCAACAAGCTTAAGCGCGGCGCGCGTATCGTGGTGATCGATCCGCGCCGGACCGAAACCGCGGGGGATGCCGACCTGTTCTTGGGATTGAAGCCCGGCACCGACACCGCACTGTTCTCCGGGCTGTTGGTGCAGCTCGCCGATACCGGCGCGCTCGATTCTGACTACATCGAACGTCACACCAGCGGCTTCGAAGATGCGCTGGCGCGGGCGCGGAACATTGCCGGCAGCATTGGCGCCACCGCGCTGGCGACCGGCCTCGCCGAGCAGGATGTCGCTGACTTCTTCCAGATGTTTGCGAATACGCCGCGCGTGGTCACGCTTTATTCGCAGGGCGTCAACCAGTCGGCGCAGGGCACCGACAAGGTCAATGCCGTCATCAATTGCCACCTCGCGACAGGGCGGATCGGTAAACCGGGCGCGTCGCCGCTCTCGCTGACCGGCCAACCCAATGCGATGGGCGGGCGCGAGGTCGGCGGGCTCGCCAACCAGCTCGCCGCCCATATGGCTTTCACGCCGCCGGATATCGACTGCGTGCGCCGGTTCTGGAAGGCGCCGCGCATCGCCACCCATGAGGGGCTGAAGGCGGTCCAGATGTTCGAGGCGATCGGACGCGGCGAGATCAAGGCATTGTGGGTGATCGGCACCAATCCGGCGGTGTCGCTGCCGGATGCCGACGCCGCACGCGCCGCGCTGAAAAAGCTCGAGCTGTTCGTCATCTCGGAGAACGTGCGTTCCAACGACACCGTCAGATCTGGCGCGCATGTGCTGCTGCCGGCGCAGGCCTGGGGCGAGAAATCGGGAACCGTGACCAATTCGGAACGGCGCATCTCGCGGCAGCGCGCCTTCCTTGACCCGCCGGGAGAAACCAGGCCCGATTGGTGGATCGTCGGCGAGGTCGCAAAACGGCTCGGTTTTGGCGCGGCATTCGATTTCAGCTCGGTGGCGGAGGTGTTCCGCGAACATGCCGCTCTGTCGGCGTTCGAGAATAACGGCGGCCGCGATTTCGATATCGGCGCGTTGCAGTCGTTATCGGATGAGGCGTTCGATGGGTTGGCGCCGGTGCTGTGGCCGGTGCGGCTGGGCGATATCGAGCCGCAGCAGCGGTTTTTCGCCGACGGCGGTTTTTTTGCAAACGATCGCAAGGCGCGCTTCATCGCGCCGGAAATCCCCGCGCTGCGGACCGAGACCACGGCCGGGCGGCCGCTGCGGCTGAACACCGGCCGCATCCGGGATCAATGGCACACCATGACCCGCAGCGGCAGCAGCCCGCGGCTCGGCCAGCATTTGCCGGAGCCGTTCGTCGAGGTCCATCCCGGCGACGCGATCAGGTTTGGCGTCACCGATGACAGCTTCGCGCGCGTCGTCACCGACTACGGACAATGCATTCTCAAGGTCGCGGTCAGCGAGCGGCAGCAGCGCGGCATGCTGTTCGCGCCGATCCATTGGAGCGAGGAGACTGCGTCGACCGCGCGCGTCGGCGCGCTGGTGGCGCCGTTCACCGATCCGTTTTCCGGCCAGCCCGAGAACAAGGCGACGCCGGCGTCAATCGTGCCCTACGAATACGTCTTTCGCGGCTTTGCTCTGTCCCGGGTGCAGCTGGAATTGCCTGATCATGTCTGGTGGGCGCGGGTGACTGTCGCCGGCGGCTACGGCTATCTGTTCGCCGACAACGCCGATCTGGCGAGATGGCAACCATGGTTGCGGTCCATCACATCAAGCGATCTTGCCGAGTACAAGGATTTTGGCGGTGGCGTCTATCGCGCGGCATCGTTTGCCGAAGATCGTATCGATACCTGCCTGTTCGTCGGTCCCGCGCACGACGCGGGCGATTGGGATGTGGTGAAAAACCTGTTCGCAGCGGACGCGCTCAGCGACGATCAGCGCCGGATGTTGCTGTCGGGCAAATCCGTGGACGGATTGGCCAGCGCCGGCCCCATCGTCTGCGCCTGCTTTGGGGTCGGCCGCACCACGATTCTAGCGGCCATAGCGGCGGGGGCAGGCACCGCCACCGAGATCGGCCTGCAGTTGAAGGCCGGCACCAATTGCGGCTCGTGCATTCCGGAATTGAAGCGGCTGGTTGCGCGGGCGGGCGTAGACAAACCGGAACAACGCCAACTCGCCGGTGTGGCGAATTGAGGAATTCTACCCGCCCTTGACCGCTCCGGCCGTCAAGCCTGCCACGATCTGGCGCTGCGCGAAAACCGTCAGCAGCAGCACCGGCAGGGTGACAATCAACGCCGCCGCGGCGAGCGGCCCCCAGCTCAACTGGTCGAAGGAAATCATGTTGTAGACGGCAACGGGCAGCGTGCGCGTCTCCCGCCCGGCCAGCACGATGCCAAACACAAAATTGTTCCAGGAGAAGATCACCGCCAGGATAAACGCCACGGCGATCCCCGGCCGCGCGATCGGCAGGGCGACGTAACGGAACACCTGCCAGCGGGTAGCGCCGTCGATCAGCGCTGATTCCTCGAGCTCCATCGGCGTCGTTTCGAAATAGCCGATCATGATCCAGATCACGATCGGCACCGTCACCACGAGGTGGATGATGATCTGCGGCCACAGCGTGCCGAGCAGTCCCAGCCACTGGAACAGCAGAAACAGCGGAATCAGATAGGAGAGGCCGGGCGTGATGCGCGCGATCAGGATCACCACCGCCGCCTTGTGCGCACGCATGCGGGCGAGACCATAGCCCGCGGGAACGCCGACCAGCAGCGCGAACGCGGTCGCCGCACCGGTGACGATCAGGCTGTTCACGAAATAAGTCGAGAACCGCTTGGAGTCGATGACGGCGGTATAGTTGCCCCAGTTGAAACGCTCGGGGATGAAAATCGGCGGATACGACGCGTTGTCGACCTCGAATTTGAGGGATAGCGAGAGCATCCAGAGGAAAAAGAGCACGGCCGGCGACACGATGACAATGAGCGCGAAGCCGAGGCCAATCCGCCCGAGCAATTGTCGCAGCGGGCTCATGCCACGCCTCCGGCGTCGTTCCAGTGCGTTCTTTGGCGCAGCCGAAGCAGCGCAGCCGCCAAGGCGACGATGAGCGCGAAGAACACGACCACGATGGCGGATGCGTACCCGACGTCGTAGTAAACGAAGGCAACGCTGTAGAGATAAAGGTTGATGGTCTCCGAGGCCGAGCCGGGGCCGCCTTGCGTGATCGCGAAGATGATATCAAAACTTTTCACCGCGTCGATCATGCGGATCATGGACGCGATGATAAGGAACGGCATGATCAGCGGCAACGAGATGTAGCGGAATATCTGCCAGCGGGTGGCGCCATCGATCATCGCGCTCTCGTAGGGTTCGGCCGGAATCGCGGCAAGGCCGCCGAGCACGATCAGCATCACCAGCGGGGTCCATTGCCAGGTTTCGACCAGGACCAGCGAAGGAATCACAGTCGCGGGGTGAAACACCCAGAGCTGCGGCGGCAGGCCGACCAGCGACAGCAGGTAGTTGAGGATACCGAGCTGCGGGTGGAACATCATCGTCCATACCAGCGCGATGGCGACCGGGGTCGCCATCATCGGCAGAATAAACAGGCCGCGCAGGAAGCCGCGCATCGGAAACTTGGCGTGAAACACCACCGCCGCGAGCGTGCCGAGTATTAGCGGCAGGGCTACCGATAGCGCGGTGTAGACAAGTGTGTGCCACACCGACTCGACGAAACGCGCATCGCTCGGCAGGCGGATGTAATTGGCAAGGCCCACGAAGGTCGGCGCCGCGCCGACCTTCCATTCGTGCAGGCTCATCCAGATGGTGTAGGCCCACGGGAAGATGATGACCGCAAGAACCACGATCATCGCCGGCAGAACGAACGGCCAATAGGACGGCGGCTGCCAGCCCGGCATCTCATGCGCGGCGGCGTCCAGTCGAGCCGGCGCTGTTTCGCTCGCGGTTACGCCGCTCACGACTTCTCGCTACGCTCCAGAATGGGGCGGAATTGTTCGTGCGCCTTTTTCAGCTCCGTCGCCGGGTCTGCCCCCGACAGCGTCGCGGTCACGCCGGCGCCGACGAGGTCGCGGAACTCCGCAACCGGAATGATCACCGGCAGGCCAAGCTTGCTGATCTTGGCGGAATCGATGACCGACTGCAGCCATTCCTGCGGCATCTTCACGCCCTTGCGCACTTCCACGTCGTTGAGGATCGAGTTACGGAACGGTACGCCGCCGCCACTTTGCAGCAATCGCGCGCCCTGCGCCTTCGACACGGCCCATTGGCAGAGCAGATAGGCAGCTTCCTTGTTCTTGCTTGCCTGCGCGATGCCGAGGCCGTCGCCGTAGGTCGCCGAGTAGTGACCCTTCGGTCCGGCCGGCACCATCGTGTAGCCGACCTTGCCAACGATGCGCGAGGCCGCCGGGTCTTCCAGCGGAGGCGCCCAGCCCACGCCGTCGATCCACATCGCGGAGCGTCCCTGTGTGAAGGAAGCCATCGACTCCATCCAGTTGAAGCCGGAGACACCCGGAGGCGCGACCTTGGTCAGCAGGCGCTGATACATCTTGGTGGCCTCGATCGCCTCGGGACCGTCGGTTAGGATGTTGCCCTTGGCGTCGAGGAATTCGCCGCCGTAGTTCAAAAAGAAGTTCGTCCACAGCGTCATGTTGGCGTTGCGCAGCCCGCGCCCGACGAAGCCAAAAGCGCCTTCCTTCGGATCGGTGAGCGTTTCGGCGGCCGTGACCATCTCATCGAAGGTTTTCGGCACCGCGACGCCCTTCTTCTGGAACAACTCCTTGTTGTAATAGAGGATGAAGTAGTCGACCGACCACGGCAGCGAGTGCATCTGCCCCTTGTCGTTCTTGGCGTATTGAAGACCGGCAGCCGAAAAGTCGCTTTCCACCAGGTCCGGCGCCGTGAGATTCGGGTCTTTAAGATAGCCCGACATGTCGGCGAGCCAGCCGGCCTTTTCGAACTGGCGCTTCTGCACGTGATAGCTGAGATGGACGACATCGAAGCTCGGCTTGCCTGAGGTAAATTCGATCACCGCCTTCTGCCGCTGCTGCTGCTCGGGGATCTGTTCCGACTCGACCTGGATACCGGCCAGGTCCGTGAACTCCTTGATGTACTTTTGCAGGTTATCGCCGCGCGGACCTTTGGCGAGGATCACTTCCAGCTTGGTGCCGGCATATTTCTTCCACTGCGGTTCGGCGCGCGCGGGAAATCCGGTGAGACCGAGTGCGCTGGCTGCGAGTGTTCCCTGCAATAGGGAACGCCGGGTCGGGCTGAAATGAGCCATGTCGTTATCCTCCCTGCAATCCGCCTTTGATGGCGATGATTATTTGACGGCGCGTTCGGCGGGTTGCCCAGCGAGCGTGCCTTTGCCGGATTCATAGCACGCCGCGTGATCGGGACAACAAAGCATCTTGTTTTTCGCGGAAGCTGCCCAGCGCGGGGTGACATCGACGGCGCCGACGTGCTCATTTATGGTGCGCCCCTCGTCTTTGGCAGGTGAACCACGCGATGATGTATCTGGACGCGCCGCCGCGGCTTATTGGCACAGAAGTGTTTTCGGCGATGCCCGACGCGTTCCGGCGCAAGGGCGTGCGCACGGACTGGTCCAACGCCAACCGGCCGGGTCAGCCGACCGACTGCTTCATCGAGGGCCCGTCATTCGACGCCGCCGGTAATCTCTATATCGTGGATATCCCGTTCGAGCGCATCTTCCGGATCGCGCCCGACGGCAAATGGACAATCGTGATCGAATATGACGGCTGGCCCAACGGCCTCAAGATTGGCGCCGACGGGCGCATCCTTGTCGCCGACTACATGCACGGCATCATGGAACTCGACATGAAGGCAGGGCGGATGCAGCCGGTACTGACCGCGCGTAATTCCGAATCCTTCAGGGGGTGCAACGATCTGCATCTCGCCTCCAATGGCGACATCTATTTTACCGATCAGGGACAGACCGGCCTGCACGATCCGACCGGGCGGGTCTATCGACTTTCGCACGCCGAGCGGCTCGACTGCCTGATCGATACCGGCATCAGCCCCAACGGCCTGGTGCTCGATCCCACCGAAACCGTGCTGTTTGTCGCGATGACCCGCGACAACGCGGTGTGGCGCTTGCCCTTGATGAAAGACGGCAGCGTCTCGAAGGTCGGCCGCTTCTGTTCGGCCTTCGGCGCCAGCGGTCCCGACGGCCTGACGATGGACAAGGCGGGCCGCCTGTTTGTGGCGCACGCATCGCTCGGCCATGTGTTCGTGTTTTGCCCCCAATGGTGAGGTGATCGCGCGCATCAAATCCTGCGCGGGGCCAAGCTGCACCAATGTCGCGATTGGCGGCATCAAGCGCGACCGGCTCTACGTCACGGAGTCGGTAACAGGCACCGTGCTGGTCGCGGATATCAGTGCTCTCGAGCCATCATTGCGAGGAGCGTGAGCGACGAAGCAATCCAGTTTCTTGCGAGGCAATCTTGAGACAGCAAAAATTCGGCCAAAACGGTCCCCACGTTCCCGTGATCGGGCAGGGCACCTGGTATATCGACCGCGGCGATCGCGGAAACGCAGTTGCGGCGCTGCGCCGTGGCATCGACCTCGGCATGACCCACATCGACACCGCCGAGATGTATGGCGATGCCGAACTGGTGGTCGCGGAAGCGATCGCCGGGCGGCGCGACGACATTTTCCTGGTTTCGAAAGTGTTGCCGAGCAACGCCTCGCGGCGCGGGACTATCACGGCGTGCGAGCGTTCGCTGACGCGGCTGAAAACCGACCGGCTTGATTGCTATCTGCTGCATTGGCGTGGCTCCTATCCGCTGGCGGAAACCGTCGCTGCGTTCGAGGAGCTGGTCAACGTTGGGAAAATCCGCAGCTGGGGTGTCAGCAATTTCGATGCCGACGACCTCAGTGAGATGCTGGCGGTCGCCGGCAAGGACAAGATCGCCTGCAACCAGGTGCTCTACCACTTGCGGGAACGCGCGATCGAATATGCAGTGATTCCGTGGTGCGAGGCGCACGGCGTCGCGGTGGTCGCCTATTCGCCGTTCGGCCACAATGATTTTCCGCAACTGCGCAGCAAGGGCGGTGAGGTGCTGCAGGCAATCGCCGACGCGCACGGCGCCTCGCCGCGCCAGGTCGCCCTGAGCTTTCTGACGCGCGAACCCGCATTGTTCGCGATCCCTAAAGCCTCAAGTCAGGAGCACGCCGCCGACAACGCGGCGGCCGGCAAGCTTGCGCTCAGCAACGACGAAATCGTGGCGCTGGACAAAGCCTTTCCGCGCGGGCCGAGACCGCGCAGCTTGCCGATGCTCTAGCGGACACGGTTCTTAACAAAGTGTTTCAGCGGCGACGGCAAGTTGCCGCGCCGGCTGCGGCGAGCCGTCGCGTGCAATCGCGCATATCGGCTTCCTGTTTTCGGGTCTTGTCGATGTCGACTAATTATCTTTTTTTGAGCGGCTCACCCGATTCGATAATTTCTGCATCCGAGTTTAACCGTGACCCCGCCTCCCGCCGCAGCCGCCACGCTGGACAGCGCTCCATTACCCTTGCCCGAGAAGAAGTTGACTGCACGCGCAGCGCCCGCGCGCGCTGACCGGCCGTTCCGCGGCATCGCGCTGATCCTCGCATCGACCGTGTTTCTCGGCGCTTCCGATGTCACCGCGAAATATCTGTCGGCGACGTTGCCGTCGATCGAGATCGCCTGGATCAGGTTTCTGGTGTTTGCGCTGATCATGGTTCCGGCGATGCTGCCGGGCTCGCCGTTATATGCCTTGCGATCCGAGCGCCCGGGCCTGCAGGTGATGCGCGGTGTCGCGCTGTTGTCGTCTTCGCTGTTTTTCATCTCCGGCTTGCGGTTTCTTCCCATAGCGGAGGCCTCCGCCACCGGCTTCGTCGCGCCGTTGTTCGTCACCGCGCTGTCGATTGTTTTTCTCGGCGAGAGCGTCGGCGTGCGCCGCTGGGCTGCGACCGCGGTCGGGTTGATCGGCGTGCTGATTATCCTGCGGCCGGGCTCCAGCGCGTTTCATCCCGCCGCGTTTTTTCCGATCGTCTCGGCGCTGGCCTGGGCCTGCACATTGATCATGACGCGGATGATGAGCGGCAGGGAACACGCCATCACCACCATGACCTATTCCTCGATCGTGGGCGTTTGCGTCATCTCCGCGCTGGTTCCGTTGGTCTGGGTCGCTCCGAGCTGGCACGACATTCTGTTCGGTGTTTTCATCGGTGTTGCGTCGACGGCGGGCCAGTGGATCGTCGTGCTGGCTTTTCGCTACGCCGATGCCTCCGTGCTCGCGCCGTTTTCCTACACCCAGCTGCTGTGGGTCAGCATCCTCGGTTTTGTCATTTTCGGCGAAGTGCCTGATATCTGGACCGTGACCGGCGCCGTATTCATCGTCGCCAGCGGTCTCTACACCGCGCACCGCGAGCGGGTCAGGCGGTCACAGCTTTTGGCGCTGCCGGCCGAGCCATCTCCCAACGCCTGATCGTCTGCCGTTACACCTGGCAACCTCCGCGGTATGAGGACCATCACGCACCGCAGGAGGACGTCAAGTGCGTGCTGCCATTTTCATGAACGGCGAGATCGTCGTCCGGTTGAACTCGTAAATGAGAATTGCCTGGAGGCCGGCGGCGGCTGGCGCGACAAGAGTTTGGGCGTGTGGCGGATCGCGGAAACGTAACCCGTCATCCTGAGGTGCGAGCACTTGCGAGCCTCGAAGGATGACGGTGCTCGCGGCCATCCTTCGAGACGCCATGCTGCGCATGGCTCCTCAGGACGACGACAACCTAGACCGGCAGCGCGATCGAATATTTCACCTGACTGAGTGCAAAACTCGATTCGATCGAAGCGATGCCGTCGAGCCGGGTCAGCTTGTTTTTCAGGAAAGCTTCATACGACGACAGGTCGGCGGCGACGACGCGCAGCAGGTAATCGCGGTTTCCGGTCATTAGATAGCATTCCAGAACCTCTTCCCATTTCGAGATCGCTTTCGCAAACCGGTTGAGGTCTTCCTCCTTCTGCCGCGCGAGCTTGATCGAGATGAACACGCTGACATGCAGGCCGAGCGATTTCTGGTCGACGGTCGCGATATAACGCGTGATCACGCCGCGCTCTTCCAGAAGTTTTACGCGGCGATGGCATGGCGAGACCGACAGGCCGACCTTGTCGGCGAGTTCCTGCATGGTGGTGCGGCTGTCGGATTGCAGCAGACCGAGAATCTTGCGGTCGATGGCATCTAACGTGTGCATTGGGATGAACTCTGTCGGTAAGGCCAAGGATTGGTAATTTATCCCAATTTATGGCGGTATGTCGCGAGAATTTGAGATTTTTAGCGAAAGCGGCTGCGTTAACATGGCGGCGTATTCACCGCCCGGGAGTACCGCCATGGCGACCGAACCCGCACGCCTTGAATTGCTGTCCGCGCTGGCACGCAAAGTTCTGTGGCTGTCGTCGTGGACCATCCACCACGCCAATCACATCCGGCCCAATGTCGACGGCCTGAAGGTCGGCGGCCATCAGGCTTCCTCGGCCTCGCTCGCCACCATCATGTCGGCCCTGTATTTCTCGGTGCTGCGGCCGGAAGACCGTGTCGCGGTGAAGCCGCATGCCAGCCCGGTGTTTCACGCCATCCAGTATCTGTTCGGGCACCAGACCCGCGACAAGCTGGAAAATTTTCGCGGCTTCAAGGGCGCGCAGTCCTATCCGTCGCGCACCAAGGACACCGACGACGTCGATTTCTCCACCGGCTCGGTCGGCCTCGGTGTGGCGCAGACCTTGTTCGCCTCGCTGGTGCAGGACTACGTCAAGGCGCACGGCTGGATGAAGGACCGGCCCGAGGGGCGGATGATTGCGCTGGTCGGCGATGCCGAGATGGACGAAGGCAATATCTTCGAAGCGTTGCTGGAGGGCTGGAAGCATGGCCTGCGCAACACCTGGTGGGTGGTCGATTACAACCGCCAGAGCCTCGATGCCGTGGTGCGCGAAGGGCTGTGGGAGAAATTCGAATCCATGTTCCGCAATTTCGGCTGGGACGTGGTGATCGTGAAATACGGCAGGCTGATGCGGACCGCCTTCGCTGAGCCCGGCGGCGAGGCGCTGAAGCGCTGGATCGATGCCTGCCCGAACGCGATGTATGCGGCGCTGTGCTTTCAGGGTGGGGCCGCGTTCCGCAAGCATTTGCGCGACGAGATCGGCGATCAGGGCGCGGTATCGCAACTGATCGACAAGCGCAGCGACGACGAATTGCTGGAGCTGATGTCCAATCTCGGCGGCCACGACATGGCCAGCATGTGTGAGGCCTTCGAGGCCATCGACCACGACCGCCCGGTCTGCTTCATCGCCTACACCATCAAGGGCATCGGGCTGCCGTTCCAGGGCCACAAGGACAACCATGC
>WNFC01004928.1_pt1 | contig 15537 bp, 14 predicted proteins | sample 5400541 | NCBI WGS metagenome assembly WNFC01 (sample SAMN13153342, study PRJNA577476) | soil metagenome | isolation source: 120 cm saprolite under Douglas fir tree site 2 hole 2 replicate 1 | place: USA:California | collected 2015-04-18
GGGTACATCGCGAAACTGGAAACCGCAGCGCGTTCGGGCGGGCGGGAGGCCAACCGGAGCGCGGCGCTGGGGCATCATCTGGCGGCAAATTTCGAATTGGCCCACGGCGACATGGAGCATGCGCTCGCCGACGCGCGAACGGCCCTAATCTACGAGCCGGAAGAGCCGGTGCTGCTCATGAACGTCGGCTACCTTCTGCTGCGGCGAAGCGAATTCAAAGAGTCCCTGGAATACCTGGAGCGTGCGCGGCGTGTTGCGCCGGAAAGTCCGGACGTGCCAAAGCTGGAGGGCTGGGCCTACTACGGTTTGAACAAATTGGACCAGGCGGTTGCGGAGTGGAAGCGCGCGCAGGCTTTGCGGCCGGACAGGGAAGTGCAGGCGGCGCTGGACAAAGCGCTGGCCGACAAGAAGGAAGAAGAGAGTTACAAGGAAAACGAAAGCAGCCACTTCAAACTGCGCTACAGCGGCGCAGCCGCGCCCGCACTTGCACGCGACGTGCTTAGAACGCTGGAGAGGCATTTTTCGGCGATTGAATCGGAACTGAACTTTACGCCACCGGAATCGATTGGCGTGATCCTGTACACGCAAGATGCGTTCAGCGACATCACCAAGGCGCCGTCGTGGGCGGGGGCGACCAACGATGGGCGCATCCGCGTGCCGGTGCAGGGACTGGCGGGTGTGGATGCTGAATTGTCGCGCGTGCTGAAACATGAGCTGACGCACAGCTTCATTGCCCAGAAGACGCGCAGCGCTTGCATAGGGCTGGCAGCAACCTGCGGGATTCGTGCGCCGGCCTGGATTCAAGAGGGATTGGCGCAATGGATGGCAAGAGGGATTGGCGCAATGGATGGAAGGCCAGCGCAGTGGAGGGGATGCCGCGGCCCTTCTGCAGATTTACAGCGCGAGCCAGGCCATCCCGCTTAGCCGGCTGGAAGGCTCTTGGCTGAGCATGAGCGGGGATACGGCGCGTTATGCGTATGCGTGGGCGCTGGCGAACATTGAATTCATCGTGCAAGCCGATGGAATGGGCGATATTGAACGAATCCTCGACCGCATTGGTGCGGGAATGGCCACCGAAACGGCGCTGAAGGAAGTGCTGCACAGCGATTACAACGATTTGATGCAGTCCACGGCGGATTATCTGCGGAAGACTTACGGGCGCTGATCCACAGCAGCGCCGCGCGGGCGGGCATGGTGTTGATGAGGACGTGCTCGCGAGAGGAATGCGCGCCGTCGCCGACGGCGCCGAGGCCGTCGAGCGTGGGGATGCCGAGCGCGGCGGTGAAATTTCCGTCCGAGCCGCCGCCCACGGTGCATTCGCCCAGGGAAAGATTCATGTCCTTTGCGAGTAGCTCGGCGCGTGCGAACAGAGTGGCGCTCATTTTGCGTTCGAGCGGAGGGCGGCCGAACCCTCCGGTGATTTCCAGCCTAGCGCCGCTTTGCAGCGGACGCAGATCGCGCAGACGATCTTCCAGGCTGCGCATGTCGGAAGAGTGAAGCGCACGCAGATCGAGAACAACTCGAGCACTTTCCGGGATGACGTTGGCACGCGTGCCGCCTTCGATGATGCCCGCATTGATGGTGACGCCACGGCGAAGATCGCTCCATTTTTCGATGCGCGCGAGCTGCTGTGCCAATTCGTGAATGGCGTTGATGCCTTCTTGTGGCGCGAGACCGGCGTGCGAGGCCCGGCCATGCACGATCAATTCGGCCTCACCGACCCCCTTGCGCGCCGTCTTCAGCAGGCCGCGCGGACCGAAGGAAGGCTCGAGGACGAAGACGGCGTCGCTGCGGCGCGCTTCGGCTTCGAGGAGTTTGCGGGAGGCCTCGCTGCCGATTTCCTCGTCGGAAGTCCAGAGGAAAACGAGCCGTTTGTGGAGTGGTATTTCGGCTTGCTGAAGCGCTTGCAGCGCGAAAAGCGCTTGAACGATTCCGGCCTTCATGTCAAAAACTCCCGGGCCGTAGGCTTTGCCGGCGGAAATGTGGAACGGCATCTTTTGCAACGTTCCGCTGGAATAGACCGTGTCGTAATGGCCGAGGACTAGGAGTTGGCCCGAAGCACGAGATTTGCCAGGCGCGTTAGTAATGCGCAGAATATCGCCACGATGCTTCTGCGCAATGCGTTCCACGCGCGCACCGTGCTTACTCCATTCTTCGGCAAGGATGTCACAGCATCGATTGGCGGCGGCTTTTTCCAGGCTGGGTGATTCCGCTTCCACGAAGCGGCGCAAGGTAGCGAGCATCTGGGCAAGCCGGGGCTTCAGGAGTCGCAAGAGTTCTTTCGGGAGAGGGCCATTAGGCATAGTGCGGAGATGCTATCAATGCCTCGGGAGCAGAGCAATCAAGCAAATCCATTGCAGCGAAAGGCTCCCGGTTTGCGGCTACTTCTTCGCTCCGCGCAAGAAACGGCGGCAAACGAGCAAGAGCGCGTATCGCATAGGGCGAAGGTTCGCATATAATCAGAAGTTTGCCGGGGACGGGCCAGACGCCGCTGAAGGGGTGCGCGGCGAGACGGAGAGCGCGAATGCTACTGGACGTGGTTGCGATACAGAAGATACTGCCGCACCGCTATCCCTTTCTGATGGTGGACGGCATCCTCGAGATGGAGCGGCTGAAGCGTATTGTGGGCGTGAAAAACGTAACGATCAACGAGTCGCACTTTCAGGGCCATTTTCCGGGCGCGCCGGTCATGCCGGGAGTGTTGATTATCGAATCCATGGCGCAAATCGGCGGACTTTTGCTGCTCACCGAAGTTCCCGATCGCGAAAACAAACTGCTCTACTTCGTGGCCGTCGACGGTGCGCGATTCCGCCGGCCGGTGGTGCCCGGCGATCAATTGAGAGTAGAAATGAACGTGCTCAACTGGCGCGGCGACTTCTGCAAGCTGGAAGGCAAAGCAACAGTGGAAGGAAAACTGGCGGTCGAGGCCACGCTGATGTGCAAGATGGTGGACCGCGACCTGATGGCCAAGGCCCAAGAACCCGCGAAATGACGATGCGCGAAATTCATCCGCAGGCCGTTGTAGCGGCGAGCGCAAAGCTTGGTGCGGGCGTGCAGATCGGCCCGTATGCGGTGGTTGGCGAAAACGTGGAGTTGGGCGACGGATGCGTGTTGCACGCGCATGCGACTGTAGGGGGACCTTCCAAGTTCGGCAAAAATAATGTGTTTTATTCGTTCAGCGCGATTGGCGGTGACCCGCAGGATTATACCTTTCGCGGTGAACGCACCGAACTGGTTGCAGGCGACGGCAACATTTTCCGCGAATACGTCACCGTGAGCCGTGGCACGCAAAAAGGCGGCGGCAAGACGGCGCTGGGCGACGATAACTTTTTGCTCGCGTATTCGCACATCGGGCATGATTGCGTGATCGGCAGCAATACCCTCTTTGTGAACGGCGCGACGCTCGCGGGGCACGTGGCCGTGGAAGACTTCGCGACTGTGGGAGCGTTTTGTCCGGTGCACCAGTTTTGCCGGATTGGCCGCTACGCTTACGTCGGAGCGGCAACAGTGATTACCCAGGATGTGCCACCGTTCTCCAAAATCGTCACCGAGCGCGAGACGAAAAGTTTCGGCATCAATGCCGTCGGTCTGGAGCGCCAGGGATTTTCGCAGGAGCGTTTGCAGGCGCTGAAGCGTGCTTATCGTTTGCTCTTGCGTTCGAAACTGAATACCTCGCAGGCCCTGGCGGAAATGCGAAAATCGCTCGGCGATTCCGCCGACGTGCGCGAATTGATCCAATTCATCGAAAGCGCCGAGCGCGGCATCGTGAAGTAGCGCCTGATTGTTGATTTCATGCCCGACGAGAATGCCAACACGACAGGATGGGGACTCATCGCAGGAAACGGCCGCTTTCCGTTTCTAGTGCTGGAAGGCGCGCGTAGCCAGGGAATCGAGATGGCGGTCATCGCGCTGAAAGAAGAAGCGTCGCCGGAGCTGGAGAAGCTTGCCAAGCGGTTGCATTGGGTGAGCCTCGGTGAATTGAGCAAGACCATCGACTTGATGCATCAGGAAGGCGTGACGCAGGCGGTGATGGCCGGGCAAGTGAAACACAACAAAATATTCAGCGCCATCCGGCCGGATTGGAAACTGGCGAAGCTGCTGTTTTCGCTTCCGCGAAAAAACACCGATTCACTGATTGGCGCCGTGGTACGCGTACTGGAAGAGGAAGGCATCCGCCTGGTGGACTCGACGTTATTCCTGAAACCGCTGGTGGCGGGCGCCGGTGTGCTCACGCGGCGCGCTCCGAATGACCATGAAGCGGAAGACATGGCGTATGGACTCAGCGTGGCGCGGCAAATTGCAAGCATGGACATTGGACAAACCGTGGTGATCGCGGATCGCGCTTGCGTAGCGGTGGAGGCCATGGAAGGCACAGACGAGACCATCGCGCGCGCCGCGCGAATCATAGGCGGCAAGCCGCTGGTCGTGGTGAAAGTCAGCAAGCCGGGACAGGATATGCGCTTTGATGTACCCGTGGTCGGTTTGCCCACCATCGAACAGATGAGGGGTTCCGGAGCGACCGCTCTCGCGGTAGACGCCGGCCGGACGCTTCTTTTTGACCGCGCAAAACTGATCGAATCAGCCGATGGAGCCGGAATCGCGATTCAGGCGTTTCCTCCAGTGGCCGTGCCGGAACGAAACGACGCTTCGAAGGGAATAAACAAAGAATGAGCGCGGTGGCGGGAGAGCCGAAAAGGATTCGTGTCGCCGTCGTGGGCGCAGGGGAATTTGGGCGTAACCACGCACGTGTATACGGCGAGCTGGAGGGCGCAGAACTCGTTGGCGTCTTTGACGTGAATCCAGAGCGCGCTGCATCGGTGGCGTCCGAATTTCAGACGCAAATTCTGGAGAGTCTGGATGAGTTGCGCGAACGCGTGGATGCCGCGAGCGTAACGGTCCCGACAGTCGCGCACGCGGAAGTAGGCAGCCGGCTGATGGAAATGGGGCTCGACGTTCTTGTTGAGAAACCCATGGCCGTAACGCTCGGGGAGGCCGATGCGCTGCTTCACTCGGCCAAGAAAAATGGACGAATCCTTCAGGTGGGCCACGTCGAACGCTTCAATCCCGCCGTGGTTGCGGTTGAGCCGATCTTGAACCGGCCGCTGTTTTTCGAAGTGCATCGATTGGGAGTCTTCACGCCGCGCAGCCTTGATGTGGATGTAATCTACGATTTGATGATTCACGACCTGGATATTCTACTGGCGCTGGTCAACGAACCGGTGACGGAAGTAAAAGCAGTGGGGATTCCGGTCCTCACGGACAAAGTGGACATCGCGCACGCGCGCCTGGAATTTGCAGGCGGCGCGGTAGCCAATATCACCGCAAGCCGCGTATCCACCGAGCGCGTGCGCAAGATGCGTTTCTTCCAGCAGCACGAGTACATCTCGCTGGATTACGCGCGCCGCGATGCCCTGCGCATCGGGGTGAAGAAGCCGGGTCCGCAGCCGGAATTTGGATTTGAGAAGCTGAGTGCGACGGCGGTCGAGCCGTTGCGTGCGGAGCTCGAAGCGTTTATCGATGCTGTGCGTTCGCGCAAGGAGCCGCGCACGAACGGTGTGGCGGGACGCGCCGCGCTCGAATTGGCAGGCCGCGTAATGGCAAGCATCCAAGAACACGCAGAGCGCGTCCAAATAGGCACATTCGCAATTCATGACAAAACGCGATGATTTCAAGGATCCTGGTTCCGATCGATGCTCGTCCGACCGCGGCGCTGGATGCTCCGACGCAGCGCCGCCGCCCCACCACTATGGATGAGCGCACGCTGATGCCGGCGATGCTGCCCATCGTGCAATTGAATGGGCACTCGACGATACCCACGAACTTGCCGCTGGAGTCCATCGCCGCGCGCGTGGTCGTGCCCCGCGACGTGAATCGCGAAGCCTACGGTGTCACGGAAGATCACTCGACGCCGGTGCAACCGACGGACATGGACTCGCGCATCGTCTTGCCGGTAGGCGCCGCGCCGCCGGAAATGAGTGCGCACCCGCTGTATGTTCCCGAAGATCTCGTTGGCGCAGACATTTTCATGACCGGGGAAGTTCAGCTGATCGTCCCGGAGCAAACAGAAGAGAAGACCAAGTGGCAGCTCATCACCCGTTTTTCTTCGGTCGGGTTTCACATACTCGTGTTTGTCGCGCTGTTGTTCCAATCGAAGCTATTTCCGGCGCACGAGCCGACGCAAGCCGAATTGGAGTTGGCGCAAAGACAAATGACGGTGCTGCTTCCTCCGGGCGCGCTGGAAGCGCTGAAGCCGTCGACGCCTTCGACGCGTCCTGTGCAACCTGCGCCCAAAGTACACGTGGACCCGCGCGTGTTGCGAGAAGTTGCACCGCCTGTGATTTCAACGCCTGCACCCGCGCCACAGCCGGAACGGGCGGTGAAAGAACTGCCGAACGCTCCCGTGCCCAAACCGAACGCTGTCCCGATGGATCCACAACCATCCGCACCAACACCCAAGACAGATGCGCCAAAGCCTGTGGCAAGACTAGAAATGCCCGATACTCCGCAGCCCAAAGGCAAACTGCAGTTGCCCAAAGATCTTTCTCCCGGCCAGAGCATCCAAGACTCCTTGAAAGGAGCGCGGCCTTCCGGTCCCCGCGCGATTGGGGGCGGCGGCCAACTCCCGGGAGGCGCTGCAAGGGGCGGCGGCGGTAGCGGCGGCACCGCGTATGGTGGCATCGAAATGCTGACGCCGGATGAGGGTGTGGATTTCAACAGCTATCTGCATCGCGTGTACGTAACGGTGAAACGCAATTGGTTTTCTGTGATGCCCGGGTCGGTCGAACTTGGTGAGAAAGGCATCGTCTATCTCACCTTCAGGATCAATCGCGATGGCAGCGTGCCGTCCGACGAACCAGTAATCGAGCACAACTCCGGGAAAGAACCGCTGGATCGGGCCGCCTATTCCTCCGTGCGCGCGTCGAATCCTTTTGAGCCATTGCCCCCGCAATTCAAGGGCCCCTACATTGAATTGCGTTACAGGTACTACTACAACATCATGCCGAACGACTTTAATCAGCAATAATGAAACTCACGCGCCAACAGGTACTCGGCAGTCTCCTCCTGGCGATCTTCGTGTTTATTTTTATACTCGTCCGTGCGCGCCATCTCCTTGTGCGATGAGCGAAAAAAACGCGCTTCCACCGCTCGTTGCCATTGTTGGTCCGACGGCATCGGGAAAGTCGGCGCTTGGCGTGGCGCTCGCCGAGCGGCTCAATGGTGAAGTTGTCGCCTGCGATTCAACGCAACTTTATCGCGGGTTCGATATTGGCACCGCCAAGCCCGCCACCTCCGAGCGACGCGGTGTTCTCCATCACTTGATCGATGTTCTCGGGCCGCAGGAAGAAGCGACCGCGGGCGGATATCGCAAACTGGCGTTGGCCGTTCTGGACGGCTTGGGGCATCGGAAACGCTTGCCGGTATTCACTGCCGGCACGGGATTGTATTTGCGCGCTCTGCTCGAAGGCCTCGCGGATATTCCGCGGCGCTCGGAAGAATTGCGCGAGCGGCTGCGCGCCAGCATTGAAGGGCATCCGTCCGGCCACTTGCATGGTGTCCTGAAGCGTCTTGACCCTGAAGCGGCCGGCAAAATCTCGCCCGCGGACGAGCAGAAGCTCATCCGTGCAGTTGAAGTATGTTTGCTGGCACGGAAGCCCATCTCCGAAGTGCACCGGAGCGGCCGGGTCCCGCTGGAAGGATGGCGCGTTCTGAAAATCGGATTGATGCCGGACCGCGAGAAGCTCAACGAGCGCATCCACGCGAGAACAAACTCCATGCTCGAACGAGGATGGCTGCGGGAAGTGCAAGCTTTGCTGGAAAGCGGCCTGAACGAAGGCGCGAAGCCGTTTGATTTCATCGGCTACCGCGAATTACGCGCAGTCCTCCGCGGCGAGATGACCCTCGAAGAAGCGCGGGGCGCGATTCAACAGGCTACGCGGCAGTACGCGAAACGCCAGCTCACCTGGTTTCGCCGAGAGCAGGGCGTGCGATGGTTTTCGCGTTTTGGCAACGATTCCGGCGTGCAAGCTGACATTCTCGAATGGCTTCAAGCGCAAGGCCTGAAGCAGGAGAAGCATTTTGGGTGAGCAGACCGAGTCCCAGTGACGAACTCACTTTTTGCGCGGTGCTATTTTGGCGGCTGGGTCGGCGCAGGCGCAGCCGGAGGTGGAGGTTGCGTTTTGTCCTTGGCCTGAATAGAGAGCAGTTCAACTTCAAAAACCAGGGTCGCACCGGGACCGATACCCGAGCGCGGGTCCGCTCCGCGATCGCCATAACCCAAATCCGATGGAACAAAGAGTTGCCATTTCGATCCCACAGGCATGAGCTGGAGACCTTCCGTCCAACCCTTGATGACGCCAGTCACTGGGAACGACGCCGGCTGTCCGCGCTTGTAGGAGCTGTCGAATTCCTTGCCGTCAATCAACGTGCCCCGGTAGTTACAAGAGACCGTGTCGGTCGCGGCGGGCTTTGGTCCGGTGCCCTCGGTCAGAATCTTGTATTGCAGGCCGCTAGGGAGAGTGACCACGCCTTCCTTGGCCTTGTTGGCCTCCAGAAAATCGGCGCCAACTTTCTTGTTAGCCTCCGCGGCCAGTTTCATTTTTTCTTCCTGTCTGGTGCGGCTTTCGACCTGAAGTTGCGTGAGCGCGGCTTTCACTTCGGCATCCGTCAAGAGCGTCTTGCCGCCCGCGAGGGCGTCCTTCACACCCCTTAGAAGGATTGCCTGGTCTACCTCAACGGCCTGCTGATGCAGTTGCGCGTCCAGAGTCTTGCCCACATTCAATCCCACTGCATAGCTGGCTTTGTCTTTCGGAGTTTTGAGCACCAGAGGGGGCTGGGTTTTTGGTTTGCTCGCTTGTCCGGTCTTGGCAGCCGGAGTTTTTTGGGTACCAGCAGCGGGAGCCGGCTGTGGCTTCGCTGCCGGAGCTTGTTGAGGACTTGCTGCCGGGGTCTGCTGCGCCGAGGCATTTCCAGGCAGCATTATTCCACTGGCCAATAAACTTACCGCGACGACTATGAGTATTGATGTGTTCGGTTTTCGCATGCCGCTATTTTCACATGGCTCAGCCCGCTCCCGCAAACGGCCGCAGGTCCGCGGAATCGCCGAAGGGTTGGAGGCGAGTCGCCGAGGCAGGGAGAGAAGCGTATAATTCAACGCAGAGGTGAGTCCGCTAGACTTAAGCAAGTCCGCAAGATGACTCCCGGCCGATCTCAGTGACGAAAACGCAACATCAAGTTTCGACAGCAGAACGCGCCTTGCTCGTGGGCGTGGGATGGAAGCGCGCGCCTCGATTCCCTGGCATGCCGGTGGGCGAGCAGGGCCGCGAATCGCTTTTGGAGCTGGTTGAGCTGGCGCGCAGCGCGGGCGCGGAAATCGCTGGGACAGTTTTCCAACTGCGAGAAGCCGCGGACCCCGCAACGCTGGTAGGGCGCGGCAAACTGGATGAGATTCGCGCCGAAGCGACCGCACACCGGGCGCCGCTGATTATCTTCGACAGCAACCTCTCTCCCGTGCAGCAGCGAAACATCGAGGAAGCCACGGAACGCCGTGTGATTGACCGCACGCAACTGATTCTCGATATTTTCGCGCGGCATGCGCACAGCCGCGAAGGCCAGTTGCAGGTCGAGCTGGCGCAACTGAATTACATGCTGCCACGCCTGACCGGCAAGGGATCGGCGATGTCGCGCCTCGGCGGCAAGAGCGGTGGTGGAGGCGCGGGTGGAGCGGGCGGTGGGGCGGGGCGCATCGGCGTGCGTGGTCCGGGTGAAAAGAAACTCGAAACGGACCGCCGCCGGATTCGCGACCGCGTCGGCAAGATCCAGAACAGCATTGAGGATGTGCGCAAGCAACGGGCGCTGCGGCGCGAGGCGCGCAATGCCGTCCCCCTCGGGACCATTGCGCTGGTGGGTTACACGAACGCTGGCAAGTCGACGTTATTCAATGCCTTGAGCCGCGCCGAAGTACTGGTTTCCTCGAGGATGTTCGCCACGCTCGATCCGACGATTCGCGCGCTGCGTCTTCCTTCAAACCGCCGCGTCCTGGTCTCCGATACTGTCGGTTTCATACGCGATCTGCCAAAGGGATTGCTTACGGCGTTTCGCGCCACGCTTGAAGAAGTGCAGGAAGCCGCTTTGATTCTGCATGTGAGTGATGTCTCTAATCCCCGCCACGATGAATTTGACGAGGAAGTTGACAAAATATTGCGCGAGCTTGGCGTCGACGGCTGCCCCAGGCTGCGCGTGCTGAGTAAGGTCGATCGGCTTAGTCCCGAAGAGCGAAAAGCCATCACCAGCGCCGCGCAAAGAAACGCGTGCGGCGCGCCAGTGCTGGCGTCGGCTCTCACAGGTGAAGGGATCGAGGAGTTGCTGCGGCGCGTCGATGCGGAAATGCCCATCGATCCCGTCGAATCGCTTTCCATTCGTCTGCCGCTTGCCGAAGGACGCACGTTGGCGATGATTCATGCGCTGGGGCGCGTCCTGCATTCGGAAATTGACGATTCGCATATGCGGCTCGATGCGGAAGTGCCCGCGTCTGTCGCCAAGCGCCTCCGTCTCAAGGCGTATGCGGTGGAGGGAACTTCTCCTCGCGTTCTTTCGTAGTGTAGAGTGAAGCCCGGCGGCTCTGGAGTCATCGTTTGCGATGGTCGCCATGCGTTTGCCAAAAATGGGGTTGCCATGGCTGCTTTCTTTTTGTGGATTATCCTGTTCATCCTTTGTTGGCCAATTGCGTTGTTCGCTCTGGTGCTTTATCCCATCGTTTGGCTGCTGACGTTGCCTTTCCGCATCGTGGGGATTGCCGTTCACGGAGTCTTAGGTCTCATCAGTGCGCTCTTCATGCTTCCTATCCGGCTCCTTCGCGGCCCACGAATCATCTGAGCAGCGTAACTCGGTTCTCAGCGTGCTAACTCGGGAGTAAAACCGTGGAAAACCTGTGTTTCTACTCACTTGCGGCCCCCGAAGTGGTGCCTTGCCCGGTGCTCCAGAAGCCCCATCCTCTGTGGAAAAGGTTGTGGAAACTGTAAGTTCCTCATTCAGATTGGCTTGCGGGTTTGACAGGCCCTACAACAAGAGGTAGGAATTGCCTCTCCGTAAAGTATTGAAAATAAATATGTTATTCGGCCCTCAGCAGTCTTTCCTTTTGCGATCGCGATCATCGGGCTTCGCCGTAGCACTTTTCACATTTGCACAGCTTTGCAGCATTCGGTGGTACGAGAAAATTGCGCTTCGCTCCTTTATATTCCCCGGAGATAGTTAATTTGAGAATAACTACCCAAGACCAAAATGCCCATGGATGGGAGTCTTTGGAGAGCCTCCCAGAGCGGGCCACGACGTGTTGACGCACTCTTACACCAAGACTATAGTGAAACGACGGTGGCCGATGCCTCCGGGCGGCACCTCCCGCCGTCATGCGCCCATGAACCTTCCTAACTCACTGACGGTGTTGCGGATTTTCTTCGTTCCCGTGCTCATCGTTATCCTGCTGACCCGCAGTCCCAACTTCGAGTTCTGGGGCTTTCCCATGCACTTCGAGGTCTGGGGCGTCTTGATCCTGCTCCTGGCGGCGGCCACGGACTGGGCGGATGGCTATCTGGCACGGCGGCGTCTGCAGGTCACGACCCTGGGCATTCTCCTCGACCCCATTGCCGACAAGTTGTTGATCTCCGCCGCGTTCGTTTCGCTGGTGGACATGCACCTCGTTCCCGCCTGGATGGTAGTGATCATCATCGGCCGAGAATTTACTGTGCTCGGTTTGCGGAATATTGCTTCCGCGGAGGGCTTCACGATCGAAGCGTCTACCCTTGGAAAGACGAAGATGGTTTTACAAGTGTGCGCCGTGGCGGTACTCATCGTCGGCGCGCGGCACCCGTCGTTCAAGCCGCTGGCGCGCGTCTTGCTCTGGCTCGTCGTTATCAGCGCGCTGGTCTCCGCCGCGCAGTATTTCCGGCGGTTCTGGAGCCACGTGGACGACAGCATCAAGCAACGCCGCCGGCTTCGCATGCTCGAAGCCCGCAAGAAGTCCGAGGATGCTGTCCCTCTCTGAAGCGGACCGGCAAGCCGCTCTTCGACTGGCCCGCGCGGCTGTTGTCGAAGCTGTTTCCCACCGCAAGCTTCCTGAAGTGATCCCTCGCAAAGGAATCTTCGCGGAGCGCTGCGGTGTGTTCGTAACCCTTCATGTGCGCCAGCGCTTGCAGGGTTGTATCGGGGTCATCGAACCACACGAGCCTCTTGGAGAAGCCATCGTGCGCTGTGCCGCCGATGCTGCAACGGAAGACCCGCGCTTCGCCCCCATGAGGGCGGACCAGCTCGGCGAACTAGGAATCGAAATCTCTTTGCTTTCGCCCATCGAATCAATCGTTCCTGAATCCATCGAAATTGGCCGCCATGGGCTATTGGTTCGATTGCATGCGCAGCGCGGGCTTCTTCTTCCGCAGGTTGCCGTCGAGCATCGCATGACCCGCGAACAGTTCCTGGAGGAGACTTGCCGTAAGGCCGGACTGCCTCGCGAAGCGTGGCGTGATCCTCAGACTCGACTCTTTGCATTTACCTGCGAAGTCTTCTCGGAGCACTCTTTCCGAGAGAGTGACTAAGGACTTCAGCCCTGCCTTCGGAGAGCACGGAAAAAACAAAAGGCCCGCGCGGGGATACCGCAACGGGCCTGAACCACTGCGAAGGATCCCAAGCTGTTATTCGATTTCGACGTAGTCACCCGCGAAGGTTTCGATGGAACTGAGAGTGACGATCATCGTCGATGAATTGCGGCTCACGTTTATGACGATGCCCTCGCCGACCACTTCGCGGGGCAGGTCGTTCCATTCATACCGCGCTGGTGCGCTACCAAAGCCGTACATCGTATACGCATAACCCTTCTCTTGTGGGACGGTCTCTGCCATCGAGCCTTGATACCGGAAGATTCGCAGGTAATCGCCTACCTTGAGGCCCTGGTTGGTTCCAAGGTTCACGTACACCGGGCTGAGCTTGCCATAGGCCTGCGAATAGTCTTTTCCGGCCACCAGCATCGCCACCGGCTTGCCGCTGACAGGCGCAAAGTGATCGAATGTGGCGGAACCCTTAAGCGGCGGCGCAGGACGCTCTTGGTATGGCACCAAGATGTCTCCCCGCTGCATATAGCCGCAGGAAAATATCACCTGCGCCACGGAAACTTTGGGTTGCACGTTTACGACCCGGAGCTGGCCGGCGTCTTGATACATTTCGCCCATGGCTTTCAATAGCTTGGCCTGCCACTTGAACCAGGGCACGTCCGCTGGATCCTTATCCGGACGCACGACGGAGAACCGGTCGCCCACTCGAACACCTTTGTCCTGGCCGCGATTGATGTGCACGTAATCGCCGCGCGTCCAAGTCAGCTTGTAGTTTGTTTGCTCGCCGGAGATCAGCCGGGCTTCATCGGGCACCTTCTGGTCCGTGACGAAACCTGAACAATTCACCGAACTATAATCGACCTGCGGAACTGCCGCAGCGGTCTGGGGTGCGTCTTGCGCCGAACTGACCGCGGCACCCATGAAGAGCGAAATAGACAAAACAGTGATTCTAGCGCGCATTCCATAACTCCTTCGAAAACACGCCCTACGGGCCGTGCGAGGTCGTTTCTTAGCGAAAGTAACAGGGCCTACCCCACGCGTCAATCAATTGGGCGAGGTTGCTTTACACATTTGATACGGGCGCGGGGGGGTGGGTTACGGCATAATACTTGCTGCATTTTCAATAGCTTGGCGGCACAAGGCAGGGCATGGCCCTTTTCGGCACCGGGGTACGGCGGATTTGCGCGGTCGTGGCGGCCTCCACCGCGGCGGAAATGTCGAAGCATGTGCTCGCAGCTCTCAAGCAAACCAGGACCGTGGAGTTGCGCCTGGATTGGCTTCGTAGCGGCGCCCAGCGCGTTCGATTCCTCGCCTGGCTGAAAAAAAACAAATTTCGGGATGCCACATTTCTCGCCACTTGTCGCCGCCGCGAAGGAGGCGGAAAACTCGCTGGCGGCGTTGACCACCAACTCCATTGGCTGATTCAGGCCCGCGAAGCGGGTTGCCAATGGTGCGATGTGGAAGTGGAAACCTTGCGCAAGCTTCCTGGCCAGTCCGTTCGGGAATATCCCGTGCCGCCGCGCGTCATGCTTTCGCTTCACGACTTTGATCGCACGCCGGATTTGCCGCGAACTGTGAATCCGCCAGCCCACGGTGGCGTCGATGCCGTTAAGATTGCCGCCGAAGCACACATTATCCACGACAGCATCCGGCTCCTGCGCCTGGCGCGCAACTCGAAGAATTTCATCGCCGTGCCGATGGGCGAAATCGGCTTTCCCGCGCGAATCCTCGCATTGCGCGAGGGAAGCGCGCTGGCTTACGCGCCTGTTGCTGAGGCTACCGCCCCCGGCCAGGTTTCTCTTGACGAGATGAAGCATCTCTACCGCGCCCACGCTCTCACGCGCCGTACACAGGTCTACGGGGTCATCGGCGATCCCGTGGGACATTCCCTCTCGCCATTGCTGCACAATACAGGTTTTGTCGCGCGTCATGTGGACGCCGTCTATCTCCCATTCCTTGTGCATGACCTTCGCGATTTTCTGAAGGCTGTGCCGGAATTCGGGATTCGCGCGTTCAGCGTGACCATCCCGCATAAACAGTCCATCCTGAAGCATTTGAAGGAATGTGACCCGCTCGCGGCAGAGATTGGCGCTGTTAACACTGTAGTCGTCCGGCGAGATGGTTCGCTCTTCGGCTGTAATACTGATTACGTCGGGATTTTACGCGCCCTCGAGAAAAAGCTTGGGCTGGCGGGGAGCCGTGTCTTGATCTTCGGAGCGGGCGGCGCTGCCAGAGCCGCGGCGTTCGCTCTTGCGAAGGCGGGCGCTCTCGTTGCAATTTGTGCGCGGCGGGAAAAGGCCGCGCGGGAATTGGCCAAAGCCGCCGGCTGTGAAGTCGTTCCGCGTCGTGCGCTGCAAGGCGAATCTTTTGACGCCATCCTGAATGCCACTCCCATCGGCATGCATCCTCGCGATAGTGTTTCTCCGCTCGCGCCTAGCGAGATAAACTGCCGCATCGTCATGGACCTGATCTACCGCCCGCAGAGGACTCAACTCTTGAAGCTTGCCGCGCAAAAACGAATCTCCACCGTCTCTGGCGTCGAGATGTTTCTCGCTCAGGGCATCGCTCAATGGGAAATCTGGACGGAAAAGCGCGCGCCAGAAGCTTCCATGCGCCGAGCCGTCCTAGTGGCCCTTCGCGCCGAAGAGAACTCCCGCCCCAATTAGCCGCTGAAGACCCATTGAACCGTCATTTTGACAACGGGTCAGTTTCCGATTATCCGTGCCGGTTCAATGGGTCGGCGCAACACCATCTAGTCAGTTGATCCGACAGCACTTCCCCATGGAGAACCGATTTGTCCGGCGTGCCAGCTCAACTGGTCGCCGCAACACTCGTCTGAAGTTTACTTGCAGGGGTCTGGAATCCTAAGGTTTTTCTCGGGCGTTGATTTAAGCGCAGCGCGATCTTGTCCAGTTGGGATTGCGTGTAGCCGGAAAGGTCG
>WNFC01006688.1_pt1 | contig 15536 bp, 20 predicted proteins | sample 5400541 | NCBI WGS metagenome assembly WNFC01 (sample SAMN13153342, study PRJNA577476) | soil metagenome | isolation source: 120 cm saprolite under Douglas fir tree site 2 hole 2 replicate 1 | place: USA:California | collected 2015-04-18
AGGTAGATGAACTCATGCTTAAGCTCTTGCTACCGCTCACAGCCCTTTTTGCGATATCCGGCTGCTCTCAGCTCTTTGGCGTTTGCACTTCGGCCTCCGTGCACACGTCTATTTCATCGCCGAACCAGTTCGCCCGACAGGACGCTTCGCAGAATCGCCTCGCACTAGCGGCGGAGTCACTGCCCGGGCACTAAACCTTTCGGGGTAGATGTGCTTCCGCGTAAGGCGGCGGCGCCGTTATGGGCGCCGCCGCCGAAGGCCCATTATCGGTCCATAGTTAAGGCTTGCGTTCTGTTATAGGTGTACTCTTCGTTCCGGGCTTGCCGCCTGTCCTCCCGATTTCGACTTCATCGTCGGCGATTTTTTCCGCCGGCCGAACGGTTCCCGTTTGCCCGCCTCCTTGCACGTGCTTGTCTACGTCATGCTCCTTTTTTACATTGCTTGGCTGTTTTGCGTCTTTATTCATTTTTCGATGCTCCTTTCTTTGGAACAGCGTTAATATCACGGGCCAACCTGAGGGCGGCGACATCCTGGGTAATGCCGGCAAAATTCATTCCGGATATTTTTTTCATCGGAGTTGCAGGACGATTGTTCTCGACTTAAGTTTTCAGCTGAATCGGGAAAACCGCCGTGAGAAACGAAAAGCTCGCCACATATCGGGCAAAACGCGATTTTAGCAAAACCGTCGAGCCCAGCGGCGAAACTTCGCTCAAGCCTTCGAACCGACTGCGTTACGTCATTCAGAAGCATGCGGCGTCGCGATTACACTACGATTTCCGGCTTGAGTTGGATGGTGTTTTAAAGTCGTGGGCTGTCACGCGCGGGCCTTCACTGGATCCGCATGACAAGCGGCTAGCGGTTGAAGTCGAAGATCACCCCCTTGAATATGGCGATTTCGAAGGCACTATCCCGAAGGGTCAATATGGCGGGGGCACGGTGTTGTTGTGGGATCGCGGCTACTGGACGCCGGAAGAAGACTCCGCCACGCCGCAAGCGGCGCTCAAAGCTGGCAATCTGAAGTTCAGGCTTGATGGCGAACGGCTGCATGGAAGCTGGGTGCTCGTGAGGATGAAGCGCAGTCGCACCGGTGGCAAGCGGAACAACTGGCTACTGATAAAGCATCGCGACGAATTCGCGCGACCGGGTGATGGCGACTCGATATTGGCCGATGACCGATCGGTGGCGTCGGGGCGCACGATGGCCGAGATCGCCGCCGGTAAAGGCCCGGGTCCGACGCCGTTCTTCCTCAAAGGGAAAAAGAGAGCTATGGCAGACGCCGTTTGGTCCTGACATATGACGACGATTGGAACACTCGGCGAAAAGTCGGCCAGGGCAAGGCCCAGCAGGTCGCGAAAGCCCGCAACCGGTGGCGACGCCCTCGTGATGGGAGTGGCGATTTCAAAGCCTGACAAGGCGCTCTGGCCGGACGGCGGTGATGGCCGTCCGATCACGAAGCTCGACTTGGCGCGGTATTACGAGGCAGTCGGGCCGTATATGATCCGACACTTGAAAGGACGGCCGTGCTCGATCATTCGCGCGCCCGACGGACTTGGCGGCCAGCATTTCTTTCAGCGCCATCCCATGCCAGGTTCGTCCAACCTGTTCGCGACGACCAAGGTTGCGGGTATCGCGGAGCCTTATCTGCAGATAGACCGGGTAGAGGCGCTGGCAGCGGTGGCGCAGATGGCTGGTCTCGAATTGCACCCGTGGAACTGTCAACCAGGACAGCCGGAGGTGCCGGGACGGCTGGTTTTCGATCTCGACCCGGCGCCTGATGTCGGCTTTGCGACGGTCATCGAAGGCGTGCGGGAAATTCATGATCGATTGAAGGCGCTCGGTCTGATCAGCTTTTGTAAAACGACCGGCGGCAAGGGTCTGCACGTCGTCACTCCACTTGCGCAAGTCAAGAAAGAACAATTGGACTGGTCAGTCGCTAAAGCATTCGCGCGCGAACTATGTATGCAGATGGCAGCGGATAATCCGAACCGCTATTTGGTCAACATGACCAAGAAAGCGCGCCCGGGTAAAATCTACCTCGATTATCTGCGTAATGATCGCATGGCGACGGCAGTCGCGCCGCTATCGCCGCGCGCTCGCGACGGTGCGCCGGTCTCGATGCCATTGCAATGGACGCAGATGCGATCGGGGTTGGATCCAATGCGATTCAGGATTCGCACGGCGCCGGGTCTGATCGCCAAAAGCGCTGCGTGGCAGGACTACTGCGAGGCCGAACGCCCGTTGGGACCGGCAATCAAGCGGTTGAACAAAGCCAAGGCGGCGTAAATTTTGCCACGTGCTGCGAGGAAGCGGAAGGGAATAGACGCGCTCCCGGTCCCGCTTAGCACGCGTCCGATGGAAGCGCGGCTGGTAGCCGAGCTGGCGCGGGAACCAGGCTGACAGTTAAAGCCGAAATGGGACAGTTTTCGATGTCTGGCGTTTCGAGCCGGCGACGAGGTCGAGCTCAGGGCCAAATCGAGACGCTCTCGCGTTACTTCCCCGAAGTACCAGGACGGCGACGGAGTCGTCTCGCACGCTTCGCCATCGGGCGTGATAGCGATCCTGTTTGCGGCCGCGCGCGTCGCGCCCGGTAGCTTGAATGTGTCCGTCTGGATCGGGACAAATCCATACTTCGGTCCACGCTGGCGGCACCGCGATCGCATTGATGCGCGCGAGTTCCGCGCGATCGGCAATAGCGGCATCTGAAGAATCGCGATAGACGAATCTCGTGCCATTGCGCTCCCGGACGATTCCGGGCCAATGATCATTGACATAGCGGAGACGTGCCGCCTTGGCAGCGACGACGGCCGCGTCGTGCGCCGGACCGAAATCGTCTGACGCGTATTGGCTGCCGGAATGTTCCACGTGACAATCTTTCCATCGCCTGCAGAAGCAAAGACCACGCCGACTGTACGAACAAAGCTACGCAGTATTTCTTTCAAATACGTACAGAAGTTGGCGCGCCCTATCAAGCCTGAGAAAAAGGTGGCGCATTTGTTGCTCCCCTTCTCCACCACAGTCGTCTCGCGCGTTGTATCGGTGAGAAAATGCAAAGTTTTGAAAAGAACTCCTGATCGATGTTGAAAACTCTCGATCTCCGCGGAAGCCGTCTTGGCTATCCGACCGGCCTTTTTGCTCCGCGGGGGCTCATTCGTGTTGGTAGCCAGACTTGTTTCACAAGAGGCACAGCTTGCGTCGCGCGCAATAAAGAGCCGGCGCTGTTAGGGTCTACGCGATCAGTTGACATGGTCTCGTCTTGAGAACGTTCGATTCGGATTCGTCACTTCAACAGTACAAACCAAGGGAGAATCGAAATGCCCAAGCATGAAGGCGCGGAACATCACAAGAAAGCCGCTGAACATCATGAGCACGCAGCGCGCCACCACAAGGAGGCGGCTCGGCATCACGAAGAAGGATCGCATGAAAAGGGCGGGCATCATGCTCATATCGCGCACGGACATCACTTGAATGCTACGCACCATGCGGAAGAGGCCGCGAAGGCGCACTCCAATCAGCACAGTAAATAGACTAACCCGCGGCGGGATCATTGGATTTTCAGGTATCGCACGACTTTTGGCGCTCGGCGGAAGCCGACAATAGGAAGAAAGGGAGGGACCACGATGGATGATCACACACGGCGGGTACGTTTACGCGCCTATCTGATTTGGGAGCGCGAGGGCCGACCGGAAGGCAGTGATGCTGAACATTGGCAGCAAGCAGAAAGGGAGGTGGCGCAGGAGGACGATGCTGCTGGTCTGCAGGCGGGGCGAGCATACGACAAGGGTATGAAGGAGTTCGAAAAATCCGGCCGAGTCGAAAGAGCGGCTAAAGAGGCGCAGAAAGCACTTGAGGGCTCGGAGAGGGATGAACTCGAACGGGCGCAAGAAACTGCGCGGCGCGCGAGCAAAGGTGATGACGCTGCCGGTCGACGTTAGCCGTGCCTGGGCAGTGAAATGCAAGAGCATATTTGCAGTTGGGATTTTCGTGCGATCGCACGAAAGCATAGAAGCGACGTCATACATGCGGCGGACACATAATCAAGTTGAGAAGACGTCAAATGGCTAAACTTCTAGACGGTAAGAGAATAGCGATACTAGCGACCGACGGCGTGGAGCAATCCGAACTGACCGACCCAACGTAAGGCGCTCGAGGAAGCAGGCGCGAAGACGGTACTAATTTCGCCCGCCGCCGGGACAATTCAGGCAATGAATCACCAGGAAAAGGGCAAAACCTTCAAGGTAGACTTGGCGCTCAGCGCAGCCAATCCCGACGACTACGACGGTCTGTTACTCCCCGGCGGCGTTGCCAATCCCGACGAGCTGCGCACCGTTAAAGACCGACATCCGTGATGGTAATCGGATCGAGGCTCGGCATGCCATCAACGGCGGTCCCTCGGTACTTTACGACGCCGTCGCATTGTTAACCTCCGAAAAAGCCATGCTTCGGTTGATCGCGGATTCGGCGACGCGCGATTTATTTCAGATGCCTTTGCCCATTCGAAATTCATCGCCTATGCCGAGTCAGCCGAGCGGCTGATAACGGCAGTCATTGGAGACAACAATCTGGACCGAGGCTTTATTCAGATCAAAACCACCGACGATGCGGCGCTGTTCGTAAAGGCCTGTCAAAAGCTTCGTTTCTGGGAACGCAAATCCCAAGTACAAGTGAAGGAGCAGGTACAGAATGCGCATGCGATGTAGAGCATCGTCCGCGTCAGTTCATCATCAGTACACACGTAACACTGGCGGCGGCACGCGTTTTGCTGCGATCCGCAAATAGCATCGCAGTGGGAGCAAAAGCAAAGGTGTCAGAGAAAAAAGAACAATCGTCTCGTCCCAGGCAACAGCAGAATCGCCAACCGGGCCTTGAGTCTGAGATGCAGCCCCGGCCGCGCGCGCAAGATGGCGGACGACATTGCTCGCAAAAACTGGAGGGCAAGATAGCGCTCATCACTGGCGGAGACAGCGGGATCGGCCGCGCGGTCGCTGTCGCCTTTGCCCAGGAAGGAGCGGACGTAGCTATTGTGTATCTCAATGAGCATGAGGACGCCAAGGAAACGGAAAGGCTAGTGGCAAATGAGCACCATCGCTGCCTGACCGTGGCCGGAGATGTGGGTGACGAACAATTTTGTAGAGATGCCGTTGAGAAAACGGTTCGTGAATTTGGGCGACTGGACATCCTGATTAATAACGCTGCCGAACAGCATCCGCAAAAGAAGATCGAAGAGATCAGTGCTGCCCAGCTCGAACGGACTTTTCGCACTAACATTTTTTCGTTCTTCTACATGACGAAAGCGGCCCTCCCACACCTCCCTGAGGGCGGCTCGATCATCAACACCTCGTCGGTAACTGCATACCGGGGCAGTCCTGATCTACTCGACTACTCGGCGACCAAGGGGGCCATAGTCGCGTTCACCCGATCACTCGCCAAAGCCCTGGCTGAGCGAAGCATCTGGGTTAATGCTGTTGCGCCCGGCCCTATATGGACTCCCCTGATTCCTTCGACATTTCCACCGGAAAAGGTCGAGCGCTTCGGGAAGGAAACAACGTTGGGGCGCCCGGGCGAGCCTGTGGAAGTCGCTCCAAGTTATGTGTTTCTTGCTTCCAGCGATGGTTCCTATTTCACCGGGCAAGTATTGCATCCGAATGGCGGAGAGGTCGTCAACGCATGACTTGTCCTGCGCAAACGACCGTTCTACGCAAACGACCCCTCCCTACAGCCTCGAGAACCGTTAATGACCGGACTGTATAGACATAATCGGAGGAGAAGAAACTTATGAAGACCAGTACGATCGCTTTTTCCGCTGCACTAATGTTCACGCTTGGCGCTCCGCCCTTGGCTTCTGCTCAATCCGCGAATTTGGCCTCATTTTTCAACCAGGCCAATCAAATGAATAATGAAGAGCAGGACATGGCAAAAGAGCTGAAGAGCAAGGCCGGTGATAATCAGACGTTGGTCACGATGGCCGACACCATGAGGGACGACCACAAAGACAATCAGACGGCCCGCGAGGCGCTGGCTAGCCAGAAAAACGTCACGTTGAAATCGTACGAAAAGAACAAGGCGGCCGAGGATCAGCTCGACAATCTGAAGGGCGCACAGTTCAACGAGGCCTTTCTTAACATGGACATCCGCGATCATGAGAAAGCTCTTGCCACGTTTCGCCGGGCGAAGAGAGAGCTTTCGAGCGATCCCGAGGTACGAGTCTACGTCGATCAGACAATTCCCGCGCTCGAAGCGCATTTGAAGATGGCGCAAAACCTCCATCGTGACGACAAGATCTTGGGAAGCCGGGAGAACGCGGCCAATAACAAGAAGTCCGATTAACAGGATCGCTACGCGCTAAACAGGCCCCTAACGCGCCGCTCGGATCGCAAATGGTCCGAGCGGTGTTGTTTCAGTATCATACCTGGACCTTCAAACCGGCAACGATGCCCCAGGAAATTGCCGCGTACATTAATGTCAGCTCGGCCACACTGATCGACGTCGACAGTGGTCAGATCAACGCAGCCTCGACCAGCATCACGGCGCCTGTCGGTCACGATTCCAAATGGCCATAGCGCTGACCATCTTATCGCGGTGTTTGTGAAACCGTTCCTTTTGAAATAATTCCCTCCGTCGGATTGAAACATTGTTGTGCCAGTTTGCGGTGATTCGCGGAAAGACGGGAAACAATTGTAAATGTCGCTGAGGTATATTCGGCACAGTCATTGCTCACCATTACTCTTTTCATAGGACACGCGGCTAACAGTTTGAGGGCCTACCACCATATTTTCCGTTTCCGCACGATCATGCCGAGGTTGTACCATGCCGAGGTGGTACGCGCATCGCGCCGCAGGCTGAGAAACGAGAAGTGATCCGTTCAACCTCATATGACGACGATAGCAACGATAGTTTCGATGCTGGCCGAGCTGCTCGGCCGATTTTAGCCATTATTATCGCAACCGCTGTCCTCTACCTTGGCGCAGAGATACTGATGCCGCTGGCGATGGCATCTATGCTCGCGGTAATTTTCAGCCCTGTTGCCACTCGGCTGGAGCCCTATGTCGGCGGCTTGATAAGTGCGGCCTTAATCGTGCTGGCGGCGGTGGTCGCCCTGGTAGCGGTCGGTTATTTCCTGACTGTCGAGCTGACTGAGGTGGCAGTGGAAGTCTCCGGCTATTCGGACAATATCGCGGTAAAACTGAGTGCGCTGGAAAAGGAAACTCCTCAATGGCTGCAGCGAGTTCAGCACGGCGTCGGAGACGTTGAACAACGCCTGCAACAAACGAATCAAAAAAAAGACAAGCGCAAACCGACGACGGTGCAGGCACTTCCTACTGCGCCGGCTCTGACGGAAGTATTAAAGCCGGCAGTGCCAGTACTCGCAGCGGTCGGCAAGGGTCTTCTGGTGATCGTCCTGCTTTTCTTTTTGCTCTATAGCCGGTGGGACTTGCGTGACCGTTTTGTCCGGCTCGCCGCACGCGCCAGAATACCGGTTGCGGCGCAGGCCATCGAGACTGCTGGAGACACCGTTGGGCGCTACCTTTTCCTCTTTTCGTTGACAAATCTCGGGTTCGGAATAGCAACTGGCACTGCCGTCTGGTTACTCGGATTGCCCAATCCCATATTCTGGGGCGGCCTCGGCTTTTTGCTTCGGTTCATCCCTTATGTGGGAGCACTGGCTTCGGCGATACTGCCGACCTTGGTAGCCTTTGCTGTATTTCCGGGCTGGAGTAAATCGTTGGAGGTACTCGGAACCTTCGTGGCGCTGGACCAACTCGCAGCGCAATTCGTCGAACCTTTCCTGATCGGCCATGGGATCGGTGTGTCGCCGGTAGCGTTGATGTTTTCAGCGATGTACTGGACCTGGCTATGGGGAATTCCAGGGCTGCTGCTTGCCACGCCTTTAACAGCCTGTCTCAAAGTGGCAGGAGATTACATACCTGAGCTGGGGTTTCTGGCGGTCCTGCTCGGCGTTGATCAGCACTCCGAAGATTACCACGAATTCTATCGCATGCTTCTTGAACTCGATCAGAGCGGTGCTCGTTCTTTCGCTGTTCGTTACTGCGATGAGCATGGCCTCGAGCCTACCTTCAACGACATCATTCGTCCGACCCTGGTCCTTATGGGAGAAGAGCGCTCAGACGATCACATCAGCCGAGAGAATGAGGACTTTATTATCGATACAACCCGCGAAATCATCGCCGAGTTAGGCAATCGACTGAGCAAACCACACACCGCGCAACGGCTTCGAATATTGGGCGTGTGCGCACCTGGAGAAGGGCACAGCCTTGGGTTGTTGATGTTATTGGAGCTTTTGCGACAAGAAGGAGCGGCCGCAAGCTTCGTCGGCGATAACAAGTCAGCCGAGGAAGTGCGTGGCTTTGCCAGGCGCCTCAGTCCTGATGTCATTTGCTTATCATGCACGATACCGGAGTATCTGGCGGCCGCAATCGAACTGACCCAAGGGCTGAAGAAGGATTCTCCCCAAGTATTCATTATTGCCGGCGGAGAAGCGGCGACGGCCGAGCCTTCCAAGTTGCTAATGGCCGGATGTTCGCAAGTCTGCTGGAGCAAGAACGAAGCGCGGCGTCTGATCAGGAGTTTCGGATCGCGGCGCGCGAGGTTTCGAGTCGTCAGAACGCCCATCCCTGTGAGCCGGGTGAAAGGCTGATCGATTCCGAGGATCGATTATAGCGCGGATGGTTCTACGATGATTCGAAAGAAGCGTAGTTCTCATTCAGGCCAGGGCGCGATACCCTTCAGCGACTCAATAGAAGCACTCGCACAAGCCGCTAAAACCTGTCGCGCCTGCGATATTTGGAGTCGCGCTACGCAGACCGTGTTCGGCGAAGGGAACGCGCATTCCGAAGTGATCCTCGTCGGCGAACAGCCGGGTAACCAGGAAGACCTGGCCGGCCATCCGTTCGTCGGGCCGGCCGGAAAACTGCTCGACAAGGCCCTGCTCGCAGCCGGAATCGCGCGCGACAAGGTGTATATCACCAATGTGGTCAAACATTTCAATTCGGTTCAGCGCGGTAAATGGAGAATTCACAAAAAGCCCAATGCGGAGGAAATCGCTGCCTGCCGCCCATGGCTGGACGCTGAAATCGCGATAATTCGTCCCGCGGTTATTGTTTGTGTCTGGGCGCCAGCGCCGCGCAGGCTCTAATCAGCCGCGACTTCCGTGTCACTCGCCAACGCGGAGAGCTTCAAAAATCGGCTTTCGGTCCGATGATTACTGCTACCGTGCATCCGTCTTCAATATTGAGAGCGCCGGACGACGAGGCTCGGCATCTGCAGATGCGAGAGTTCGTCGCGGACCTTAAGAAAATCGCGCGCGCTTTGCCGGACTCGGCATTGATTAAAGGGTCCAGTTAATATTTTGCTCCGTTGTCAACCAAGCCATTCAGGATGAGTAGAGGTTGAGTCAAAGGTCTGGCTGGTCTTGTAAAGTTCGAAGCCGCCCGACGCGGCGATCTTTTCGGTCTTAGCCAGAAGCGCCTGCCTCTCGGCATCGCTCAGCGGAGAAAAAGTGCGCGCGGCATCCAGCGCCTGCTCCAATATCCGCATCGAATCGCAGCCCGTGATGACCACGCTCGTCGGCAGATTCATCGAGTAGTGCAGGCATTCGAGGGGAGTGACGATACCGCTGCGCAGGAAGTTGGCGTCGCCCATCGTCTTCATCGCCAGTACGCCGATGCGGCGTTTTACCAGCTCCGGAAGAACCATTTGCTCGAAGCTGTCGAAATGGGCGTCCATTACGTTGAGCGGCATTTGCACTGTGTCGAATGTGAAGCCATATCTATCGGCGGTCTGAAGCATGTGCAGATGAATTTGCGGACTCTTGTGGCCAGTGAAGCCGATATATCGCAACTTGCCGGCCTTCTTCGCCTCGAGCGCTGCTTCGATAGCGCCGCCACTCGCGAAAATTCGATTCGGGTCGTTCATCCGGATCACTTCATGAAACTGCACGAGGTCGATTCGATCGGTCTGTAGCCGCCGCAGCGATTCATCGATCTGTTTTGCGGCCGAGGCTTTGTCGCGGCCATCGATTTTCGTCATCAAAAATGCCTTGTCGCGATAGTTATCGCGCAACGCTTTTCCGACCCGCACCTCGCTCTCGCCGTCGTTGTAGTCCCAACTGTTGTCAAGGAAATTGACCCCACTATCCAGCGCGGTCCGCACGATCCGGATGCTTTCGGATTCCTGTACCAGGGCACGGCCGAGGTGATGCCCGCCGATACCTACGATCGAGACGCGCTCGCCGGTCTTTCCTAACGTTCGCCGGGGGATCGGACTATTTGAGGGTTCGATTTGGCCCGGAGCATTACTTTGATTGGCGCCGAAGACCTGCCGCGCCATCGCGAACGCCACCGCCGCTGTCGAACCCGCCAGCTTCAAGAAAATTCTACGCTGGATCATAAACGCCGAGCTTATCGCGAGCGCTTCTTTCTTGCCGCAGCGGCGCCCTTTTTGCCCAAAGCCGTACGAACGCCCGATGATAGATGTGCGATCGTGCGTTTCTTCTTCGCCGCGGCTGCGGCCTTTTTTATATTCACGCGCGCTCCTGCGCGCTGCTTTTTGGTTGCCACAACTTTCTCCCGATTACATTGCAAACCCTGTTGTTATTCCATCGACTCCGCTTCTTCGGCGGTCTCACGCTCTGGAGGCTGTGTCGTCATCTCCATCGCAAGCTTGGTGAGCGTCTGCTCATTCCAGTTCAGATGGGCCTGTTCCTGTTTGCGCACTTCCCGGATCGCCTTGGAGGCCATGCGCTTCAGCTCGGGCTCGGCGATCTTTGGCGCAACCGAAGCCAGCATGTCCCAGTCCCAATGATCTTTGGTCTCGGCCAGAACCAGGTTCTCGATATTGTTTAAGTCGGTCAGCTCAGCCGGCACCTGCGTCGAGAGCAGGCCCTCCGCCTTATGGTCCGCGGCTTCCGCACCAGGGCTTTGATAGTTCGGATCGCCCGCCGCGGCCTCGAGCATCTCCGTACAAAGCTCGACATGGCGTTCGGTCTGGCGCAGAAAATCCGAGAGCTTCTGCTCCAATTCGGGATGTTCGAGCTCGCGCAGGGCCTTTTCATAAAGTTTCACCCCACCCTTTTCCACTGCGAGCATCTCGGACAGAAAATCTCTCAACCATTCCTCGCCCACGGGCATTTGCCCTTTCCGCTGGGGTGCTCTGGAGGACGAGCTTTGACGACCTCCATTGCGATGTGTCGTTGCCATTTGACTTAACTCCATTAAGACGCTTTTACCCAAAAGCGTCAGATTAAGATTTGTGCGTACGGGAAAACAAAAACGAAGCAACGGACGTGCCGGTAGATGCTGCGGTTTTTCTCCTCATTCTTGCTGCACTCCCGAGCACAAACAGCAGCTCGGGAGATTGTAATTTGTCATTTGGGGACCTCCTTCGGAGAAAAAATTCCTAAAACAGTCTTCCCGCGGAAGGCCACAAGCACGCGTTAGTTGCTTCCAGCGAAGCACACGTCGTCAGGATGGTTTCGCCGCATAACCCGGGGCGATGGCATGCTGAATGCACCAAACCTTTGGCGGACTCACGAAAACCGTACTCGAAAGGAGGATGAATTTATGCCACAGCCGAATGACAAATGCCCGTGCGGCTCCGGAAAGGCTTACAAGGATTGTTGCGGTAAATCCAGCTAGGCTGCCGCTCGAGTACAATTCCTGAATCGAAAGGCGGGCCCAAAACCAGGGCCCGCCTTTCATGCAAATCCAGGCAGAGATTGAACCTTCTCAGTCGCTGCTTCCGGCTACCAACGGATTTCATGGAGGTCAGATCGTAGCTCGACGAGACATGAATATTCTGCAAGCGACTAAAAGCTACGAAGACTGGATGCGGACGTGCACGACGCTCGTGGAGTCTCAAATACGGGACAAGCACGCCCGCATGAAAGAGGATCTGTTCTCTTTTTTTCGCGGCACTTTTTACCGCTGGGCCCAACTGTGGCCCGAGGTCTGTGGCGATCTGAGCAGCGCTCCTGAAATACTCGCCGTCGGAGACCTTCACATCGACAGCTTCGGAACGTGGCGCGACACGGAAGGACGGCTGGCATGGGGCGTTGACGACTTCGACGAGTCGTATCCGCTCTCATATACCAACGATCTGGTGCGTCTTGCGGCCAGCGTCAAAATAGCCATCGATTCGGAAACGCTAGCCATTCCCTTCAAGGAAGCCTGTGATGTCATTTTGACCGGGTATCGAGGCACCCTCAAGGACGAAGGTTGTCCGTTTGTGTTGGCCGAACAGAAACGGAACCTGGAAAGACTTGGTGTCAAAGAGATCGTGCCTTCGGAGGACTTCTGGCAAAAGCTAAATCAGCGGCCTAGCGTACGACTAGCTATTCCCCGCATTGCAAAGAAGGCGCTTGAGGCTGAACTCCCTAAGGACCTCGACTACAGAATCGTTCGAAGAGAGGCTGGCACCGGAAGTCTTGGGCGACAGCGATTCGTAGCAATTGGCGAATGGAAGGGAGGCTATATTGCTCGGGAGGCAAAAGCAGTGACCCCATCTGCTTGCGCGTGGCTCGATGGTCGGAAGCGTAGTCCCCGGTCGTATTATGAAGACGCGATCGAAGGCGCAGTGCGATCGCACGACCCGTTTCAGAAAATCATCCAGGGATGGCTGATTCGCCGGCTGTCCCCGGATTCCAACCCGATCGAGGTCGCTGATTGGCCGGCAAAGCGCGATGAGCGGTGGCCGGCAAAGCGCGATGAGCGGACCCTTCTTCATGCGATGGGATGCGAGGCGGCCAACGTTCATCTCGGAACGAGCAGTCGGATCCGCAAAGTATTGAACGATCTTCAGCGAAGAAAGTCCACTTGGCTTCGAACCGCCGCCAAGCACATGGCCAAAGCGCTTGAGGCAGACTGGAAGGAATACAAGCAATCGCGACGACGCTAGTCACTTGCCGCTTGGGTACCTTTGACGACGGCGAGGCAAACAATGAGTGAACTGCTTCTTCGATTTGCTATCGGCGGGATAGTCGTGTCTGCGTTCTCGATTCTTGGTGATCTATTCAAGCCCAAGAGCTTCGCGGGACTGTTCGGAGCTGCTCCGTCTCTTACCCTCGCCACCTTGGCGCTAACGATTGTCCGCGAAGGCGCCGCCTATGCCAGCGTGGAAGCCCGTTCGATGATTGGAGGGGCTATCGCGTTCTGCGCGTACGCCTCCTGCGTCAGCTACGTGCTGATGCGGTATCGAGTTCGTGCTTCCGTGATCGCCAGCGTGCTCATTGTGTTGTGGCTTGGGCTTTCGATTTCTCTGTGGGCCCTCTGGTTGAGGTAAGTTCTTGACGATAAGCATCGACCTATCTGGCCTCAAGAGAACCAAATGGTACGAATTCGCCATCAGGTTTCTGGCTGGCGGATTGATTACAGCCCTGATCGGCGTTATCGCTAAAAATTTCGGTCCTGGCGTGGGCGGCCTCTTTCTCGCGTTCCCTTCTATCTTTCCTGCCGCCGCTAGTTTGGGCGAGAGCCACGAAAAAAAGAAAAAAGGTCGGGTGGGTTTGGATGGCGAGACTCGGGGAAGACAGGCGGCGGCTCTTGACGCCGCAGGCGCGGCGCTCGGAAGCATCGGGCTGATAGCATTCGCTATTATAGTTTGGCAGGGGTTACCTGGTCACAATTCGGCGCTAGTTCTGGCGAGCGCCACGCTGGCCTGGCTTGCCGTTTCGGGACTGCTATGGTGGCTACTCAAACGCTTCTGATGACAGGCGCATCTGTTTAGGTCTTTCGCGATACGCCTCGGGTATTGCCAAGCCGTCTTCGCCCGAGACAGAGGCGCTCGCTACCGACTCGTGCTCGAGTGATAGCGAGCGCCTGACTACAGCGGAATAGACGACGGAGAGACTCTTAGTGCAGAGGTGGGTGGCTTCCCTCGTAATGGAGGCTCAGAGCCGCGATACCAGCGGCCACGTTCAGGCCGTTCTCGCCTTCAACCGATACCGGTTGCAATGCGATGGATTTATGAAAGCCGCCGAGCAGCACATTTGCCCCCGCGCCCACTCCCAACGCCACACTAGCTTGCGCCCCGGCATAGTCGCCCTCCAAGGCGCCAGGCTTCAGATCCGTGGTCGGAGTGGCCACCGCCCATAGAATAACGGCGGATTGCAGGTAGCCGATGTCGGCGCCGAACTTCGAAATGGTCCCAGTATAGTATTCGGTTCGATGGTTATTCGACGTGTACGTACAATGAATCTTGTGCGACGAGCCTATTATAAAACCCCATCCGCCAGCTTCATGGCAGGTGAGATAGCCTGTTTTGACTGTCACATGGTCCGCTGCATATCCGGGGATAGCCGATAGGGTCAAAAGCAACACCGCACCTGCCACGAGAGTCGTCCAATTCTGGATTTTCACGGCAACTCCTTGGAAAAAGTGTGAGGATTTAATCCTGTTTGTGCCTACGGGCTAGTCGTAGTGGTTGTTGTCGTCTCAGAGGATGGCGTTCCATTGCCTCAGGTAGTCGTCGTCTGATTTTGTACCTGGCCATTGACAGATCTCGTGGTCCTCTTCTGTTCCACGGCTCCATTGCCCCAGCTGGTTGAGGTAGTTGTTTGGCTTGCGTTCGGATTTGGCGCGACTACGACAGGGGGTGGTACTTGCACCACCGGAGGCGGTGCTTGCACTACGGATGCCGGGACCGTTTCCATCTCTTTCGTGCTAGAAAAACATCCAGAAAGGAGCCCGCCGACGACGAGCGATATCATCAATGGGCCAAAACGTGCACGTGAGCGCATAGCGTTTTCCCTCTGCTAACGTTAGCGGAGATTTTACGCAGCAATCGTGCCATCGTACGGGTTAGCTCATTCTACCGGAGACTAATTTATTCAAACTTTGAAGACCTACGCTCCTGTAACAATTCCAATGAGAGTGGCTGGGTTTCGGAACTATCCTACCCGCCGGGCGTGGAGAATAGCCGTAAACTTCCTCCCAAGGCTTGCCGAAGGCCGCACAACGGAAATCGGTAAGTCCGCGCCCAACCAAGCGATACGAAAGGCAAGCAAAGCGCCCGTCGTGGAAAGGCATCATCACGTGCAGCCAATTCGAGGCCATTCCCCTTCACGCATATCGCCACCCGACGCGTTTTTTGGCCTCCTCTCGCTAAATTACATCTGCTGAAATGAGTGCAGGCGGCTAAGAAAAAAGCGTCTTTGAACTTTGACTGGCCCGAACAATTGGTCTACAAACCGCGTAGCGCTCATTCGAACTAAATCAAGCCTGAGCGATTCCAACAACAACAACAATCCAAAGCTTCAGCCGTATATCAGGGCGCGTGGCGAAGGCGAATCTAGCAGTTCAACTGGAAGAAAATGGCGTGCGCGATCAAGCAAGCTCGCCGCATCGTGGCGGTCCACAGTGCTCAGTGGACGGCCAAAGGCCTGCGGTAAAATTGTCGAGAGCCTGCCCGTCCCGGAAAAGGGGAAGTAGGCGTTTTTGCTACCGATTGGCTGGTAGCCTCGTTGTCCTTTTAGTTACCTGCACGTCGGCAATTGGAATTGCCACGTCGGATCTGGACCCCTCGCA
>WNFC01009856.1_pt1 | contig 15535 bp, 15 predicted proteins | sample 5400541 | NCBI WGS metagenome assembly WNFC01 (sample SAMN13153342, study PRJNA577476) | soil metagenome | isolation source: 120 cm saprolite under Douglas fir tree site 2 hole 2 replicate 1 | place: USA:California | collected 2015-04-18
CTCTTCGGCCAGCCAGTCCGGCGGCGGGCCGGCCAACCAGGGCGTGGCCGCGTCCAGCAGGCCCGACCCCAGGTCGGCGACCACCGGCACGCCGAGGCCCGCCAGCTCGCCGATGCCGACCGCGGCGGTGAAGCCCTCGATCCGGTAGTTGGACGGGTGCACCTTGAGGAGCAGCGCGGGCCCCAGGTCGAGGACGGCGCGGTAGTCGTCCAGCCGGGTCCGGTTGGTCGTGCCCACCTCGACCAGGGTGGCTCCTGACTGCTCGAGCACCTCGGGGACCCGGAAGCCGCCGCCGATCTCGACCAGCTCGCCCCGGCTGACCACGACGGGCGCGCCCCGGGCGAGGGTCGCCACCACGAGCAGCACGGCGGCCGCCCCGTTGTTCACGACCAGGGCGGCCTCGGCCCCGCAGGCGCGAGCCAGCAGCGCGGCCGCGTGCCCGGTGCGGGCTCCCCGTCGCCCTTTCTCCAGATCGAACTCCAGGTTGCTGTAGCGGGCCTCGGCGCTAACCGCCAGCGGGGCCCGTCCCAGGTTGGTGTGCAGCAGCACGCCGGTGGCGTTGACCACGGGGCGCAGCAGCGCCCGCCGTCGGGCCCCGGCCATCGCCGCCGCCGACTCGGGGTCGCCGGCCGCGATCGCCGCCCGGGCGATGTCGACGAGGAGGGGGTGGGGCAGCCCGCTGCCCGCCAGCTCCCTGGCCAGGGCGTCGACGGAGGGGGGCCGCATCGTCCGCAGGTTACGACCGTGCCAGGATCATGGGGTGGTGCTCCGCTTCGTCCGACTGGTGGCCCGGGCCATCGCGTGCCTGATGGTGACCACGGTGATCACCCCGGCTGCGGTCGCCGTCACCATCCTGGCCACGTTCCTCTACCTGCCCCTTCCGGCCACGCTGCCCGAGCCCAAGCCCATCGCCGGGTCGCTGGGGTCCACGGTGCTGGACAAGGACGGCAACCCCATCGCCACCTTCCGGGAGTTCGAGCAGAACCTGCCCGTGCTGGCGAAGGACGTCCCGCTGGTGTTGAAGGAGGCCGTGGTCTCCTCCGAGGACCGCAACTTCTACCACCACGGCGGGGTCGACCTGCGGGGCACGATCCGCGCCCTCGTGGCCGACGTCCGCAGCGGCCGGGCCGTGCAAGGGGGCTCCACCATCACCCAGCAGTACGTCAAGGGCGCCTACACGGGCAAGGAGCGGACCGTGCTGCGCAAGATCCGGGAGGCGGTGCTCGCCAGCCAGCTCGATCGCCAGACGTCGAAGGACGACATCCTATTCAAGTACCTGTCGAGCATCTACCTGGGCGAGGGCTCCTACGGCGTGGGGGCGGCGTCGGAGAACTACTGCTGGCCGAGGTCCGCCGGGAGCAGGTCCTGGCCAAGATGCTGGCCCAGGGCTACATCACCCAACCGCAGTACTCGGAAGCGCTGGGCCAGCGCGTGACGACCCAGTGCAAGCTGTTCACGGCGGAGACGTGCGTGTTCCCGCCCAAGCAGGACCCGGCCACCAAGTACCCGTACTTCGTCGATTACGTGCGGCGGTACCTGATCCAGGCCCTCGGCCCGAGGGAGGTGTACGGGGGCGGCCTGATAATCCAGACCACGATCGACCCGGCCATGCAGGACCTGGCCGAGAAGAAGGTGTCCGAGGCCCTCGCCGGCGAGCCCCCGCCCCTCGACATGTCGCTGGTCGCGGTCGAGCCGCCGACCGGCTTCGTCAAGGCCCTGGTGGGCGGGCGGGACTTCGCCAAGAGCCAGGTGAACGAAGCCCTCGGCGGCTGTCCCGGCCAGCCCAACCCGGCCAAGTCGAACATCGAGGTGACAGCCACCTGCTGGGCGGGCACCACCGTCCAGGGCGGGGGGAGCGGCCGGCAGCCGGGGTCGGCCTTCAAGCCCTTCACCCTGGCCACGGCCTTCTCCAAGGGATACAGCCCGAACAAGACCTACGTGGCCCTGAACACCTACACCACCAAGGACAAGTTCGTCATGCACAACGCGGTGGACGGCGAGGGCGGAGGGGGCCCCGTGACCTTGCGGTACGCGACGGCGAAGTCGATCAACACGGTGTTCGGCCAGCTCATCAACGACGTCGGCGTCAAGGACACCGCGGCCATGGCCAAGAAGCTGGGCATCACCTCGGCCTGGGAGAGCCCCAAGTACCACGGGGTCTCCTACACGCTCGGCGTCATCGACGTGTCACCCCTCGACATGGCCTCCGCCTACGGCACCTTCGCCTGCGACGGGCGGCGCTACGACCCGACGCCGATCGTCAAGGTGATCGACGCCACCGGCAAGACCCTGATCACCAACCTGGCCCGGGGCAACTGCGGCGGAGAGCAGGTCATCGACCCCACCGTGGCCAGCAACGTGACGGACGTGCTGCGCGGCGTCCTCACCAGCGGCACGGCGTCGCACGACGGCATCGGCCGGCCGGCGGCGGGCAAGACGGGCACGACGGACAACTACGTGAACGCCTGGTTCGTCGGTTACACGCCGACGCTGTCGACGGCCATCTGGCTGGGCCAGTCGACGGGCCAGGACCCGGCCAGGAACTCCATGCGCAACCTCCGCGCCTTCGGCCAGACCTACCCCTTGATCTTCGGCGGCGGCATCCCCGCTCAGACCTGGCACAACTTCATGTCCGAGGCGCTGGCCAACGTGCCGAGCACCGACTTCAACCAGCCGCCACCCATCCAGAAGATCGTGGATGCGATCAACAAGGTGGCCCGGGCCGGGATCGACCCCGGCAGCCGCCTCTACCCGGGCGGCACCGGCAGCGGCGGGCCCTACGAGATCCCGGCGGCCCCACCCGTCGCCGTAGCCCCGCCGACGACAACTACTTCGACCACCGCGCCGGCGGACCAGGGCGGGGGGGGTGGCGGGCCGGGCCCGCCGCCGCCGACGACCACGACGGGCCTCGGCGTGCCGGGGCGGTAGCGCGTCGGCGAGATCGCTTTCTTGGCCAGATCAGCTTCTTGGCCAGATCAGCCCTTGGCCAGATCAGCCCTTGGCGGGGTCAGCCCTTGGAGCCGGCCGAGGGCCCGCCGCCGCTCGGGCAGCGCAGCACCTTGTCGCACGCCGTGCGGATCGGGATGGCGAAGAAGACGGCCTCGGGGTTGAAGTTCAGCGGGGCGTAGGCGCGCGAGTCCAGCCCGACCACGTTGCCGGACCCGTCGAGCAGCGGGCCGCCCTGGAACGCAGCGCCTATCTGGGCGTCGTGCTGGATGCCCGCGGCGGACACGTCGGCCACCAGCCCCTGGGTGGCCGCACCTCCCGAGCCACCGAGGCCGGACAGGGCGTACACCCGGTCGCCGACCTTCGGATCGGCCGGGCCGAAGTTGAGCTTGGGCAGGTTCGGCTTGGCCACGACGAGCAGGGCCAGGTCCTTCTCCGGCTGCCAGGTCCACAGCGTCGCCTTCTCCGCGTCGGTGCCCTTGTGGACCGAGATGCCTTCAGGTGGGCCCGGCGCCTTGGCCGACGACTGCACCACGGCAAAGCTCGTCAGCATCAGGCTCTGGTTGCCATCGGAGGCCACCACGAACGCCGAGCCCACCGACGGCTGGCCGGAGTCGTCCTGCGTCGTCACGAACCAGATCGAGCCCTGGGCCTGCTTGACCAGCTCGGCGAGCGTGGCGCCGGCCGCCTGCGTCTTCAGCAGGGGACCGAGCTGCTGCTGGATCTGGCCCTTGTCGTTGGCCGTCTCGGACTTCAGGCTGTCGATGGCATTGGCGTAGTCCTTCTTGAAGTCGCCGTTCACGTAGCTGTTCACGAGGTGCTCGGTCTTGGTCAGCCGGTACTCGTAGTAGGCGTACAGGGCGGTTCCGCTGAAGGCCGCCCCGACTGCGGCGGCGAGGATCACCGTGCTCATGCCGAGCACGGTGCGGGGGATGAGGCGCTCCGACCAGCGTTGGCGCGGCTGCGGCGCGGCCGGGGTATCGGCCGCCCCGGCCGCCGGTCCGGGTTGCGCCGCGTCGGCGTCGTCGTCGACCGTGGCCATCGCCTGCGAGGGTAGCCCCGATGAGCCGCGCAAAATGCCTGGAGAAGGAGACGCCGGCCGGCGTCTCTTTTTGCAGCGGGCAATTGCGTAGCCAGTTGCCAGCCCCACGTCAGCGGGCCGGGCCGTTAGGATCTGCTCGTGAGGACCTGTGGTCGTGACGACGCGGCGGTCTGGCGCGCGCAGGGACCGCCCCGCAGGTAGGTCCGGAGGCGGAAAGGTCGAACTAAGGAGAATGCCCGACCGAGACACCGGCCAGCATCCACTGCTGACGCTTCCCCAGGCGGCCGAGTTCCTGGGGTTGCCGGTCGAGGCCGTCCAGTCCCTTACCCGGGCCGGGTTCCTCGCGTGCGACTCGTCGGCCAACTACCGGCCGGGGGACCTGAAGGCATTCCTGGCGCGCAACGCCGACAACGGCGCGGGCCTCGATCTGGCCGGCGATCTCGACGACGCCGATCCCCAGGCCCTCCTCGAGGCCCTGGACGGCAGGTCCGAGGAGATGGCTCGCCGGGCCTTCGACATCTTCTCCACCGTGTTCCCCGAGACCAAGGAGTGGACGCTCAAGCAGCGGGCGAGGTTCGTCGAGCACGCCAAGGGCCGTTTCGAGGCCATCCTCGCCGTCACCAGCCAGGGGGCGGAGGTGGACGAGGCCCTGGTCGGCGACCTCGAGGAGGTCGGCGCCGGGGCGGCGTGGGCCGACTCACCCCTGCCCCAGCTGCTGGTCGTCCTGCGCATCAGCCGCGACCTGGTGGTCCAGACCGCGGTCGAGCTGGCCGAGCAGCGGGGCCGGCACTGGGGCCTGGCCCTGTCCCTGTTGCTGACCCGCGTGCTGCCCGCCATCGACCGCCTGACCGACGCCATCGCCCAGGGGTACTGGGCCGCCATCCTGGCCCGGGAGGAGGAGCACCGGGCCCGGTACGAGAACGTCGTCGAGCACTCGGCCGACGGGATCTGCGAGATCGACCTGGAGGGCCGCATCCAGTACGCCAACCCGTCCCTCGCCTTGATCCTCGGTCACACCATCGAGCAGCTCGAGGGGTCCACCGTCGGCGAGGTCGTGGTGGCCGCCGATCGCCGCCCTCTCCCGGCCGAGCTGACCTCGACCTCGGTCGACGGCGGGTCCCGGGTGGAGCTGGACATCATCCGGGCCGACGGGGTGCGCCGGACGATCGAGATCCTCACCCAGGCCGAGCGCATCGCCCGCCTGGCCGACGACCTCTACGACGTGAGCCGCCTCTCGGCGTCGTCGCTGCTGCTCGCCCCCCGTCCGGTCGAGCTGGCCGCGGTCGTCGACAGCGCCCTCGACATGGTGGGCCCGGCGGGAAGCGAGGTGCGGTCCGTGACCGAGGTCCGCGTCCCCGAGGGCGTCACCGTGCTGGCCGACCCCCGCCGCCTGGAGCAGGTGGTCGCCAACCTGGTCGAGAACGCGCTGGTCCACGGCGAGGCCCCCGTCTCGGTCGAGTTCACGGGCATCGGCGACGACGGCCAGGCCGTGCTCTCTGTGCGCGACTCGGGACCGGGCGTGCCCGCCAGCCTGGTCCCGACGCTTTTCAGCGGCGTACGGACCCTCGGCCGGGCCACCCGCGACAAGGGCCGGGGGACGGGCCTGGGCCTGGCTCTCGTGCGAGGCCTGCTCGAGGCCATGGGCGGGCGGGTGTGGTACCAGGACTTCTCCGGTGGGGGCGCCGTGTTCGTGCTCACGCTGCCCGTCCCCCGCCGCCGGCCGGCGCCGGGGGGGCTCAGCCTGGCTTAGGGGCGCCCGGCTCTTTGGGGCCCAGCGCCTGCTCGACGGCGTCGAGCATCCGGACCGTGCAGCCCGACATCTCCACCACGGGGGCCACGTCGGTGGCGATGCGTCCGGCCAGCTCGGCGAAGGCCGCGACCACCGGGCCGTCGGCGGCCAGGGCGACGGGCTCGCCGGCGTCGCCTCCTGCGGCCACGGCCATGTCGAGCGGGACCCGGCCCAGCAGGGGCGCCCCGATCTCCGCCGCCAGGCGCTCGCCACCGCCCTCGCCGAAGAGCGCGTAGGTCTCGCCGTGGGCGCAGGTGAACGCGCTCATGTTCTCGATGACGCCTGCCACCCGCAGGTACCCCTTGCGGGCCGTGTCGGCCGCCCGGGCGGCGACCTTCTGGGCGGCGACGGCTGGCGTCGTGACGACGATCATCTCCGTGCGGGGCAGCATGCGGGCCAATCCCATCTGGATGTCGCCCGTGCCCGGCGGCATGTCGATGAGCAGGTAGTCCATGTCGCCCCAGCGCACGTCCTCGAGAAAGTGCTGGAGCGCCCGGTTCAGCATGAGGCCCCGCCACATGATGGCCTCGTCCTCGCCCGCGAGGAAGCCCATCGAGATCACCTTGAGCCTGCCCTCGCGCCCTTCGGACCCCGAGATTGTGCGCTCGAGGGGCACCATCTTGGGCCCCCCGCCCGTGCTCTCTCCCGGGATACGGCCTTCGAGCCCGAGCATCCGCGGCACGGAGAACCCCCAGATGTCGGCGTCGAGCACACCGACGGTCAGGCCCCTGCTGGCCAGCGCCGCCGCCAGGTTGACGGTGACCGAGGACTTGCCCACCCCGCCCTTGCCGGACGCGATGGCGATCACCCGAGTCGTGGACGGGATCTCGGTGACGGGGGCGTCCTCCCGGGCCTTCCAGCGGGCCCTGGCCATCAGCGCCCTCTTCTCGTCGGCTCCCATCTCGCCCATGTCGACCTTGACGCCCGTCACGCCCGGCAGGCTGCCCACGCGAGCCTCGACGTCCTTGCGGAGCTGGGTGCGAAGCGGGCAACCGGCGATGGTGAGGGCCACGGTCACGGTCACAGTGCCGTCAGGGGAGCAGTCCACCTTCCGCACCATGCCGAGCTCGACGATGTTGTCGCCCAGCTCCGGATCTATGACCCCCAGCAGGGCGTTGCGCACCGCGGCCTCGGCAGGCGGCGTGGCCGCCGCGGTCTGGATGATGGCCATCGGGGTGAATTCTACCGGTCGGGGCCGTTACTATTGCCCTGTGGACCGCCTACCGGTGTTCAAGGCGCTGGGCGACAACACGCGGTACGCCATCTACCTGGAGCTGGCTCGCTCCACGGGTCCCCTGTCCACGGGGGATATCGCCGAGGTGCTCGACCTGCACCCCAACACGGTCCGGCCCCACCTGGAGCGGATGCGCGAGGTCGGGCTGCTCGAGGTCGACCACGACAACCGCGGCACGGTCGGGCGCCCCCAGCACCGCTACCGCCTGGCCGCCGACGCCCCCTCCCTCGGCCTGGAGCCGCCGGCCTACCCCCTGCTCGCCGGGCTGCTGGCTTCGGTGGCGTCCACGCTGGCGCTGTCCCCCGACGAGGTCGCGGCCGTCGGCCGGGAGCGGGGCCGCCGGGCGGCGGCCGAGCGCCTGGCTCGCCTGCTGGGCGACCAGGGCGACCAGGGCGACCTGGGTGACCCGGACCAGGACGACTCCGCGGCTGGCGGTCTCCATGCCGCCACGCCCATCGACGACGCCGGCCTGGTCGCGTTGTGCGTGGGGGAGGTGGTGGCCGAGCTGTCGGACATGGGGTACGACCCCGCGGTGGCCGAAGGTGGGGACGTCACGACCGTGGCGTTCACCCGGTGCCCGTTCCAGGAGCTGGCCGAGGCCCACCCCGAGCTGGTCTGCCACCTGCATCGCGGCATCGTGGAGGGAATGGTCGAGTACCTCGGCGGGGTTGCCGTGGAGAGGTTCGGGACGCTGGTCGACCGGGACCCGTGCCGGGTCGAGCTGGCCGCCCGGTAGAGTGTGGGCAAGGTCACGCATGACGACGTCACCCAGGAGGACAGAGAACCCGTGAGCACCACCGAGACCATCACCTCCGTCGGGGTCGGTCGCCGGCCCGGCCCGATCAGCCTGTCCGACCCGGCGTCGGCCAAGGTGCGCGAGCTGATCGCCCAGGAGGGCGACGACAACCTGGCCCTGCGCGTCGCCGTCAGGCCCGGCGGGTGCTCGGGCTACAGCTACGAGATGTTCTTCGACTCGGAGCTCGCGGCGGACGACGTCGTGCGCAGCTTCGGCGGGGTCAAGGTCGTGGTCGACGCCGACAGCGCCCAGCTGCTCAACGGCGCCACCCTCGATTACAAGGACAGCCTGCAAGGCGGCGGATTCAGCATCGACAACCCCAACGCCAGCCGCACGTGCGGCTGTGGCCAGTCCTTCAGCTGAACGGCCGGAGGTCGGCGGCTTGACGGTCGCCTTCAGGCTCAACGGGGCGGCGGTCGAGGTCGACGACGACGGGGCCAACCTGCTGGACGTGCTGCGGGGCCTCGGCGTGCGCAGCGCCAAGGACGGCTGCAGCCCCCAGGGGCAGTGCGGCTGCTGCACGGTGCACGTGGACGGGGTTGCGCGCGTGGCCTGCGTCACCCCCGCCCGGAGGGTCGCCGGGCGCGCCGTCACCACCCTCGAAGGCCTGCCCCCTGCCGAGCGCGGGGCATGGGCCGAGGCCTTCAGCGCCACCGGCGCCAGCCAGTGCGGGTTCTGCACGCCCGGCATCATCATGCGCCTCTCGGCCCTGGCCGCCCACGCGGGCGAGAGCGCGCCCATCGACGGCGCCGCCGTCCGGGGCGCCCTGGTCGCCCACCTCTGCCGCTGCACCGGCTGGCAGACGATCGTGGATGCGGCCGCCGCCTATGGCTGGCGGGCGGAGGGGGGCGCCGCACCCCGGTCCGCGAACCGGGCCCGCGACGACGCCGCCGCGGCGCGGCGGGCGAGCATCGAGGGGCGCACACCTCAGCGGACGGGAGCGGCGGTCGCCCTCGGTGGCGGCGGCTTCGCGGACGACACCGCCCCGGCGGACGCCCTGGTGGCCGTCCCGGACGGCGCCGGCGGCTGGGCCGTGGCCCCGTCGCTGCACGAGGCCCGCCGGCGCGCCCGCAAGGTGCAGGGCCGGCGCTCCACGCTGGGCGCTGCCCACCCACTCGAGGTGCCGGCGGGGGAGTGGGACGTCACCCTCCGCACCACCTGGGTGGAGCCGGCCTACCTGGAGCCGGACGCCTCCTGGTGCGAGCCGGGCGGCGAGCCGGCGTCCTCGCTCGCCAACGGGGGCGCGTTCGGTGCGAAGAGCTGCTCGCCCGTGGGCGCAGTCGCCCGCCGGCTCGCCGACGAGCATGACCGCCCGGTGCGCGTGCTGCTGGCGCGGGAGGACGTCGTGCGGTGGGGCCCCAAGCGCCCGCCGGTGGCGGCGGGCGTCCGAGCCGACGGGACCGGCATCGTGCGGGTGGCGCGCACCGAGGGCATCGCCGCCGCCATCCGCTCGGCGCTCCCCGACGTGGAGGTGGAGGAGATCGACGTCGCCGGTCCTCCGACGTCGCGGGCGCTGCGGGCCGCGGGCTGGGCCGAAGCATCCGCGCTGGGCGCCGCGGCCCGGTGGGTGGCGGCCGGCCGCCCGCCGGCGGCGGGGTGGGAGGTCGCCGTCGGCTCACCCTGGGGCGGGCGCGCCACCGCTTCCATCACACCGACAGATGCGGTGACCGTGACCGTGTCGTGCGGCGCCGTGCTCGACGAGGTGGTGCTCCGCTCGTACTGCATCGGGGCCGCCCACATGGCGCTGGGCTGGGTGCGCTCCGAGGCCGTCGCCCTAGACGAGCTGGGCCGGCCGGTCGACCTCACCATCCGGTCCTTCGGCATCCTGCGGGCGAGAGACATGCCGCCCATCGACGTCGAGATCGCGCCCGCCGACGGTCCGGCGGTCAACGGCTCCGACGCCGTCTTCGCGGCGGTGGCGGCGGCCGCCTGGATCACCGCCGGCCTGCCTCGGGACTGGCCCATCTCACGTCTGTCAGGAGGTGTGCGTTGAGCACTCCCGTCGGTCCCTACGCGCCGGTCGTCCGGGCGGGGGAGTGGATCGTCTGCTCCGGGCAGGTCGGCCTCTCAGAGGGACGGCTGGTCGAGGGTGGCATCGAAGCCCAGGTCCGCCAGGCGATCGCCAACGTCGCCGCCCTCCTCGAGTCGCAGGGGGCGTCGCTGCGAGATGTCGTCAAGACGACCGTCTTCCTCTCGGACATCGCCGACTACGGGGCCATGAACGAGGCCTACGTCGAGGGCTTCGGCGACCACCGCCCGGCCCGGTCCGCCGTCGCGGTCGCCGCCCTGCCCCTGGGGGCCCTGGTCGAGGTGGAGGCGTGGGCCCGCCTTGCCGGCCGCATGCCATGACGCTGCATGCCATGATGGGGTCGTGGCCGGAGGAATCGTCATCGCCGTCGTGCTGGTCCTCGTCATGCCGCCGGCGTTCTTCGCGACCGGGGCGGTGCTGTCCGCCCTGCTCGGCTGGCTGCTGTGGGACGAGGCCGAGGCGGCCCACGAGGGCAGCGAGCTGATCGCCCTCAACCGGTAGCCGGTAGCCGCGGCCTAGACGAGCTTTTCTGTTGACGTGAATCGCGCTTATAGCGCGATTCACGTCAACAGAAAACCGGCAAGGGGCCCGCAGGTCCCTACAGCCCCCACCGGGCCTGCCCGAAGCGGTACCCCACCGAGCGCACCGTCGAGATCAGGTTGGCGTGCTCCTCGCCCAGCTTGGCCCGCAGCCGCCGGATGTGGACGTCCACCGTGCGGGCCCCGCCGTAGTACTCGTAGCCCCACACCCGCGACAGGAGAGTCTCCCGGGTGAACACCTTGCCCGGATGCTGGGCCAGGAACTTGAGCAGCTCGTACTCCATGTACGTCAGGTCCAGGGGGCGGCCCCCGATGACGGCCTGGTAGGTCTCCAGGTTGAGCAGCAGCGGCCCGTACTCGATCAGCTCCGGTCGCGCCCCCTGCCCGGTGCGCCAGAACAGGTGCTTGAGCCGGGCCTCCAGCTCGCCGGGCCGGGCGGGCACCGCGCAGAAGTCGTCGAACAGGTCCTCCCGCAGCTCCAGGTCCGGCAGGTGCGACTCGGCGATCACGAGGAGCAGGGGGCTCAGCGGCATGTCCCGCTTGCGCAGGGCGCGGCACAGGGCGTAGGCCGCGTCCGGGTCGGTGTCGGCGCACACGACGGCGCCGGCCCAGCCGTCCTCGGGCTCCACGCCGGCGGCCGCCTCGGGCCCGGTGACCGCTTTCCACGGGTAGCCCTCGGCATCCAGCACCGCGCCCACGAAGGCAGGGATCGGGTCGGGGAAGACGAGGAGAGGTTCCACGGGCCCCTACATCCGGGGCAGGTAGCGCCCGAGCTCCCAGGACGTCACCTGTGTCCGGTACTCGCGCCACTCGGCCCGCTTGTTGCGGATGAACCACTCGAAGACGTGCTCGCCCAGCGCGTCAGCTACCAGCTCGGACCGCTCCATCTCGTCGATGGCGTCCGCCAGCGAGCCGGGCAGGGTGGTGATGCCGTCGGCCATGCGTTCCTCGGCCGTGGTCTCGTACAGGTTGGCGGCCGTCTCCGGAGGCAGGTCGTAGCCGTCCTCCACGCCCCGCAACCCGGCGGCCAGGATCACGGCGAAGGCCAGGTAGGGGTTGCAGGATGGATCAGGGGCGCGGTATTCGACGCGCGTCGATTCCTTTTTCCCCCGCTTGGCATGGGGCACGTTGACCACGACGGAACGGTTGTTGCGGGCCCACGCAACGTAGACCGGCGCCTCGTAGCCCACCACCAGGCGCTTGTAGGAGTTGACGAGCTGGTTGGTGACCGCCGTGATCTCCCGGGCGTGGCGCAGCAGGCCGCCCACGAAGCCCCGGCCCACCTTGGACAGGCCGTACTCGTCCGTAGGGTCGTGGAAGGCGTTGACGTCGCCCTCGAAGAGCGACAGGTGCGTGTGCATCCCCGATCCCTGGATGCCCATGAGCGGCTTGGGCATGAAGCTGGCGTGCACCCCGCGCTCCTCGGCCAGGCTCTTGACCATCATGCGCACGGTCATCACGGTGTCGGCCATGGTCAGCGCATCGGTGTAGCGCAGGTCGATCTCGTGCTGGCCCGGGGCGTCCTCGTGCTGGCTGTACTCGACCGGGATGCCCATCTCCTCGAGGGTGAGCACGGTGCGCTTGCGCAGGTCGGTCGCCGGGCCGCTGGTGGTCAGGTCGAAATAGGAGCCTTGATCCAGCGGCGTCGGTGGCCCAGCGGAGGCGTCGCCGCTGCCGAAGTAGAAGTACTCGATGTCCGGCGAGCAGAAGAACGTGAAGCCCCGCGCCCGGGCCCGCTCCAGCTGCCGGCGCAGCACCTGGCGGGGGTCACCCTCGAACGGGACCCCGTCGAGGCTCGTGATGTCGCAGAACACCCGGGCCACCGGCACGCCATCGGGCTGGGCGGGCAGGATCTGGAAGGTCTTGGCGTCCGGCAGGGCGAGCATGTCGGCCTCCTGCACCCGGCTGAAGCCGTCGATGGCCGACCCGTCGAACGACAGCCCTTCCTCCAACGCGTTCTCCAGCTCGGCCGGGGTGATGTTGACCGCCTTCGGCACGCCGAGGACGTCGGTGAACCAGAGCTGGATGAAGCGGATGTTGCGTTCCTCGACCGTCCGCAGCACGTAGTCCTGTTGGCGTTCCACGCCGCCCATGTTGGCAGGGGTTGGGGAGAAGGCCGTCCTCGTTCACATGTTGTTCACAATTGCGCAGGCGTCCGGCCAGGACGGGGACGGACCGCCGCGGCTAGCTTTTCGCCGAAGCAGTGAGGCAGTTGGAGCAGTGAGGCAGTGGAGACGGTCCCCCCTTCCCTTCCCAGGAGGTTGTTTCGTGCCCGACCGCACCCCGAGCGACGTGCTCAGGCTCATCCAGGACGAGGGCGTCGAGATCGTCGACTTCCGTTTCTGCGACCTTCCCGGTTTGATGCAGCATTTCTCGGCACCGTTCCACCAGCTCACGGCGGATGGGTTCGAGGAGGGGTACGGGTTCGACGGATCGTCGATCCGCGGGTTCCAGGAGATCCAGGAGTCGGACATGATCCTGCTGCCCGACGCCTCGACGGCCGTCATCGACCCGTTCCGGCAGCACAAGACGCTCAACATCAACTGCTTCGTCCACGACCCGATCACGGGCGAGAGCTACTCCCGCGACCCGCGGTACGTGGCCAAGAAGGCGGAGGAGTACCTCGTCAGCACCGGCATCGCCGACACGTGCTACTTCGGCCCCGAGGCCGAATTCTTCATCTTCAACGACGTGCGATTCGGCCAGGACCAGCACTCCGCCATGTACTCGGTCGACTCGGTCGAGGGCATCTGGAACTCGTCCAAGGACGAGGGCCCCAACCTCGGCTTCAAGCCCCGCTACAAGGAGGGGTACTTCCCGGTCCCCCCGATGGACCACTTCCAGGACCTGCGCTCGGAGATGATCCTGGAGATGGAGCGCCTCGGGATCGAGATCGAGATCCAGCACCACGAGGTGGGCACCGCCGGCCAGGCCGAGATCGACATGCGCTTCGACACGCTCCTGGCCATGGCCGACAAGCTGATGCTCTACAAGTACGTGGTCAAGAGCGTCGCCCGCCGCAACGGGCTCACGGCCACGTTCATGCCCAAGCCGCTCTTCCAGGACAACGGCTCGGGCATGCACTGCCACCAGTCGCTCTGGAAGGCGGGCGAGCCGCTCTTCTACTCGGAGTCGGGCTACGCCGGGGTCTCCGACCTCGGCCGCTGGTACATAGGCGGGCTGCTCAAGCATGCCGCCGCCATCCTGGCTTTCGCGGCCCCCACCACCAACTCCTACAAGCGGCTGGTGCCCGGCTACGAGGCGCCGGTCAACCTGGTCTACAGCCAGCGCAACCGGTCGGCCGCCTGCCGGATCCCGCTGTACTCGAAGAGCCCGAAGGCCAAGCGCGTCGAGTTCCGCTGCCCCGACCCGTCGTGCAACCCCTACATCGCCTTCGCGGCCATGCTCATGGCCGGGCTGGACGGTGTGCAGAACCGCATCGAGCCGCCCCCTCCCGTGGACAAGGATCTCTACGACCTCCCGCCCGAGGAGCTGGCGTCGGTGCCCCAGGTGCCCGCCTCGCTGGATGCGGCGCTGGCTGCGCTGGAGGCCGACCAGGACTTCCTGAAGGTCGGTGGGGTCTTCACCGACGACCTCATCGAGACGTGGGTGTCCTACAAGCGGCTCCACGAGATCGACGAGGTGCGGCTGAGGCCGCACCCCTGGGAGTTCATGCTCTACTACGACATATAGGCCTTGACCAGCGGTTTTACCGCCGGTAAGGCCGGTTCTGACACACCCGTGACACAAGAATCCGGGTCGCTCGGCCCGGGATCGTCCCTTCCCGTGCTCATGGCGGCGTCCCGATCGGGTTGCAGCGCGGCGTCGACGGCGGTGCGCGTGCGGTCCTCCTCGTCGGGGAAGAGGTGGCCGTAGACGTCGAGGGTCGTCTTCGCTGAGGCGTGGCCCAGACGTGTCTGGATCACCTTCACCGACGCGCCCGAGCGGATCAGCGTCGAGGCGTAGAAGTGACGCAGGTCGTGCGGAGTGGCCCAGTCGGGGAGGCCGGCCCGAGCCCGGGCGCTCTCGAAGACCTGAGCGAAGGGGTACTGCTGCACCGGCCCACTGCGGACGTTGGTGAACACGACGCCGAGCTCTGGGTGGGCCGGCCACGCGGCCAGGTGGCTGGCGAGCGATCGGGCCACGATCTCCGGCATCGGGATCGTCCGGTAGGACGACTTCGTCTTGAGAGGACCGATGGCGACCCCCGAACCTCGCACGCGCACGAGCTGCTGGTCGACGCGGATCTGTCGCGGCTCTCCACCTCGATCGAGAGCCGCCAGGCAGTCTCGATCATGCGAACCACGTGCGCCGAGAGATGGAGCCGGCGGGCCATGGGCGGATCGACGGGCCGCTCGCCGGTGCCGAAGTCCTCGGCTGCCTTGGTGGCGTACTTGGCTATGTAGGCAGCCACCACCTCGGCGGTGATCTCGCCCTCGGGCTGTCCGGTGCGGATGGGCCGGACGTCGACCTGCGCGCCCCAGGTGAGGGCCACGGTCCGGTGGGCTCCGCTGGGCACCACGAGCCGTACCCGGCGGGCGGCCTCGTGGACGGCCCGGTCGAGGATCTCGTGGGGGCCGTCGACGCGCGGCGCCTGGTAGTCGCCGTCGGCGGCGTCGAGGCGGACGATGGCGTGGAAGTGCACCACGCCGCGTAGCTGGAGCTCGGCGACCTTGGCGTAGGAGAGGCGGATGGTCCGGTTCAGCTCGGTTGCGGTCAGGTTCAGCTGGTGAGCCAACGCTCGGCGCAGGGCGATGGCGAAGCGCCGCCACAGCTCCGGGGCGTGCCAGTTGAACAGCACCGCGCCGACATGGTCATAGCAGCCGAGGCACAGCGGCTGGCCCAGGTCGGGCTCGCCGGGGTGGTGGCGGCGCATGCACCACGTCGGGCGCCCGTGCGGGCACAGCTTGCCCTCGCGCCGTGGCCGGCACCGGCCGTTGTCGTCCCGTACGCCATGAACGGGCCCGAAGGACGGCGCGGTCAGGGTGACGAAGGCCAGAGGGTGGTCCGCGACGGTGGCGGGCACGCCCTTGCGACCGCCGGCCACCCCGGCGGCGAGCAGCTGCCACATGTCGCCGGCGTACTCATACGAGCATGAGGGACAGACCGAGGACCGCCGATTGCCGCAGCGGATGTAGGCCACCCCGTCGGGCTCACGGG
>WNFC01004265.1_pt1 | contig 15534 bp, 10 predicted proteins | sample 5400541 | NCBI WGS metagenome assembly WNFC01 (sample SAMN13153342, study PRJNA577476) | soil metagenome | isolation source: 120 cm saprolite under Douglas fir tree site 2 hole 2 replicate 1 | place: USA:California | collected 2015-04-18
CAGATTCGCGCTCGGCATCACAATAAAGGGATCGCTGCCTCCGAGTTCCAGCACCACCTTCTTAATTCTTTTCGCCGCGCCGATTCCCACTTCAATTCCTGCTCCTTCGCTTCCCGTCAATGTGGCTGCCATTACTCGCGGATCCCCCAGTATTTTGTCCACTTTTTGCGAGCCCACCAGAAGTGTTTGGAAAGCGCCGTCGGGAAATCCGGCTCTCCGGAAGACGTTCTCAATCGCTAACGCGCATTGTCGAACGATCGACGCGTGCTTCAGAAGTCCTACGTTCCCGGCCATCAACGCCGGCGCGGCGAATCGCAGCACTTGCCAAAACGGAAAATTCCACGGCATCACCGCCAGAACCGCCCCGAGTGGCTGGTAACGGATGTAACTCCGGCTTGCGGTCGTCTCCACTACTTCGTCGGCCAGAAAACGCTCCGCGTTTTCCGCATAGTAGCGGCAGACCCACGCGCATTTCGCGGCTTCATCGACCGCGGACCGGAACGTCTTGCCCATTTCGGTCGTCATCATCTTGGCAAAAGTCTCTTTTTCGCCCTCCAGGATAGCTGCCGCCTTCAACATCTTCTGCGCGCGTTCAGCGAACGGTACTTTTCGGTAGCTCAGAAACGTATCCGCTGCCTTTTGAAGTTTTACTTCAATCTGTGCATCCGATAGCGGTTCGAATGTCTTGACCACTTGACCGGTTGCGGGATTGATGGTTGCAATTGCCATTTCGGTTCTCCCTCTGAAATCCTTCTCTGTCCTTCTGCCTAGACAGATCTCTGCCGTTGTGCGGCTCGCTGCCTGTCGTTCGAACGATTGCCAAGCGATGAACGGCCACGGCCGACACTCTCTCGTTTTGGTCCAACCACTATACCCGAACACTTTTTCGCGAATCATACTAACTGCAACCATCTCCAATCCATAGAAGAATATTCTTGACAGCCTTTGTTTACGAATGGTACAGCGGTCCTACCTTTTGGATATCATGGCCTTCGCTACGCTTCTCACATACTAAGTTGAGAGCAGGGGCCAGACACGGATTCGAACGAGGAAGCCGTCGTCATCGCCTCGATCGCAAGCACTGCGAGCCAAGAGTTTATGAGCCAAGGAGCCGCTTAAGATGAAGGACAGGACTGGCGCGAGGATGCCAAATTCCGGGACTATGAAGTTTCGAAACACGCTGGAAGGAGCCGGACTACCGACTCGGCGCGAGTTCCTGCGAACTGCGGCCGGCGCCGGCGCGGCCATACAAAGGAGTGAAGAATGATGCACGCCATACGATGGGCCCGTCTGCCGATTCTCGCTGCCGGATTGCTGTGCAGTGGCGGTGCGTACGCTCAGGCGCAGAGTCCGCAAAGAATACGATTGACCAGCCTGCCGGGCCGTCCGCTGCCTGTAGTTGCCGCGGAAATGAACGGCACGTTCGCGAAGTTCGGAATCGAGGTGGAGGTCAGCTCGGCGCCGAATTCGGATGCGATGCGGGCCGCCTTGGCGGAGGGAAAGGCGGACCTTGCCCACGCGGCCGTGGACAACTCCGTCGCGATGGTGGAACTGACGGGCACGGACGTGGTCATTGTGATAGGAGGAGAAGGCTCGTTGAACGAACTTTTCGTGCAGCCGGACCTTCATTCGGCCGCGGAATTGCGCGGGAAAACTCTGATCGTCGATGCGGTGAACACGGCATACGCCCTTCAGATGAAAAAGATTTTGCTTATGAATGGACTGCAAGCCGGGCGGGACTACGAGATGAAGCCTTATGGCGCCACGCCGCAGCGATTGGTGGCCATGCGCGAACACAAAGAATTTGCAGGTTCGATGCTTGGTCCGCCAGCATCGATTGTTGCCAAGCGCGAAGGGTTCGTGAGCCTCGGCTCGACGCAGAAGCTCATCGGGCCGTATCAGAGTTATGGCGCTTTCGTGCAGCGCAAATGGGCAAGCGAACACAAGGATATGCTGGTGCGATATCTTGCCGCGTACATCGAGGCGCAGCGATGGCTGATGGCCCCGGCCAACAAACAGAAGGTGATTGAGTTGATGATGAAGGAATCGAAAATTCCCGCGGACGTTGCGGGGGAGACATACGCGGTCTTGATTGAAGGACACGGCGGATACGCGGAGGACGCGCACTTCGATTTGGATGGCTTCAAAAATGTGCTCAAGCTGCGCGCGGAAGTGGAAGGCCAGTGGGGCGGGCAGCCGCCTGCTCCGGAGAAATACTACGATTCCTCGTATTACGACGCCGCTGTGGCGAAACTGAAAGGTGCGAAGTAAATGGAATTCATGACGACGCAGGGCGGAAAGCGAGTCTTGTGGTTGGCGTGGATGATTTTCGGAGCGCTTGCATGGACAGGAAGCGCGATGGCACAGGCGCAGAAAGAGCGCACGCTCGACGAAATAAAAGCCGAAGCGATCAAGCGCGCGGAAAATGGGATGTATCCGCTGATCGGGCTCGATCCTGCGGACGTGCGCGAGGCGTTTGCTTCCATAAAGACCACCGACAAAGATGAATGGGCTGCTGCATTCATCGCGGTCGCGGACCGCTACATGGCGGAAGCGAAATCGCTGGAAAAGAGCGATCCGGCGAAAGCCAACGCCGATTACATCCGGGCGTGGCGCATCTATTCTTTCGGCCGCTGGCCCGTGCCGGTGTCGCCCGGGAAACAGCGCGCCTATGCCAAAGCGATCGAGGCATTTCGTGCTCACGCACGCTTCTGGGACCCGCCCTTGGAGATCGTGCACATCCCTTTTGAAGGCTCCGAGATCGTTGGCTATCTGCGGCTGCCGAAAAATGCGCCGGGCCCAGTGCCGCTGGTGCTGGCGATTAGCGGCTTGGATAGCCGCAAGGAAGATCTGTCCGAAAGCTTTAGCGCCACCCTGCCGACCGGCATCGGATTTTTCGCGGTTGACGGGCCAGGCACCGGCCAGGCGCCGATCAAAGTAAGCCCAACAGCGGATCGAATGTTCTCGTGCGTGCTCGACTATCTGCAAACTCGGCGAGAAGTGGATAAGACGAGAATTGCCGTTCACGGTGTCAGTTGGGGCGCTTACTGGGGAACGAAGCTGGCCATCGTGGAGCGGACACGCCTGAAGGCCGTGAGCGTGCAGTCCCCGCCAGCGCATCTCTTCTTTCAGAAGGAATACATGCTGAACTCCATGTTTGGGAACAGGGAGTACCTGTTCGACCATGCGCCAGCCTTCATGTCCATCATCGAAGGAGTTAACAACTTGGACGATATGGTGGCCAGGTTTCCCAAGTTGTCCCTCGTGGATCAGCAGCTCCTCGGAAAACCTTCCGCGCCGATGCTGATTCTCGCCGGAGTTCTGGACACGCAGGTTCCGATTTCCGACATTTATTTGATCCTCAGCAGCGGCGATGTGCCCAAGGAGGCTTGGATCAATCCGCAGGGCGGACATCTGGGACGGCAGGTGAAAGTGTGGCCGGACCCGGTGATTTTCCGGCAGGTGATTATTCCGTATTTGGTGAGGAAGCTGGGCGTGGAAGGCGGAGGTTGAAAGTTGACAGTTGAAGGTTGAAAGTTCGGAACGGAGAAGAAAAGATAACGCGGAGACGCCCCGACCCGGTCGGGGTAAACGCCGAGCGCAGAAGTCTCGCGGAGAGGGCGAGCAGAAAAGAGAAGAAAAGCGCGGAGCGCGGAGGACGCGACTTCCCAGCGAGTTCCAGATTGGGAATTGTTGGTCGGGCTTTGGAAAATAGCTGAGCAACCAGAGACCTCCGCCGCTCATGCCCCCCATTTCTCGATCGGGCTATCGGCGTCTTGAGAAGGTTTGATGGTAATGAAGGCAAGGTCTCCTTCGGATTCTTCCCGGACCTCGCCGTTGGCGAAGACCCCGCGAAGTTCGAAGGCAAGGTGATCCCATTCTGATTTGCCTAAAACTCCCGGCGCACCTGCAACAAGGATATCTTGGTGGAGTTCATCTTCCCTTGCGTTAAATACCTTATTCAGAGGCACGAAACCAAGACGAGTTTCGATACGGTTGGCGTCGATTGGATTCAGCTCAAGCAAAGTCAAATCTGGTGAGGTAGGGGTAAGATCCTCATACGGAATATCGTCGAGGGAGTGCGGCGTCAATGCTTCCCGCCTGATCTGAGAAGAGTGATTCATTCCGCGAACCATCGTGAAATGGATCACGTCGTGTTTGCGCAGACGTTGCCAGACATGCGTAGCAGTCAGAATGAAACGACGATCTCGGAATTGGACCAACGTTCCCGAGCCGACCATTTTTACGCCGCCCGCGGAGTGGGATTCGGGCGTAAGAAGAGCTAAACAGTATCTGCCTACGAAACTCGCTGCATCATGTGCACTTTCGGTTGGAACTGGATGACTCATTGGTCCTCCGGAGTGCCACCATCGGTGTGCCGCGTAGTTAGGATTGTAGCCGCACTGACTAAGACGCCGCGCGATGCGCTACCCACAACTCCATGTCCGTAACCATCCGATTGAGTTCGGACGCGCAAAAAATGCGCAAGGCGATTCCAGGCTAGGCCTTGCTGAAATGAGGCGCAGCATGCTGCGCCCCTACAAATGCGAGCTTCGCGGTCAGCGGAGTTCGTCTTCAGGTTCTGGAGCGACACGGGGCACACTGCGAAGGTATTTCATCAGGCCGTCGCCCTTGGCCTTTCCCGCACGCTTCTTGAAAAAGTCCGCGGCCGTTTCAATAACACCAACTTTTTCCGCGACTGCGGCAGTAATCCACTGGTTCAAGGACACGCCGTCCTCTTTCGCGAGGCGCTGGGCCGCTTTTTTGATGGAGTGTGGAGGCTTTAATGGATAGGTAGCCATACTCATGGTTTCACCCTCTTCAAAGTGTCGGCCGGCCGGAGAATCGAAATACCAGGATATAACAATCGGAGGTGTCTCTCAGACGCCCCGAAAAATGGCCTCAAGGAATGCAGAGGGTCAGGCCCAGGAGGAAACGTGTTTGGAGAGCCAGAGGGAGCGGGGTAGGATGGGGCTCGTCCGACTTTTCTTGAGAGTAATTGTGATACGTTTGCGACGTTTCGCAGGTGCAAGCGTCAATACCAGGGAGGAGGTGTGTCCCGCCATGGTGAGAACTGCCCGAATTGTGTTAACGATTGCTTACTTTTTCTCCTGCGCTCTGCAGCTAGGCGCTCAATCCAAAAGCTCCGCCGATTCTCACCGGAAACAAGAGGATCAGGAAACGCGCATTCATCGCGTGGAAACGACGGTGGTCGATCTGCCGATGGGGGAGAATCAGGCCCCGCTGCGGATGGACCTCTCGCAGCTGATGAAGCTTTACAACGTGCCGGGGCTGAGTATTGCGGTGATCGACGATTGCAAAATGGTTTGGGCCAAGGGATATGGGGTGATCGAAACGGGATCGAGCACGCCGGTTACCCCGAAAACATTGTTCCAGGCAGGCTCGATCAGCAAACCGGTGGCGGCGACGGGCGCGCTTTACCTGGCCGAACACGGCAAGCTGGTACTCGACGAGAGCGTGAACGAAAAACTCAAGACCTGGAAAGTGCCGGAAAACGACTTTACGAAAAATGAAAAGGTGACGCTGCGGCGATTGATGTCGCACACCGCAGGGCTGACGGTCCACGGCTTTCCGGGATACGACATAAACGACATTCTGCCGACGCTGGTGCAGATTTTCAACGGCGAGAAACCGGCGAACACGGCGCCGATCCGCGTGGATATTCTGCCGGGAACAAAGGAAGTCTACTCGGGCGGGGGCATTACGATCGAACAACAGATCATGATGGACGTCACCGGCAAGTCCTTTCCCGCGCTGATGCGCGAGCTGGTGCTCGACAAATTGGGAATGGCGGACAGCAGCTATGAGCAGCCGCTGCCTTCTGCCCGAGCGGCAATGACGGCCAGCGGAACTCATGCGGACGGAAAAGTGGTTCATGGGAGATGGCACATTTATCCGGAGATGGCCGCGGCGGGTTTGTGGACCACACCCACGGACTTGAGCAAGTTCGCGATTGAAATTGCGGTGTCAAAGCATGGCAAAGCGAACCGCGTGCTCTCCGAGAAAATGACGAATGAAATGCTTAAGCCGGTGTTGGAAGAGGCGGGGCTCGGATTGTTCATGGATAAAAACAATCCCGGGCAGTTCGGTCATAACGGCGCCGACGAAGGCTTTCAGGCGATCCTCACGATGAATGCGGAATCGGGAAAAGGTGTGGCGATCATGGCGAACTCGGACAACGGGATCGCCGTCGGCGACATTCTGTTGCGGAGCGTCGCGAAAGAGTATGACTGGAATTACAAGTCCGGCGGCCAGGGTGCATACCCGATGCTGGTGCTGATCGCAAAAGCAAAGGGCACGCAAGCGGCGCTGCAGTGGTACGCGGAACTCAAAAAATTCCCCTCGGCTGAGTACAAAGTCGAAGAGCGCACGCTTAATAGCCTGGGTTACACGCTGCTGTTCTCCGGTCAAATGCAGGACGCGATTACCGTGTTCCAATGCAACGTGCAGGAATATCCGGAGTCGGGCAATGTTTATGACAGCTTGGGTGAGGCGTACATGAAAGCCGGGCAGAAGGAGCTAGCCATTCAGAATTATGAAAAGTCGCTGCAGCTTGATCCGAAAAACCAGAATGCGGTGGACATGTTGAAGAAGCTGAAAGAGATGAAATGAGAGCGAGCATCTGGGGGATGCCCTACCCGCCAGTGTTGCTGATAGGGGTTTTCACGTGCTCGGGGCGGAAGCCGATGCCGACGATGCGGCCGCGAATCCGGCTTAGGAATTTGGAACGAAGCATCAGGCGGAGATGCGTTGGAAGCTCTACGCGCTCGGTGGTGGCGAGGACGCGAGCGATGAGGCGCTTCTGGATGATCAACTGAAATCCCTGGGTGAGGCAGGTCGGCAAGGCGCGGCGGCGTTGAACCTTTGCAAGGTGATCAGGTGTAACGGCATCTTCGCGAAGGGGCTGAGCCAGAATGTTGGCTGCGGCGATGGCATCCTGGATGGCAAGATTAATGCCGACGCCGCCGATGGGAGACATGGCGTGGGCGGCGTCGCCGATGCACAGAAGCCCCGGACGATACCACTGACGTAAGCGATCGACCCTGACGCTTAAGAGCTTGATTTCACTCCAGTCCTGCAACTCACTGACGCGATCCTGCAAAAATGGAGCGATCTCCACGATGCTGGCGCGCAGGCGTTCGAGGCCCCGGCGCTGAGTTGCCTCGTTGCCTCCTTTAGGAATCAAAAACGCGCATTGCCAATAGTCTCCGCGGTCGATCATCACCACAATCTTGCCGCGGTCGAAGCGGAGTGACGTTGCCGATTCGCCCGGCTTGCGGGACAGCCGAAACCAGAGTCCGTCCATGGGGGCGCCGAAGTCTTCGACCTGCAGGCCGGAGCGTTCCCGAATAATGGAGTTTCGGCCATCGGCGACGACGACCAGTTGCGCACGGACCTCCAGCGCACCGCCGGGAGTCTTGGCCCGAACGCCTACGACGCGCCCGCCATCTTCGATGAGCCCGGTGACCTCTGCCTGCGTCCTTAGATGAAAAGTGGAATAGCGACGCGCGTGTTCGGCGAGGAAATTCAGGAAGTCCCACTGAGGCATCAGCGCAATAAATGGGCATTGAACGGGAAGGCGCGAAAAATCAGCCATCACGACTTCAGTGCTTCCGATCTGTGCTCTGAGCTGCGGCAGCTTCTGATGTGGCCGTTTCAAAAGTATTTCGAGGATGCCAAGTTCGTGCATCACTTCGAGGGTTGAGGGATGGATGGTGTCGCCACGGAAGTCGCGCAGGAAGTCCGCATGCTTTTCGAGAACCACGACGTCGATTCCCGCGCGGGCAAGCAGGAAGCCAAGCATCATGCCGGCTGGGCCACCGCCAGCAATGCAACAGCGGGACTGGAGGTTTTCTGGCAACGCAGAGGCGGATTGTATCTAAAGATTCTCTAAAGAGCTTGAGAAAAGTATGTAAACCAATGGCTGGTTCATCATACGTCGTTGCCAGAATGTACGGGACCTGGAAGAGGGGCGACTTTTTGTGGTTGGTGGCGTCGAACTTAATTGCGAGGAGTGCGTAAATGAAAGAGAAGAAAGAACGGGTCTAAAGACCCGACAGCACAGCAGACGGAAAAGAGCCGGGCTCCCGACCCGTCGGGACAAGTTCCGCCCGCCTCCTGAGGTATGGGCGGGGTTTGAAGCCGCTGGAGTGGGATTTGATCGGAGCAGGGATTGATTGAAGCGGGGGTCGATCGAACTGGGGGGTGCACATGGAAACGCTGGGGCAGGATGTTCGGTATGCGGCGAGGAATCTGGGGAAGACGCCGGGATTTGCGGCGATCGCGATATTTACGCTGGCGCTGGGGATTGGGGCGTCCACGGCGATTTTCAGCGTGATCGATAACGTCATGATGGAGCCTTTTCCGTACCCGGATGCGCAGCGGTTCTATTCGGTGCAAATCCATGATTCCGAACGGAGCGAGCCCGGGAGGCGGGGCGGGTACACCGGGCCCGAGTTTTTGGATTATGTGGACCAGAATCATGTGTTTGACCGGGTGATCGCGAGTGACCAGACCGATGTGTTGTACCGGTCGGGAGATGGAACGGAGCGATACAAAGCGGGCATCGTATCGCCGGGGACGTTTGAGTTTTTGGGGATGCCAGCGCTCGTGGGGCGAGTGATGCAGCCGGCGGATTACGAGCCGGGAGCGCCGCCAGTCTTTGTGTTGCGTTACAAAGTGTGGGTCAAGGAGTTCGGCGCCGATCCGGGAATCTTGAACAAGACGTTTGTGTTGAATGGGATATCGAGAACACTAATCGGAATTATGCCGCCGCGGTTTGGATGGGGCGACGCAGACATGTGGATTCCGACAAATCCGACTCGGGCGGCGACCGGAAAAGCCATCGCGGGGGCGTTTCAGCAGCGCTGGTTTCTGCTGGGGCATCTGAAGCCAGGGATCTCCGTGAAACAGGCGGAGGCGGACTTTACGGTGGTGGCGAAGAATCTTGCCACGGTGTACCCGGCGGAGTATCCGAAACGCTTTACGGTATTCATGGATTCCCTTACGAACCTGGTGGTGGGCAGGTTTAAGACGACGCTTTACATCGTGCTGGCCGCGGTGGGGTTGCTGCTGCTGATCGGCTGCGGGAACGTGGCGAATCTTCTTCTGGCGCGGGCGACGACGCGGGAAAAGGAGTTTGCAATCCGGTCGGCGCTAGGGGCGAGCCGATGGAGATTGATAAGGCAACTTTTGGTGGAGAGCTTGCTGCTAGCGATCGGTGGCGCGGCGATGGGCACGCTGCTGGCGTGGGGAGGGTTGAAGTCCCTGGTGGCGCTGATGCCACAAAATATCATTCCGGCGGAGGCGGTGATCCGGCTGAATACGCCGGTGCTCGCGTTCACGTTGTCGATCGCCGTGCTGACGACGCTGGTGTTTGGCCTGGTGCCGGCGTTGAATGCGGCACGCAAGGATTTGAACGAACCTTTGCGGGATAGGGGCAAAGGGATCAGCGGCGGATTTCGGCACGGGCGGCTGCGCGACGCCGTGGTGGTGCTGGAAGTGGGGCTTTCGTTGACGCTTCTGGTGGGCGCGGGGCTGCTGATGAGGAGCTTTGTGGCGCTGAGGGAAGTGCACCTGGGATTGCAGCCGGATCACGTCCTGGTGGCGAGGCTTCCGCTGCCGACGGACCGTTACAAGACGGCTGACCAGGTGACGGGATTCTACCGGCCGCTGTTACAGCGTCTGAAAGCGCTGCCGGGTGTGGTGGAAGCGACGGAAACCAGCACGCTGCCGCCGTACGGCGGGATTCCGAGCGACATCGAGATTCCCGGGAAGACGCACGCGGAAAAATGGAATGCGATGTTTCAACTGGTCAGCGAGGGGTATTTTCCGGTGCTGAAAATCCAGTTCGTGGACGGAAGAGGTTTCACGGAAGCGGAAGTGAATGGAGCGCGGAAGCTGGCGATTGTGAACCAGACTTTCGTAAAAAAGTATCTGGGCAACGAGAATCCCATCGGGAAACAAGTAAGAATCGCGCAACTGGCGGAGTTTGAAGACGCGGTGAAGGAGCCGATGTTTGAAATCATCGGGCTCGTGGCGGACGCGAAGAATCGCGGGCTGCAAGACCCCGTCGAGCCGGAGATTTGGGTGCCGTACACGGTGACGGGCTCGGCGTTCCGGGGAATCCTGGTGCGGACAGCGAAAGAACCGATGACGATGATGAATACGGTGCAGCGGGAGATCTGGGCCACGGATAGCAACGTGGCGCTGACGTTTACAGGGACAATGGAAGGGTACATCAGCCAGTTTTCGTATGCGGGACCGCGGTTTGGATTTATGTTGATGATGATTTTCAGTTCGATTGGGCTGGTGCTGGTGACGCTGGGCGTTTATAGCGTGCTGGCCTACACGACGGCGAGGAGAACACGAGAGATCGGGATACGCTTGGCGCTGGGAGCGAAAGGCTCGGATGTTCTGGGATTAGTGATTCGAATGGGGCTGCGATTGGTGGGGATTGGCGTGGGGCTTGGACTGCTCGCCAGCCTCGCGCTCGGGCGGGTGATTGCGACGCAGCTCTGGGGAGTGTCGGCGTACGACCCGTGGACGCTGACGTGCGTTCCGGCGCTGCTTATCATAACCGGGCTGCTGGCATGCTGGATTCCCGCGCGGCGTGCCGCGAATGTGGATCCACTGGTGGCGCTGCGGTACGAGTAAGGGCTCGTGAGCGGTTGCCAACCCAAGTGGAGCTCTGATGGCTGAGCAGAAGCGAGCGACCCGGAAGCGAATTGCTGGCGCGGTGCGTTGTCAGGCAGGATGCGCGAGCGCGGGCGATGGAAATACGAAGGCCACGACGAGGTGGGCGGCGATCGGTTGGCCTTGAAACGTAGCCGGACTAAATCCCCAAGCCTTCACCGCTTTGATGGCTTCCGGCGTCAGAGACGGAACGTCTCGAATCACCTTCACCTTGGCGACGCCGCCCGTTTTGCCAATCAGCACGTCGAGGACCACGGTTCCCGCGGCTACGCTGTTTGCGGGGTAAACGGCGAACGAGCCGGAGGTAATTTGCGGCGGAGTGAATGGGAGTAGCCTCTGGCGCCGGAGACGGCTGAGGTAGCGGGGCGATTAGCTAGAGGCCCTCGATGGCTACGCCCCCGGGGTTGAAGGGATTAAAGACAACGTTCACTGAAAGAGTGGAGGGTATGGGGCTGCCGTCGGGATTGGCCGGCGTGAAAGTCCAGGTTCGGACAGCGGTTTGCGCGGCACTCGTAAGAGGAGGAATGTCGCGCAGGACCTGGACATTTTCCACTTTTGCGGTGGCATAGAGCTTCAGAAGGAGCGTCACAATGCCCGGAGTCGCGGTATTGACGGGATAGGGGATGTCGCTCGCGGTGGCGATGCGAGGCGGGACGAACTGCGGTCCACTGGCGCGAGTGGGCCATGCCGTCAGAACTGCGAGGCCCGTCAAGAGAGTTGCAAGCATTTGATAGCCGGAAAGTTTTCTCATGTTTGTTGCTCCTCAATCGAGCAAGCGGACGGGGTAAGGGGGGCCCACCGCTAAGACTGCCAAAGCTAGGCCCAGGTGAAGCCGTGTTTGGAGAGCGGGAGGGAGCGGATACGATTGCCAGTGATTGCAAAAATGGCGTTGCAGACGGCGGGGAGAACCGGCGGGAGGGCGGGTTCGCCGAGGCCGGTGGGTGAATTGTCGGTCTTCAGGAAATGGACTTCGATTTCGTGCGGCACTTGGTTCATGCGGACCGGGGGATATTCGTGGAAATTGCTTTGCAGGGCCCGACCGCCGTCTATGGTGATTTCGTAGGACATGACGTGGCTTAAACCTTCGATGACGGCACCGCGGACCTGATTTTCAGCACCGCTGGGATTGATGATCTGGCTGCCGACGTCGCCGGCTGCCCAAACTTTATTTACTTTTATTTTGCTGTTGGCGTCGATGCGCAGCTCCACGACTTCGGCAAAATAGCCGCGATGAGAAAATTGGAAGGCCACGCCCATGCCAGTGTCTGCGGGGAGCTTGCGCGAGCCCCAGCCGGATTTTTCCGCGACGAGTTTCAGCACGCCGCTCATGCGGGCGGCGTCGAGATCGGCTTCCGCCGGATTCGTCGAGGGCGTTGCGGTCGGGACGCGCGGAGAATTCAGGAGATCCAGACGAAACTGGATGGGATCTTTTCCGGCGGCGTGCGCCAGCTCGTCCGTGAAGGATTGGAAGACCCAGGAGAAGGCGTTGCTACGAGGGGCGCGCATGGCGTAGGTGGGAACGCCGAGCGGCATGAGGGACGCGCCGAAGAAAAAGTTAAATAGGAAGGTGCCGGGAAATTCGTTGCTGGGAATGTTAGCTGAGGGAGCAAACTGCTGGCCTTCGCCAAAGCTGACGAAGTGATTGCGCCAGGCGACGAGTTTGCCGGAAGCGTCGAGGCCGCCTTTCAGGAAATGAAAGCCGGCGGGACGGTAGTGATCGTGGTGAAAATCGTCTTCGCGGGTCCACAGTAGCTTGACGGGAACGCCGACCGGCTTGGCGATGGCGGCGGCTTCGAGCATGTAATCGTTGGTAAGGCGGCGGCCGAACCCGCCGCCGGCGCGCTTCAGGTGGACGATGATGTCGTCGTGAGGAATGTTGAAGACTTTTGCGACGAGCTGGCGGCCGGATTCGGGCGTCTGGCTGGGTGACCAGAATTCCATTTTGCCGTCGTGGTAATGCGCAAGGCAGTTCTCCGGCTCCATGGGCGCGTGGGCGAGAAAGGGATAGGAGTAGGCGCCCTCGACAATTTTTGCGGCGAATTGCAGAGCTTTGTCCGCGTCGCCGTCGCTGCGGATGGTGATGGCGGGCGCTTGCTTCGAAAGTTCGTCGGCACGGTTGGCGAAGCCTGCGCTGCTTTGCTGGGCAGTGGGGCCTTCGATCCATTTGGCTTGCAACTTTTTGCGCGCGGTGTTGGCTTGCCACCAGGTATCAGCGACGATGGCGACGCCGCAATGCAAGCCGAGCAGATCGGAAGTTCCATCCACCGAAAAAGCATGGCGGACGCCGGGCATGGCTTTAATTTCATCGAAATTGGCGCTGACGAATTTGCCGGCGTAGACAGGGCACTTATCGTAGACGGCGTACAACATTCCCGGAAGTTTGAAGTCGATGCTGTAGAGATTTTTTCCGGTGACGATGGAGGCGTTGTCCATACTGTGAATGGGCTGGCCGATGATTTTGTAGTCTTTGGGATCCTTGAGCTTGACGGATTTGAGATCGGGCGGCGTCAGTGTGGCGACTTTTTCGGCAAGCGCTCCGTAGGTAATGGTGCGCTTTGACGGCTGGTGAGCCACGCGGCCCGAAGAGGTTTGGCATTCGGATTCGGGGACGGACCAGGATTGAGCGGCGGCGGTGACGAACATTTGGCGGCACGCTGCGCCGACGCGCCGCAACGGATCCCAGTTGACGGGCGTAGCCGTGCTGCCACCGGCGCGTTGCGGACCATATTTTGTTTCGTCTAGATCGGCCTGCTCGATGCGGACGTCTTTCCAGTCGACGTCGAGTTCGTCGGCGATAATCATGGGAAGACTGGTTTTTACGCCCTGGCCGATCTCAGGATTTTTGCCCATGATGGTCACAATACCATCCGCCGCGATGCGGATGAAGGCGGTGGGAACGAATGCCGCGGGTGAGGGCTGCGGCGCTTGAGCAAGAAGTTCAGCGACGGGATCGAGATGGAGTGCAACGAGGATGCCTCCGCCGGCGACAGCGGAGACGCGGAGAAAACTGCGGCGATCGAGGAGCGTGGTTTGCATAGGGCCTCCTTCTTGCTTTCGATTTTGGTTGCGCACAGGTGAGGCGGTTGGCATGGCTGGAATTGTAACGCGGTCTAACCAGTTTTGGTTTCACTGTTTTCGAGTGTGATAAAGCCGATGCACGCCGTGGCGCCGATGATCGCCAGACGAACAAGACCGTCCTACCTCGCCCTGAGAAAAACGCGACGGCGGTAACTCTCGACGAAAGATTTTAGGAGATTTTGGCTGGAGCGGCCTGAATCGTAGTTTGATAGCTGATGGACATGACCCAATGACCGTCGCGCTTGATCCACAGGCGGCTCACGTGGACCGGCTTGCCAGAGTAAGGCTGATGGAGACAGGTCATCACCACGGCATCTCCGAAATCAAACATCTGAGCCGACACCAGCGGGGCGGGCGCAGAACCATGGCCGGTCTGCTTCTGCAAATTGAGAGTTGCGATGCGATCGGCCTTGCTCAGTGGGTGGTCATTGGTCGAGCCGAGCATGACGAATTCCTCCGCGATATGCGGTGACCAAGCGGAAGCGTCATGATTCGTAACGCCGGTCTCCAGCGCCTGCCATGAAGCTATGATGGCCTGTTCTGCTTCGGTTTTCGGTTTGAATGGCAACGTCTTGCACGGATTCTGGCAGTCATTCACGCCAGGCCCTGCCGCAGTCGCAGCCTGCTGGCCCAGAGCGACCTCGTGATAGACGAGCAAACGCCATCCTGCCGGACGCTTTACCCAGATGCGCAAAACGTGGATTTTGTCGCGGCCGGACATCACCGCGCCGACTTGACCGTAGGTGCGCGGCTTAAGTTGCGCTCCGGATTCGTTGCCAAGTGCGGGCGTGGGCAGGGACTTTAGGACGTCGGCCCTGGCTCGCGTCTTTCCGTCTGCGTCCGTCCAGGTGAAATCCATGTCGAGCAGTCTGCCGACCGCCGCCTTGTCGTCTTTCGCGGCGGCCTGCACAAAATCGTTGTCGATCTGGAGAAGCGATGGTTCATCGGCGGCGACTGAGTTTAGGGACAAGAAAGCCAAGATGCCGCCGAGCACAACGCTGAGGACAAGCGCGTGGGTGACTGGGGGATGGCGTTTCATCGTTTTTTTTTGGATCCTCCCAAGAAGCTTTGCATTCCCTTATACATGAAAAAGGGGCCGAGTAAATGTCCGGCCCCTTCCCGATTTCCATCCGCCCAACGGCGGCTAGAAGATGAACTTCAAGCCCAGTTGGATGGCGCGGTTGCTGCCCGAGCCCAGCACGGGGTTGAACGCAGCGTTGTCCGGGGTGGAACAGCCACAACCGAACGCACCCGCCTGTGACGGATCGGCGGTTGCCCCTTGGCCATAGGTACTGGTGCCGCCATTCGGATTTGCGAAGTTGGGGTGATTGAAAATATTGAACGTCTCGACACGGAACTGCGCCTTCATTCGTTCCCCGAATTTGAAGCTCTTGCTGACCGAGAGGTCCACGTTGTGGAAACCGGTATCGCGGAAGATATTCCGGCCCATGGTACCAAAGGCTTGAAAAGCGTTGGGAATCAGCACGGAATTGCCGACCATGTAGCAGTAGCCCGTAGGCGCAACCCCATTGGGGAGCCCGACTCCAGTGAGACTCGCAGTTGCGTTGGGGCCAACACTAGCAGCAGCGGCAAGGCAGGCCTGCGGGATGGCGCCGGTGCAAGCAGAATTTCCTGGACCAAAGCACGGAATCCCATTGGGACCGATGGACTTGAAGTCGGCTGGTTTGCCAAAAAAATCCCAGCGGTCGGAGGCTTCGCCAGTTGTGCTGAAATTAAACG
>WNFC01004269.1_pt1 | contig 15531 bp, 30 predicted proteins | sample 5400541 | NCBI WGS metagenome assembly WNFC01 (sample SAMN13153342, study PRJNA577476) | soil metagenome | isolation source: 120 cm saprolite under Douglas fir tree site 2 hole 2 replicate 1 | place: USA:California | collected 2015-04-18
TGAGCCAGCGTGGTGTCTCGGGCAGGAAGATTGTCCCGGCAAACAGCACCATACCAAGAACGGCTTGCACAATGTAGGGTCCCCGCCAGGATATCTCGCTTGGCACGGCAAAGAAGAAGCCATAGCCAACCCAAGCCGAAACGGCAACGCCAGCGTTAAGGCAGATGTAACCGATGGAGGCGAAACGACCGCGTGCATGTCCAGGAGCGATCTCGCACTGCAGGATGGGGACGGTCATGGACAACATGCCAACGGCAACGCCCTGGATAGAACGTCCGACAATGAGGATGCCGAGACTAGGAGCGAAGATCTGGATAAGGGCAGAGACGAAGTAGATGACGGCGCTTATGCGCACAGACATGCGTCTGCCAAGGATGTCGCAGATATATGCAGAGCCTAGGGCAGAAAAAAGGGCCGCAACGTTGAGACAGGAGACAGTGATGGCTGCAATTGTCGTTACTGAACATGTTCCCGCTGGACAACGCTGAAGCCACGCACCAACAATGAATGGGTTGACGCCTGTCGCATCGGCCTGGACTTGATACATCGTAGCCTCCTTTCCGAACATCCTTTTAATGAAAGAAGGCTGGACCTGATTAGCGGCAATGATCCCTTGGCTGTAACCGAACATGGCCTCCCCCAGCGATGCTAGCGCAGAAGTGGCGACAAGCAACGGTCGTCCGGCCATCCATCGAGGGTATCTGGGCACGTAGGTCGTTGGCCTCCAAGAAGAGAGTGACAACATACGGGTAACTTCAGCGCGTCAGCGTTCGAAGCAACGCAAGACGCAAGAGCCGTTCTCTGGTCATCAAAGAGCATCGATCTAGACCGTTGGTCGGTTTGACGTTGGTGCGCTGGTGAAGACGTGACCTCAACAAAACAAACACTCTTTTTTGGCCATTTAACCCCGTCAACATGGAAATGGACATCATATGCTTCCGAGCGTCCCCAATCGGCGAGCATACCACTTTCCTGTATTTCCTCCTTTCATCGCTTTTCCTGGTGCCGCACCTTTCAGTTCAACATAAACTGTCCTCCCAGCTTGAATACTAGCCATGTCCACCGGTCGTCTTCGCAATAAGGTAATATACATGTCTCATCATCCACGCCACGAGAGTGTTCAATCGCCGTGTCTACAGGTCGCTCTCATTACCGGCGCTGGATCGTAAGCCGATGGATCATTCAGATCTTGTGTGTTGACACTTATCTCATTTCATTTCAGTGGGATTGGTCTCGAATCCAGCATTCTATTCGCACAGGAAGGTGCAAATGTTCTCCTTGTCGACATCAACATAGAGGCAGTCCAGGGAGCTACGGAGATCATCAGGCAGAAGCAACCGGATGCCAAGGTGCTCGCCATTAGGGCAGATGTCGGACAGGAGGAGGATGTGAAGGCCGCAGTTGACACGGCCATAAAGGAGTTCGGGCGCCTAGATGTCATGGTACCGTCCATTCCATTCTATTATATTCGCCGCGATGTTCAATACCTGAGCCAGTTCAACAATGCCGGCAAGTCTGTCCTGAGACCCCAAACTGTCAATTTTGACTAGTTCCGTATTCAGGAATAATGCATCCGGCCGACGACAATGCACTCAACACAGAGGAGAGCATCTGGGATCTGACTATGAAGGTCAATGCCAAAGGGGTCTGGTGGGGGTGCAAGTATGCGATACTCGCAATGCGCAAAAACCCAACGGACGAGTCGAAGGGCTTGCATACCGGTGGAAGTATTATCAACACGGCAAGTTTTGTAGCCTCGATGGGTGCCGCGACTCCCCAGCTTGCGTGTGAGTTCACAGTGACGGGTCATTACTTCTCCGAATCATGCGTTGTCGTGCCGCACAGATACGGCCTCCAAGGTAGCCGCTTAGCTGATATCATCTAGCGAAATGGGTCTAATCAACCTTTTCAGGGCGCGGTCCTTTCCATGACCCGTGAACTGGCCATAGTGCACGCTCGCGAGGGCATACGGATCAACTCCATCAGCCCGTAAGTCCAATTCCATTATGCGTTATTGCAGTCTAAAGCTGACGAACCCTACCAGAGGTCCCCTTAAGACCCGTACGTAAAATCGTGACTTGAGGTGGTGCGCACGCTGAACCACATGATCACATAGCTCTTTTGATGAATTTCCTCAACACCCCAGAGAAGCGCGACCGCCGTCTGGTGCATCTGCCCATGGGCCGGTTTGGCGAGGCTGTCGAAATAGCGAAAGCTGCTCTCTTCTGTGAGTGGCGATTCCTACTTCATGCTTGCTGAACACCAACTCAATGTTGATACAGTGGCTACTGACGAGAGCAGTTATATGACTGTGAGGCTCCTCGCCCCGAAGTTACCGGGAGACGGCTAACTTTGAATAACTGTAGGGAACGGATCTCAAAGTTGAGGGCGGGTTGACTTCGGCATATGTTACTCCAATTGGGGAACAAGTGTTGACCGCGCCGAGCAGCCTGACGGGATAACTTGGGTTGTTTGGGAAAGACGATGATTGGGACAAAATGTACAGAGCGAAAGCACGCCTCACGGAGCTGAAGGCATCCCATAAGTGAATATGATACTATTGGTGTACATACAAGCTATGAACATAGGCCTCCATACAGAGAGACACTCTCAAATTCCGAACGTATTATCGACCAACCCCGTTTCACTGTGTGCGCTTTTCTGCGGCACGCTTCTTGTCACCTTCGATCTTTCTGAATTTTGCGATTTCTACACCCACGTCATTCTGAAGCTGTCGGTACATAGCTGGTTTGTAGCCAAGCTTGAAAAGGATTTCCGTATGAACGAAGAAAGGGGCAAGGACAAGTGCTGAGATGTAGACGTCAGTAATAGTTCTTTGATTAAGGTTACAAGTCGCTACCTCCGACGAGGTTGTCAAGCAGCGCAGGAGATCGTCCTTCGGCGAATCCATGTCCAATGAACTGAGCAACCCAACATGCAATGTGCACTATGAGAGCGGAACTCAGGTGGTCGGGCCTCTGAGCAAAGGCATTTGCGGTTAAGATAGACAAAATTGCTTGGGGCGTGTAGAGGAGCTGTGGGAATTAAGGGTGAGATCTGCGATGATAACGTATCTGAGTTAACCTCACAGCTGCAGATGGTTCAAGCATATAGTAGTACACAAGCCATAATAGCCCTTGCAAGGTCCCGTAGGTAACTTCGAATTTGAGATAGTTATTAAGATCGTAATGGACTTGGGGGAGGAAGGTCGGCCTCGGCAAATCATACGTTAGTACCTGAAAGGACCTATTGAAAGGTGAGATGTTCCATTAAGCTTGAGAGCGTAGTCATCAACGTACCACATGATGAATGGGACGCAGATGATATGAATCAGGATGTTGATGGGGTGAGAATGGTAGGCTCCATAAAAAGCGAGCTGTTGGAGTGTGTCAAAAGTCAAGTGTGGGCTGAAATGCATGCAATACCTGTTTCCTTAGGTTAAACAAATCCGAAACAGCCATGGTAGAGGTTGGTAGCAAGTGGATGATCACGTGTGGACACGTCCACGTCACAACTGAGTTCCTTCCAAGCCGCCACGGGCCACTTTAGACTTACCGCGCCTTCATCCGTTCCTCCGTTCAAATGGTCCGCTCAACAATCGTAGTCCGTGCATCCGATGCATTGCCCCTCGCCGCCAGCGTAGATGACGAACAGGTAGGGCGTCATTCGATGAACTTTTCGTTGTTGCTACTGAAGTTCAATTCGGCGGGTGTGCGTGACGGTTCCCCCATTAGACAGAGCAAGCCTTACAAGAGCACAAGCAACAAGCAAAGTTGTTATTCAGGCGCCTGACATCAAACTCGGAGCCCCGTCTTTCCATCGAGAGTGGTCCGTATACACATCAGTATGTCCTGGAATACCCTGCTCCACGACACTGAGGCTCATCAATATGCCTGGTAGCTATCTTATAGCCGATAATGTGGTATATTTAACCATTGCCGACAAGTCCTATCCACGAAAACTTGCATTTTCTTACTTGGACGAACTCTCAAAGGAATTCTCTACGTCGTACGGTGCAAAGGTTGAGACGGTACGGAAGCCGTATGCGTTTGTTGGCTTTGGTTGGTCGCTGTAGTAGCGTGTTTACGGGGACCGAATTGACTGACCGGATCGCATACAGACACGTTCATGTCTAAGACTGCCAGACTGTACCAGGACACGCGCGCAGCAGGTGCAGGATCTAACATCGACAGACTCAACGACGACCTACAGGACGTTACTAGAATAATGACAAAGAACATGGAAGAGTTATTGTGGCGAGGCGATTCGCTCGACAGTATGTGTTTTTGGTGTACTCTCCAGGTGTCATGCAGCGATAATGACCTCCTCGCCTCTAGGAATGTCACACTTGTCAAGTTCACTTCGCTCAGAGTCGGAAAAATATCGTAATGCAGCGCGCAACATCAATTTCAATGCCATGCTTCGACAATATGGCCCATTAGGTGCTATACTAATTATTATAATCATTCTCATCTGGTGGAGGTTTACATGACATTCCCCTCTGGTCTCTTTGTATATATTTCTCCACGTGTAACCCTTCTGCTGAGCGGAGAATCATTTCCGGGCGCTATCTAGGGTTCAGGACCTCCATCATGATGTCTATTGATCAGAAGGCCGTATTTTAGCGCCATCTCGCTTACAGCTGCATGAGGTTGAGGGTGCTGCAATATATATATTGGGATAGCTCCTTGTCGCCCTTGTCTCTTGTCCTCATCTCCAAGTGATCCATGTATGCACCTCGTGCACCCAGCCCATCACCGTATGGGGCGCCCCCCCGTGCACCCAGTCCTTTGCCACTGGGATACGGACCTCCTAGTCCGATTCCACCGACTCAGGCGCTGCAGCCTGTACCTGCTACTCCCAGTGGTCAAATCCAGCCGGGTGCAATTACTTATACGACATCCACCAGCCCTGATGGCAGAACTACTTACCATCCTTTCAAGTAAGTGAACCACGATCTTTTGATCGTCGTTGCGACGAATGCTTATCTTCTCGTGGTCATATTAGGGCTGTGCCAGTCAGGTTAATTTCTATCCTTGTGTCGACTGCGAGAGGGTAATATTCATATATATTTCCGTGCCAGCTACCAGACAAGTAATGGCATTGTGAGCGGTATACAGTGGGTGCCAGCTGAGGCGAGTAGTGTGTTACCCGCTGGCGCTCAACCTGCCAACGCGGTACGTCGATGCACCCTTTGCCCCGTGATCTCTGATAGGAGGCAAATTGATCGATGATCAGGATTTCGTATCGTCCTGGAATCAGAGAAGAGACGACAAGGCATTGAAGGAATGGTCCGTGACTTCGGCCTCACCCTAGATGCACCTTTCCTGACATGACCTCCTGGCGGGTTTGTAGGCAGAAAGATGAGGAGCATCGCATCCGTAAGGAAGAGAAAGAAGCTACGAAGCGCCTTAAGAAAGAGAAAGAGCGCCAAGCTCGCGAAAGGGAGGCCCGAGCACTGCCTGGTAACCCATATGGGGCCTATTCAAATCCCATGAACGACCTCGAGCGGCGTATGGACGGCGTTGACCTTGGCCGGGGTCGGCATGCCCCACAGGGTGAATATAACAGTAAGCGATGGGGCCCCTATATCTCGAAGCTCGCGTTTCTTATCTCCTCGGTCAACCGTCAGGGTCGCCGTATCAGCACCCGATCGCGCCGCCATCGCCCAACATGGGCGCCACGAACCTTGGGTATCCGCAGCAGCAGGCCCCGGCGGGGTATCCGAACACCATCTATCCGCCGTCCGGGCATGGCCCCGACATATACCCCGCTCCCTCTCCGTACCGCGGCGTACCTGGGGGCCCCCCCGAGCCAGCCATCCTGTCGCGCTCCAGGGCCCCTTCGCCCAATCCTATGGGTAACCCCGGTGCAGGGATGTACGGCCAGCGCGCGCCGTCACCCAGCCCTGGTGCAATGCCGCAGTACGGCGGTAACCGATCCCGTGCCCCGTCGCCCATCCCTGGCGGTGTCCCGGGCCACTATCCTCCAGCGCTCCCCCGTTCCCGTGCTGCGTCGCCTCTTCCCGGGGCACCCCCTCCCTACGGGCAGCCTTCCCACCAATACCCTAATCCTCTCCCTCGGTCCCCTCGCGTTGGCGGTGGCGCGCCGCTTGGTGGGCCAGAACAACTGCCGATGCTGCCTCCACCCGATGGTTTCAGTCGTCCCGCGAACCTCGCGCAATCGTTCACATTCTTCGATACCATGAAGATCCAAGACATGGACGACTTCTATGAGAATATGCCAAGGATGCCAAAGGTCCTTGTGCCGCATGACGTTTACCACGAAGACTGGATCCGCTTCATTCAGGTAGGCTGCCCCTTCGCCCGGTTTCCTCGGCACCAAATTCAGTTTGTTGACGATCGATCCCTCTGATAGGACCTCGCGCTCGCATGGGCTGGCAAGCTGCCCACCACGGACCCGAACCGCCCACCGCGATCTTCACTCGTCGCCGCCGAGCTGATCGACCTCTGGAACACCTCGTTCTTCGCGCAGCGCGGCGTCGAAGTCGTCCTCTTCAAAGGCCACGAGCGACGCTCTGGCCCATGGGTCGGCCAGGTCGACCACAACCTCCCGGGCTTCCGCGGCGCCACGGATTCGGACTCGAGCGACTCGCTCTCCGACGACTCCTCCAGCCTCTCCGACGACAAGTACGGACGCGGCGCGGGCGCAGGCGGCGGCTACTATGGCTCGTACGCCGCCGACGCGAAGCGGAGGAAAGCGGAACGCAAGGCAGAGAAGAAGCGCAAGGACAAAGAGAAGAAGGCGCGTCGTCGCGCCAAAGAGCGCGAGAGGACGTATGCGCTTTACATCAGTTGTATCACCCCGCGCGACGGAACCCTCGGCGGCCCATACTGATCACGGAGATTGAGACCTCACAGCCATACACGTTCCAACGTCCTGCGCACAACCACACTTCCGGTTTTTCTTTTGGCTATGAACACCGGATTCAAACCAACATGTAACTGAAATTTGTACCCTTGATATTGTCCATATAACGAGCATCGTGCCTTCCCGCCTGGTTGAACCTGAAATACATGATGGACTAAACTTATTGCGCTGGGCAAGATTCCCATATCGCTTTCAAATATTTGATTGCGAAAATACGAACGAAATCAGAAGCGAGCATATAAGCAACAACGAATAATGCTAATCGAGACTGAAGCGTAGAAGTGGCCGTATCCTAGTCCGAATGGTAGCCAAAACTTTAGTAACCTCCTCTACCTCGACCGCGCCCTCGCGGCGGGCCACCACGGCCTGAACTGTAGCCGCCATCGTAAACATTAGAATTGTAACCACCCGAATATGTTAAGGGGTGGCCGAACCCTCCACCTCCTCCGCTGTTTCCAAAATCATGTCCACCTCCACTACCGCCACCGCCACCGCCACCGCCGTGATATCCTCCTCTGCTGCCACCCCTACCGTAGCTGCCTCTGCTCGGCGGTCCAGTGTGATATCCGCCCCTGCCATACGGGCCAGACATCGCGCGCGACGGCTGTCCCCCACGACCGTTTGAGTAAGAGTTTCCGCTGTACGCGGACTGCGGTGGGTACGACCGAGGGCCGCCCGATGCGTATCCCTCCCTGTACTGATGTTGTGGAGGTGGCCGAGAGGAGTACGAGGAAGGTCCGTGCGCGTAATCATTAGAAAATCGTCCGCGCCCGTTGCTAAATGACGACGTTGGTGGACTGTGGTGCATCGGGCTCGCGAAGGTTGACGCATGGCCACCGTAATCGTGATTATTATAGCCACCTCGACCTCCGCCTCCGCCTCCACCTCCACGGGGCCGTCCCCAACTTCCGCGCAAGTCTTCGGGGGCAAGAATACGGGGTGGGCGGCGAACTCCCGGCAGAAGGACGGAACGGTGTTGGCTCAGTTGTTTCGGGAAAAGGTAGATAGCTGATAACGAGCGATCGTGCCTTATGTCGGGCTGGCCTTCCTCTACAAGAGGGCTGTAGTAAGTGGAGCCAGGTATGCAGTCGGGATCCGGGAGCACGCATCCATTGATACCCTTGCTGGCTTCGACATCGAGGGGAACAGGCTGAAACAGCTCGTCATGACTATCTACACTGGACCGACGGGTGACCCACCTCTTGCTTCTTTTTCTTACCATACATAGCCTCGAGGGAGGGGTACAATGAATGTTCCTCTGATGTGAAGACAGCATTGTTGCCCCAGGTGTTGCGTCGTACCTCGTCCTCCGTCAGCTTGGGATAGTGGACGGCCATTGCATCCAAAAGACGCTTCTGATCGATGAAAGGTAGAAGGGCCACACCCTGCCACGCCATTCGTTTGCCATTCATGTCGATATCAAATGAACTGGGATAGAAGTCAATGATAGGTGAATCCTCGGCTATCATCAAGGAATGGAAGGCTGCTGGTATGTGTTGCCGGCTACAGAACCATACATCAGAATGGTGGTCGTAAGTGTATAGGAGAACTGACCTTGCAGCCGGGAACACGCCCATCAACTGCTCGAAAGGCTGGAAAGGCTTGCCAAGCTCGAAACGTATGTCCATTTTGTGTACCTCGTCGAAATCGGCGGCAAAGGGAGCGAAATGGTAAGGATAATACCATTGCCATGATGGTGTCTGCGCATCAGATGTATATCAACAGCCGTGAAACGGTCAGGACTGAGATGTATCCGTACACCTTGGTAGTAGTACGCGAGCACCCATGCTAAACCTTCAACATAATGGATTGCAACTCTGTAACGCATGTTTCATGAGTACGGCATTTAAGGTCATCAATGGGATACCGTACTTTTTCTTGAACTCCAGATCTGAGTATTCAACACCAAATTTCTGCTGGTAGTAACGCTCCCTGTATCCGGGTTCCCATAGTCTAAGGGGTGTTTGAGGCTCAAGCGCGTAAAACGAGTATCAGGAGACTCACTGGATCGTGTCCTCTTGTTCGACAGTTCCATCAGCATTAACCTTGTATGCAAGGGACCTCGGTGCAGAAGTGGTCTCAGCATCTACATCATCATCTCCGGCGGAATCTTCATCCACAGGGGTATCCGATATAGATTCAAAGGACCGCTTCACACCTGTTACAGGCGTAACCTCTGTAGTAGCGGACGTGCTGCTTATCTGAACTCCATCGACACTCGTGTCATCCACGTGGGCATTGGCGACCGGTACCTCGCGATCGCCAGTCCCAAGCCCGGGAACTTTCATATCCACATCAACCGCGGTCGCAGGCCCAACACTATAATCGACAGGCGCAGACGAGGATGGCGGGGGAGCTACGATAGGTTTGGGGGGTTGGGAGCGAGACTTCACCGGCATGAGTGAGGCCAACTCAGCCTTCAATGTCTCTGCAGCACTCAGATTGGCCATCCGGATAGCAGCGCGATTTGCGACAACGTCACGATTGGAGCCTCCAAGAGCCCATGCTGCAGCACCGGCGTTATTGACCGCGTCCACATCTTTAACACCTCCCATGCCGATCGAGTCGGCTTTCGCAGCGAAGTCGCTCAACTTGCGAGGGACATTCAAATCGGCTGTCAAGTTCAAGCTGGGCGAAGGTCCTGCCCCTGTAGTTTGAGCTTCAACTTTGCGACGTTTTGCATTCTGGTTCTGGCGTTCTTCGTCTATAGGTTGCTATAAATGCTGGCCAGGGGACGATAAATCAGTTTTGCTTACATTCACGACGCCTCCTAAAGATGTCATCTTCACGCCTTGCAAGACCATCAAGAATAATCTGGGCGCGGTGCAATACTAATTGTCCATGATTGGTAACGTAGCCACCCATTCTCGGGAGCTCATCCTTCCAAATTTTGAGCAAGGTATCGATCGCGCCCTCTCGAATCTCAAGTGATGGAAGATGGGGCAAGAAGTCATTGCCGACAAAGAATATTAAGAGCACCCAGTCATCAATCGCCATCTCAAGATTAAATGGAAACGGGGCTTGGGTGAGGTTAAGTTCGGATTCCAAGTACTCGCGCAGAACGCTGACGTCGAGGAAAATAAATGGCTTCTTCTCCGAAGGCGGGGGCTTTTGTATTTCCGACTTCAATGCAGTACATTGGGCGGCAAAGTGTCCTTCTTGGCCACAAAGACGGCACGCTGTTGCGCTGCCGGAATTAGCGAACACATCCTCCCGTAGAACCCTAAAATGAGGCTCATGCGTGGCGAGTGCCAGCATGATGAGATCGGCGTCCTGCAAAGGCAACGTTGGTGCTATACACTTGACAAGAGAGGAATAAACTTACTAGACCATAGATGACGTGACGGGTATTGGGGTCATGTCCTCTATTCGCCCTCTGTCGGCGGATATAATCCATAATCTTGTGCTCGCCCTCCCCAGGGACGCTGGCATCCGAGATGATTACCTCGAGCTGGGCATTGGTGAGCCATCAAGAAGAGGTAAGAATAAGTGCGTGACTCACTTGCTTCCAACCAGGGTCGCTGTTCAACTTTTGGACGACCCAATATCGCAACGACTTGGCCAGAAGCTCCATGAACGGCGTGCCTGGCGTAATGGCATTTGAATCCCAGGGCTTCCTGTTTTTTTCTTCTTCGCTTATAGTCTTCCCCATCGCTGGTCGCAGATGTCAATTTGGTGGCAGCTTGGAGTGAGTAGATCGCTCACATTCCCATAGAGCGACATTCTCCTTGCGAGCTTCCTCTTTCTCATGCGCCTCCTGCGCAGCACGAAAACGACGTGAGCGCTGTTGGTTCATCTTTGCACGAGGAGCCACACCGTCTTGTACGCAAGAGTAGTTACTAGCCGAACGTCATACATATCGAAGGTGAACTCACCGATAGCCAGGAATAAGAGTTTTCGAGGCCGAACCATGTGTACAACACGCTCCGTATACTTGAAAACTTCGATCATCATCTCACCCTCCGTCTCCGGTGCAGGCTAAAGCGAGTGTGAGCAAAAGAGTGAACACCGGTGAAACATGTGGAGAATACAGACTTTGCCTTCTGGATGGGTACAGGGATGAACCTGGACATGGTCAACAGAGCTGAAGGGTAGAATGGGCTGAATAAAAACACACGATGCCATTCATATCCAAGTAAAGGTTGTCGAACTCGACCTCGTTGGGGTTAGGACCGGCCATGTTAATCGGGGCGACTACATCATTCCCGTTCTCGTCTTGAACTTTTGCCTCCTCTTCCTCGACGACGGTACTGACTGAGTAACAAATGAGACCGAAGGCGCTGTCTACTGGGGAAGCACACACTAATTTTCGGATACTTTTTGCTCAGCCATCTGAATAACGCGGGAACACCCTTGGAGGATATGGAGGTCAAGGAGGGCAGAAGGGTGCAGATAAAGAAGTTGAACACACCATGATGAATATAACAAAGAGAAGATGTGTGAACGCTACAGCATCCGACTCGGACCCTTGAACTGTTCCTTTTGAATGACGCGTTGCGCGATAACGTAATGAAGAATGAATCTTCCCCTCCGCCATGTCGTCCAACCCTCCCTCCCTTTCTCTACAGGCCAATGGCACACGCCAAAACGATTCATCGCCTGCAGGGGCAGCTCCAAAGTCTCAGAAACAAATGACTAAAGTTGAACGAAGAGAGTTACAGGAGCGTCAGCGTGCTGCAAAGGCAGCCAAGGCATCCGCAACAACTGGTCCACAAGCCGGCGGTCCCGCAGCCAAACCATCTCATCCAACTCCATCTACGTCGTCACAGCCTAAGAAGGGTGGTAAGGGTCGTGAAAGTCCCGTGCAGACAAGAGGTTCTCTCGCTGTGGGCGCAAGCGGCCCTCCCAACAAAAGTACGAAGGAATCCAAGACAGCCGCTGAAGAATCTGCCGGGCGTTCGCGTGGGCTGCGCATATTTTCTCACTTTGCTCTCCAAAAGTCTGCGGGACATGTTGCCAAGGGGGATGTGCACCCGGCCATCGTCCGCCTCGGGTTGATGTTCGCGGAATTTAAGATCTGTGGCGCGAATGCGCGATGCATCGCGACCCTCTCCGTATTCAAGCGAGTAAGGCTTTTCCAGTGGCCGTGTGGGATGGCCACGCTAATGTGCATCCGTCCGGAAGGTCATACAAGACTACACAACTCCGCCGAATAACACGCTGTCACGGCACCTCATGACTCATCTTTCCGTCCAGATTAGCCATCTTGTATCTGCGCGTCCGATGTCAGTGACGATGGGCAACGCCATTCGGCAGCTCAAGTTGGAGATCAGTGGGTCGGATATCGATCTTCCCGAACAGGATGTGCGCTCCACCCCACTCGCCCTTTGCATTCGCGGGAACCCTGACTCCTACACACTTTTGCCTTATAGGCGAAGGATGCACTCTGTGGCAAAATCGATAATTACATCAGAGATCGGATTATCATTGCTGATCGGGTCATTCAAGAGACAGCAATGAAGAAGATTCACGATGGCGACATCGTCCTCACTTATGCCAGGTGACCACATCAACATGGAATCCCTGAACTCATGTTGATAATGTGACAAGGTCGTCCGTCGTCCAGAAGGTTCTGCTAGAGGCATGGGCGGAGGGAACTCGGTTTTCTGTGATTGTCGTGGACTCACGACCAATGCTCGAAGGTATGCCTGTTACACCTGAAGTCTAGCTTGTACTAAGACACCCTAGGAAAACGCCTCCTCTCCGCCCTTGCGGCTGCCTCCATACCATGCACCTACCTGCTTTTACCCGCCTTGGGCTCTGTTATTGCTGAAGTTTCAATTGTTTTGGTCGGCGCCCATTCCATCCACTCTAATGGTGCCGTCTTCTCTCGTGCGGGTACGGCGCTGGTGGCAATGATGGCAAAGCAACATTCTGTGCCTGTCGTCGTGTGTTGCGAGACTTATAAATTTTCGGAGGGCGTGCGTTTGGATAGTTTCACAAAGAATGAATTGGGTGATTTGTTATACTCGTCGCCATGATGAATGGGCCTGACAGCGCATCTAGCTCCTCAGGGCGACCCATTTTCGTCTTTACCCCGCAATCAATCGCCTGCGTCCCTGGTTATCCAGAATCAACCGAACCTCGAGATTCTCAGTCCATTGTATGACCTTACCCCTCCATCCAGCATAACAGCTGTCGTCACGGAGGCTGGCGTGATTCCCCCTGACGCAATCAGTTCGATACCACTTGCGTTGGGCCGTTTGGTATGAGGGCCTCCAAGCGTGACGCGCACATTTTCTGGGGGAAACGAGAAGCCCAAACAAAATTCACTAACTTATTGTCACCTTGTGTTATTGTAGCCGTAGTAACAGTATCACTGAAGTTGCCCCAGTTAGGAATCAGGCATGCGCCGTCGTAGATGAGAAAAGTCTGAACAAGTGGTGTACTGTATCATTATTTCGATTAGTCGATGCCAGTCCCCACTCCCTTGTCATATTTCGCAACCTGGTGCTCGACCCACTCGAAAGCACGATCGGTGGCTACTTCGACCGGATGGTCGAAGATATAAGGAAGTGCAGGGACGATGGCCAGACCGGTGACAGTCGGACCCCAAGCACGGAGTCGGAGATTGGGTGACTTGTCAAAAGCCTTCTTTACTTGCTTAACGGCGGTGTGTATCGTGAAGGCAGGGAGTGCCCTTGATTTACGAACATCCATGCATAATCATGACCTCAGAAATGGCATGGTAACGGTTCCTGCACTCACATAGAAGCCACGGATTGGAACGTTGCTCGTTTCACCGCGGCGAGACCCATGCGAGTCGGTTCCGTAAAGTGAACAGCTTCAAAGGGTGTAGGGCCACGTCGGTGGGCCTTGTAAGATTCGTAACCTACATCCCTGAAGGGCGAGGGTAGGTCTGAGAGCAAACGGAGTGGATGTGGGATCTTACCCCGCCAAGTACAGCCATGAAATTCCGTATGCTGCCGTCACTAGCGAGGGAGGTACGATTGGCCGAAAAGCTTCTCCGACGTCACTGGTCTGGTAGGACGAAGTCATGAGAGGTCCGAGTTGATCGAAATGAGGGAATGGGTCGTACGTAGGCCAAATAGCGGTGGCTAGCCCGAAGAGCGGTTCTGAGACGAGCACCGTATGCGGCATAGCGAAGCTCCGTGTCCGTAGAGTCTATATTCTTGTCCGCGAGGTTGTCTGCAGTCGATTTGGCAGACTGCAAAGACATGGCCGGGTGTCGAGAGTAGGCGGCCGGTGAGGTACACGAGCGAGGCCACGTGATGGAGTTGACTGGGAGAGGAGAGACGAGCGATTCCCCTTAGCTTGCCTTGTTTTGTCTCGTCACCCATGGCTTCACGCACTGCCTCTCCTCCAGATTCCCAGCGTGTCTCCGCCCTCATCGATGACTCCTCTTTCAACCCGGAGCCTATCTCAGACAAGATTAGCGCGTACTACAGCCTCGTCTTCCCCAACTTCACGTACTACCTCCAGACCCTCAACGTCACCATCGGCCGTCGCTCCATCCCTACGTCCACCGCTTCCTCCTCCGAACAGACACAGGTGGACGTTGACCTCGGGCCCCTGAAGAGCGTCTCGCGCCTCCACGCCCGTATCGAATACGAGGAGGAAGAGGAGCGCTTCGTGCTGGTCGTGTTGGGCAGGAACGGTGCTTGGGTGGACGGGGTGTGGTGCGGTAAGGGAAACAAAGTTCCCTTGCGCGAGCGGTAATTCCTCTCCTGCCCACACGTGTGTCTTATCCTACTAACACATGTACAGTTCGCAGGTCCAGATAGCCTCGCGCACGTTCCACTTTCTGCTTCCGCCCCCGCCTGCTCCTGAGGATTCCGCATCCCCCAGTCCCCAACTGTCCCCCGCGCGGCCACGATCTCCATCTGTCGACATCACATCTCTATCCCCACCCTCACCGCTTCCCTCTGCGTCTCCTCCTCCCGGTCCCTCCTCTCCCCCACCGCGGAAAGGTCCGCCCCTACCGCTGCCAAAAGCCCAAACACTTCCAAACTCGAACGCGATTGGAAAGACCAAGTCCACGATGGTCAAAGCTCGTAAGCAAATGGAAGCTCCCCCACCACGACAGAAACCTGCTCCTGAAGACATGCCTCCAAAGCCACCGTTCACGTATGCACAACTTTGTTACCGTGCTATCAAATCACTTGGTGGCAAGGCGACGTTGCAGGACATCATTTCATGGATGATGGAAAACTTTGACTGGTACCGTTTCAATGAGAAGACAGGCTGGGAGGTATATCTATCCCATTCGTGACGTGTCCAACATGTACCGGCTCATCACTTGATATAGAAATCAGTTCGACATAATCTCTCCTCGAACCGTGCCTTCCGGAAGGTGGAGAGGTCTGCTGGTGAACGTGGAAAGGGTTTCTATTGGACAGTCGAGGCAGACTGCGAACGTATGTTCGAAGAGCAGGAAGCCCGCGCTGCTACTAGTGCTGCTGCCGGAGGCAAAGACTCTAAAGTGGGTGGAAGAAAGGGTAAATCAGCCGCTGCGCTAGAACCCCCTTTTAAACGTAGTGTGCGCGGTGAACCGAAAGGCACCCCGCTGCCGCCACCTCTCACGTCGTCTCCCTTGGTATTCAAGAAGGAGACCGCACCAGAATCTGCATCTGGGCCGACAGTGAAGGTTGAGGCCTCTTTGGACTCGCAACAAACCGC
>WNFC01007247.1_pt1 | contig 15530 bp, 10 predicted proteins | sample 5400541 | NCBI WGS metagenome assembly WNFC01 (sample SAMN13153342, study PRJNA577476) | soil metagenome | isolation source: 120 cm saprolite under Douglas fir tree site 2 hole 2 replicate 1 | place: USA:California | collected 2015-04-18
CCATCTTCTGAAAACACTGGCGGGAGCTTAGCGAGATCTTCCATTGTCGTGTCTGCGCGAGGATGTTCATCTCGCGCGAAGCTCGCCGTGGCATCTTTGCGATCTTTTATTTCAAGGGCCAAGACTTCCTCAGCGAATCGGCCCGACTCCTGAGCCGCTTGTGCGCGCTGTTGCGAGCGGAGTGCATACTCGTCCTGTTCTAGCCGCGAAATCTCATATCGGCGTGCCAAGTTCTCCGCGGTTTCTCCCATCACTAGTCCGGAGAGCGGATCGTTAAAGCCATCGCGATACATGCCATCGACCAACTGTGTGTTGCCCTGACGCATCCCCCAACGTGCACCCTCCGCAAAGTAGGGCACTCGCGACATGCTTTCGGTACCGCCTGCGAGAACAATATCAGCACGACCCAGCATTATTTCCTGCGCCGCAAGAATGATCGCTTTTAGTCCCGAGCCGCAAGCTTGATTGACGGTGAAGGCAGGTACTGTTTCGGGTGCGCCTGCACGGAAGGTGATCTGTCGCGCCACATTTGGGCCACCGCCTGCTTGTCTCGCACAACCCCAGATCGATTCATTGATTTCGCCGGCCGGTAAACGAGCGCGACGCAAACTGTCCCTGGCGACAGCGACTCCGAGATCGGCCGCTGACCACGATGCCAGCGTGCCGCCAAACCGGCCAATCGGTGTCCGCACGGCTCCCGCAAGATAAACGTTCTTCATTGATGCTTTGCTGTTTGTCCTCCGACCCTTGAGCGCCACGGGAGCGCGAATTTAGTTGCGAAAAATGGTAGCACACGGTAGAAGTAACAACGAAACCAGCATCATTTCCTCACGATGTTTCAGCGCCTCACAAGTCCCGACTTATTAGCCGCCGCAAAGCGTCAGATCACCGAACTGTTTGCCGCACACGCGGAATGGTTTTGCACGCCCGGGCAGGGCAATGCCCAGGCTCTCAGACGAAATGAACTCGACATCGAGATCTCGCAAGGCCGGCTGGTCCTTTCTTGTTGGACTGAGAAAGGCAGTAGATCCTGGAGGATTCTCGGCTGGCATTGGAATGGTCAAATCCTTTCTTTGCAGGCGTCAAGGAAAATGGGAGCGGAACGTCCCGTAATCGAGTTAATTCCGCGCGCTTCGGCAAATGCGATCGCAGCAACGATCAAAGCAGCTCGCCAATTTCGCTGTGATCGATTGGCCCAGCTTTCTAGTGCTTTGTTACCGGAAACTGCGATCGAGCGAGCCGCGCTCAGTCCGGGCATCAGATGCGGACAGCCGGGAGGGTATGCACGCATCCTCTTGCGCAGGAAGCGAGAAAGGATTGCCGTAACAGGTTCTGTTGCCTCAACGCATCCCGCCAGTGTAGATGCCTTCCTTTCGTCGGCACTACTGTGGTTCATTCGCACTTCAGAACGAGTGCGTCCCCCGTACGTGCAACAGCTTTGGCTGATTGTGTCGGATGATTTACTCAAGCCTGCGTTTCTGCGAATCGCTTTGCTGCGGGAGAGTTTGCGAGAAGTTATCAGAGTCTACACAGCTGACGATGCCCTCACGGCGTTGGAAGCAATACCTTGTCCCGATCGCAGAGAGTTGTGGAAAAAAAGATTGGCGCGTTTTCCTCCTGTGCCCCCGTCAGCAATGACTGTCGGGACCGCGGGAATTGTTGCCGAGGCGCCGCAGGCGATCGATGTAGTTCATGCGCGCCACGGCGAGACCCTTAGATATTTTGGTTTGCCATTCGCGCGCGTTCGTTCTGTCATGGGCGCCGAGCGTGTCTGGTTTGGCACCGAAGGATTACATCGCCGTCTGCTCGACGAAAAAACAGTGGATGAGTGGCGCAACCTGCTCCGTGACCTAGCCGAACATCGATCCGCTAGTGCTCTGGACCATCGCCACGCTCTTTATCGCAATGCCGCCGAAGCCTGGTTGGAGTCGCTCCTGCGTCACGATATTACAAAGCTGGACCCGGGTTTAATCATTGCTCCACTGCACGCGCAGTTTAGAACCGCGCGCGGAGGTAAACTCGGCGTCAGGCCCGTCGACATGCTGGCGTTAAGACGCGATGGGCGGCTAGTGGTTATTGAATTAAAGGTCTCAGAAGATCGTGAACATGTGTTGCAGGGAGCTGACTACTGGCGGCGCGTTGAGGCGCACCGCCGCAGAGGTCATATCGCCAGAGCAAAACTGTTTGGGGACAGAAAAATCCGGGACGAGTCGCCGCTCGTGTATCTGGTCGCGCCGACACTTAGAGTCCATCCATCGTTTCGAACGCTCGCCAGGTGCATCGCCAGTGACCTTGAGATCTACCGGTTCGACATCAACGAAGATTGGCGCTTTGGTGTTCGTGTGATGCGCAGGATGCGCGTGAACTAATAGCTCCCTGAGTTCTAGTTCAGTAGCTTGAATGTTTCGTTGTCCTTGGCCGTGTTGCGTCGTAGGCTAGTGCTTCACGAACACGGTTTCCTCTTCGCGGTTTTTCTGCGTCGCCGGAGGGGCGCTCATCGTCGTAGGTCTCATGGTGTTCATTCCATGGCCCGCCGACACAATGCCCGAGACGCGCATTTTGAATTCGTCCGGATTGCTCGCGTTGTGCAACGCTTCTTCCAATGAAATCAGCTTTGACTGGACCAGTTGAAATAAGGATTGATCGAATGTTTGCATGCCATATTGTGAAGTCCCTGCGGCTATGGCCTCGCGGATCATGTAGGTCTTCTCTTCGTTGATGATGTGATCACGAATTAGCGCAGTGGATACCAGCACCTCTATGGCAGGCACTCGGCCCGCGCCTTTGGCAGCTCGCACTAAACGCATCGAAATCACGGCCTTCAAGATCCCTGCCAGCTGGATGCGTACCGACCTCTGCTGATGCGAGGGAAATGATGAAACAATGCGTGTGATAGTTTCCGTAGCGTCGAGTGTGTGCAACGTCGAAAGAACAAGGTGTCCGGTCTCGGCGGCAGTAAGAGCTGTCTCGATGGTTTCATGATCACGCATTTCACCGACCAGAATCACGTCCGGATCCTGGCGCAGTGCCCCGCGCAATGCTTCGGCGAACGATCGCGTGTCAACATCTACTTCGCGCTGCGTGACGAATGAGTGCTTGTCGCGGTGCAGAAATTCAATTGGGTCTTCAATCGTGACGATATGTCCGCCTCGAGTTGAGTTGATGCAATCGATCATCGCCGCCAGGGTTGTTGATTTTCCCGAGCCGGTCGCGCCAGTTACCAGAATCAAGCCGCGTCGCTCCTTGGCAATCCTTTCAATTACCGGCGGGAGGCCAAGTTCTGCCGTTCCCATGGTCTGCTCGGGAATGACCCGGAGCACAATACTCACTGTGCCGCGTTGCTGAAAAATGTTTGCGCGAAAGCGTCCCAGACCAGAGACGCCGTAACCGATATCCACTTCCGACGCCTCCTTAAACCGCTGTTTTTGCCGATTGGACATCATGGCAAAGGCCATATCCAGCGTGTCCTCTTGTTTCAAGCGAGCAGCATCTGCAACAGGATGGAGTTCTCCGCCAATGCGCATGACTGGAAACGCACCAACTTTCAGGTGGAGGTCAGAAGCGCCATGACTCGTGGCTATCCGCAGGAGATCATCGATTTTTGTGGCCATGAAATAACCTGAAACCTTTCGGACATTGGACAAGGGCCGATTTTGTTGGGGATTTGAGCGCGGGAAGGAACGCTGTTATCGCTTGCGGGGCGCTTGGTTCACTACTGGACCAACGCAACTTTGAATATAGCTTGTAAGTGTAATGACCGTCAACGTGGATTTGCCTCAGTAAGGGAAGCTCGCCACAGATTAACGCGGATGACACAGATTCAAAAAGGAAGAATAACACTCATAGTTTCTTAACTTCTCATTTGTTCTGATCCGCGTTATCAGCGTTAATCTGTGGCGGTGACTGCTAGTCTCTCAGAGCTGTTTGGTATTTCACCACAGGTTCACTCTCTCGAGAGGAAGTCCCGCTATCGGCAACGGTCTCGGCTTTGTGCCCGTTATTGTCTGGCCGCTTCGCAGTTTCAGTATTAACAAAGGTCAGCCAGTTACCAGGCGCCGGTCGCTCACCTTTGGTTATTTCGAAGAAGCGTTTCTGAATCTTCGCGGTGATTTCACCACGACCGCCACTGCCTACGGTAATACGATCGACCGAACGAATCGGAGTTATCTCGGCCGCCGTTCCCGAAAAGAACAACTCATCGGCAACATAGACTGCTGCGCGCTGGATGGTGCGTTCCTTGACAGTTATCCCCAGTTCCTGACAAATCTGGATGACGCTGTCACGGGTAATGCCAGGCAAAATCGATGAGGACAGTGGCGGTGTTAAAACGGTGCCACCCGAAACAACGAAGATATTTTCGCCGGAGCCTTCCGAAACATAACCGCGATCGTCGAGCGCAATTCCTTCGGCAAAGCCGTTGAGCAATGCCTCCATTTTGATCAGTTGCGAATTCATGTAGTTCGCACCGCTCTTGGCCATGGCTGGCATGGAGTTTGGTGTCAGCCGGTTCCAGGTAGAAACGCAAACGTCGACGCCTTTTTCAATCGCTTCATCGCCAAGATATTTCCCCCAATCCCAGGCGCCGATGTAGCAGGCGAGCGGATTTGGAAACGGATTGACACCGAAAGCTGGATGTTCTTCGTCAAGACTGCGAAAAAGAATTGGACGGATATAGCACTGATCCATGCCGCTGCGGCGGACCAGTTCAATAACCCCATCGCACAATTGCTCCATGGTCCAGGAATGGTCCATTCGATAAATTTTGGCGGAGTTCAAGAACCGCTGCATGTGCTCCCGGAGACGGAAAACTGCCGGTCCCTTGTTCGTTGCATAACACCTGATGCCCTCAAAGATGCTGGAGCCATAGTGGAGGACGTGTGACATCACGTGTACCCGTGCGTCGTTCCACTTAATGAATTCTCCATCATGCCAAACGACGTCGCAGATGCGCGGAGTTGTCACGTCTTTCGTCTTGCCGTCTTTTGAGAACATATTGGTTTACTCCTTTGGGAAATCGGCCCTGGGAAGGGGAGAGGGGGTGCCGTGCAGAAACATTTCAACCGAGCGGACAACCAAGAATTTCGGTCCTTCCAAACCAGGATAATTGTAGATTAGCCAGACACGGCACAATACAGTAATTTTACTTCGCTTGGCAAGACGCGCTTGCTTCTCAGAATGCGCCTTACGTAACATCGAAAATGCTTTTCCCTATACGAAAAACTGTCAATGCGTGGACGCTTCCCGCAAGACGCCGAAAGCGGCTGACAAGTCGTTCTTTACTTACAATTACCTTGCTCTTAACGTTTCTTGCAAACTGCCGTCAACATACGATGAACGATAACACTCAACCCCAATCTGCCTTGAAAAACTCAAGCAACGATCCGCTGGAGATCCACCGGCGGGCGATCGCGATCGACATGCATGCGGATACAGCTCAGCGGCTTGTTGATGAGCATGTTGACCTGGAAAAGTTGCTGCCTGACGGCCACTTCGACGCTGTGCGCGCGAGAGAAGGAGGTTTGGACGCTCAGTTCTTTTCCATCTGGGTAGAGCCTGAACTTTTCGGAGGCGGCGGACCGAGGGCAGTCAAGCGGGCCGACGACCAGATAGCCGCAGTGCGCGCGCTCGCAGAGAAACATCCGGAGACGTGGGGCTTGGCGACCTCGGCCGCCGATGTTCGTCGTGTTGTGGGCGATGGAAAGATAGCCGCTCTCCTGGGTCTCGAAGGAGGTTATGCCATCGACGAACGCCTCGAGAACGTCGAACGCTATTACAAACTCGGAGTGCGTTATATGTCCCCTGCGTGGAGTGTGAGCACAAGCTGGGCAGGATCATCCGGCGACGAGGTGGGACGAACACGCGGTCTCAATGAATTCGGGAAAAGTGTCGTTCGCGAGATGAATCGTTTGGGAATGATGGTTGACGTGTCGCACGTTTCAGATAAGACTTTTTGGGACATCGTCAACACTTCAACGAAACCTGTGATCGCAACTCACTCGGCCTGCCGGGCTATAGCCGACGTGCCACGAAATCTCACTGACGATATGATTCGCGCCCTGGCAAAGAGCGGAGGCGTTGTTAACGTTATTTTCTATCCCGAACATCTCGAGCCAGGCTGGAGTGAAAAGAAGAAGCAGGTAGACGCTCAGATTGCGCCGATGGTCCAACAAGCTTCGAATGCCGAGAAGGGCGATGCTGCTCACAAGAAACTTGCTCGCGACCGCGTGCGGCAGGAAGAGTATGCCCGCCGTCTACCACCCGTAACCGTTGCTCGCATCGTCGATCACATCGAACACATTGTGAAGTTGGTGGGCGTCGATCATGTTGGCATCGGTTCTGATTTCGACGGGGTACAAGCCACAACGAAGGACTTGGCGACTGTCGCCGATTTGCCAAACCTCACTCGCGAGCTTCTTCGGCGTGGTCATTCGGAGGCCGACATCGACAAGATTTTGGGCGGCAATATGCTGCGGGTGATGGAGGGGCAGAAATAGGTTGGCGAGCCGACTGGGTAACTTTTGTGTTTTGAGCTTTGTCCTTAGAACTTGGTCCTTTGTTCGTCTGGCTTAAACTTGTAGTGTCAAAGCACTAAGTACAAAGCACTAAGTACAAAGCACCAAGTACAAAGCACCAAGTACAAAGCATCAGTACAGTCAAGACCCATGTCGCAATCCCGCACTCCCAAGATCGGATTCCATGCTCCTATTAAAGGCGGCGTGCACAACGCTCTCATCGTAGCGAGAGATACTGGTTGTGACACGGTTCAGCTCTTTTCTCGCAATCCACGCGGTTGGCTGGCCAAACCACTTACGCTTGCAGACGTGCTGCTCTTTCGCAAAACGCGTCGTTTGACGAAGATCTCGCCTGTTTTGATTCATTGTAATTACCTCGTGAACCTCGCCGCCGCCGACGCAGCCCTGCTTGAAAAGTCGCGCATCTCCTTTCGCGAAGAAATTGAGCGCGCGATGTTGCTGGGCGTCGATTATCTGGTTGTTCATCCGGGTAGTGCGCGCGGCTCGTGCGAAGCTGATGGTATTACCAAATGCGCAGAAAGCTTGAAAATCGCCTGCAAGCGATTGAAGCTCGGTTCGCTTCGAATTCTGTTGGAAAATACGGCGGGCCAGGGCGATTGTATCGGCCACCGCTTCGAGCATCTACGTGAGATTATGAATGCCTGTCCAAAACTTCCGTTGGGCGTTTGTTTCGACACTGCTCACGCCTTCACGGCTGGTTACGATATTCGCGAAGAAGATGGTTTGGAAGTTTTGATCGATAAATTGCAACGCACAGTCGGAACCCGAAAGGTTCGCGCAATCCACTTTAACGACTCTCGCGCTGCTTACAATTCACGCGTTGATAGACATTGGCATATTGGCGAAGGTCATATAGGTACGGATGCTTTGCGGCGAGTTGCCCGGCACCCAAAACTAAGGCACGCGGCTTTTATTCTCGAAACGCCGTACGACGATCCGCGAGCTGATCTGCAGAATCTGGAGACGCTTCGGTCATTCGTCGACGGGGTCGACAGATAACAAGGCGAGGAGGGAACCCTTCCAAGTGTGTACCAAACACTTAGACAAGAACGCCTTCTTCCGCTAAAATTCGAATCACCATGTTTTCGAACTATCCGCCAACCAGACTCCTCCTAACGGTGCCGCTTCTGCGCTGCGCTTCTTAGCGCGGTTTGACAGGGCGGCGAATCCCAACTCCAAGTCAACAATCCGAAGCGAACCCGGCAACCAGGCTTGAATTGGCTTTGTGCGACGCTCGGAAAACGTGTTAAGTGTAGATTGCGACAGGACAAGAATCATGGACGAAAAATATTTTCCTGAACAGATAGAAAAGAAGTGGCAGCAGCGCTGGAATGAGACCCATGCATTCGAAGCGCGGTCTGATGACCCGCGGGAAAAGTTTTACTGCCTCGAAATGCTGCCTTACCCCTCCGGGTTCCTGCACATGGGCCACGTGCGCAACTATGCCATCGGCGATGCGCTTGCGTGGTTCAAGCGCCTGCAGGGCTTTAATGTTTTGCATCCGATTGGTTGGGACAGTTTTGGACAGCCTGCCGAGCAAGCCGCAATCAAACGGGGCGTGAATCCACGTGACTGGACCGAAGAAAACATTGCTCATATGCGCGGCCAATTGCAGCGCCTGGGAATCAGTTACGACTGGTCGCGCGAAATCGCAGCACATCGTCCCGAGTATTACAAATGGGACCAGTGGTTCTTCTTGAAAATGTTGGACCGCGGGTTAGCTTACAAAAAGAACTCGCCGGTCAACTGGTGCCCGAAAGAAGAAACGGTGCTTTCCAACGAACAGTCGTCGGGTGGGGTTTGCTGGCGTTGCGGCTCCACTGTCGAAAAGAGAGATTTGGAACAGTGGTTCCTGCGGATCACAGAATATGCGGAGCAACTTGTTGCTCACATGGATCAGATTGAAGCCGGCTGGCCCGAGAAAGTGCTCAAGCGTCAGCGCGATTGGGTCGGACGCAGCGAGGGGGCTTTCATCGACTTCGCGGTGAAAGACAGCACCAGCAAGATTCGCGTGTTCACCACACGTATCGACACAATCTTCGGCGCTACGGCAATCGTGCTTTCTGCTGAACACCCATTGCTTGCAGAACTGCTCGAGGGATCGACCATAAAGGCAGAGGTTGCAGCGTTCGCCGAAAAGGTTAAGAGGCAAACAGCGACTCGAGCGGAAGCGGCCGACGAAGTAAAGGAAGGATTCAACACTGGACTGTTAGCGATAAACCCTTTCAGTGGTGAAAGCATTCCAGTCTGGGTTGCAAACTATGTGTTGATGGAATACGGCACTGGAGCGGTGATGAGTGTGCCTGCTCACGACGAGCGCGACTATGAGTTTGCCCAAAAATATTCCCTGCCGATTAGACAGGTCATCGCGCCCGTTTCCCATTCGCAGACCAAGGCAGAACCAGCTTCGACAAAGGGAACAGACCAGTCTGTGGAGATGACGCACGCCTTTACTGACTATGGCGTCTTAATCAATAGCGCAGAGTGGGGTGGAAAGCTTTCAGAAATAGCCATCCCTGAAATGTCTACTTACGCTGAGAAACACGGCTTTGGCAAAACGGCCGTGACTTATCGAATTCGCGACTGGGGTGTGTCGCGGCAGCGTTTCTGGGGGGCGCCCGTGCCGATCGTCTATTGCGAGAAGTGCGGCATGGTTCCAGTTCCATACGAACAGCTGCCTGTAGTGCTGCCGCAGACGGCGGACTTCAGCGGGAAAGGTGAATCGCCTCTGGCAGGGGTGCCGGAGTTTGTAAACACAACCTGCCCGAACTGTAATGCACCGGCCCGCCGCGATACAGACACTATGGACACGTTTGTCGACTCCTCGTGGTATTTCTTCCGTTACTGCGATCCGCGCAATGACGGTGCTCCGTTCAATCCCGAGGTAGTCAAGCAGTGGACTCCGGTGGATCAATACATTGGTGGTGATTCGCACGCTGTGATGCATTTGATCTACACACGCTTCTGGACCAAGTTCATGCGCGACATTGGTCTCGTTAACTTCGACGAGCCGGTGAAGAAGCTCCTGACGCAGGGAATGGTGACGAACCTCGTAGAAGGCACCGCTGAATGGAAAGCAATGTCCAAGAGTCTGGGCAACGGTGTCGATCCGGATGAAATGATTGCCGCCTATGGTTCTGACGCCACTCGTTTGTTCGTTCTCTTTGCCGCGCCCGCGGAAAATGAGTTGCGCTGGTCCGAGAGTGGCATCGAAGGTGCGGTTCGCTTTTTGCGAAAGGTGTACACGATGGTGTGGCGTTGGCACGAGCGTCTTTCGAATCGCCGTGACGCAGAAACCCCTGACGAGCACAGCCCGGAAGCGCGGGCGCTCCAGCGAAAGACACACCAGACCATCGCTAAAGTGACAAGCGATTTCGAAGAATTGCATCTCAACACTAGTGTTTCTGCATTGATGGAATTGTTCAATCAGCTGAGCGACTTCAACGCCGATCCCGCCACCGCGTCGCCGGCGAATGTTTCTGTAGTGCGCGAGGCATTGGAGTCGCTTGTTATCATGCTGACGCCGTTTTCTCCCCATGCCGCTGAAGAGATGTGGGAAGCGTTGGGCCACGCAGGTGGCTTATTGAAAGCCACTTGGCCTCTTGCCGACCCCGAGCTGGCGCGTCGGGAAGAGTTGGAGATTCCGATTCAAGTAAACGGGAAACTTCGTTCGCGGGTGATCACTGCGCCCGACATTTCCGATGAGCAGCTTCGGGCCGCGGCACTGGCAGACGATAAGGTGCGCGCCTTGATTGATGGTCATCAAGTGATAAAGGTCATTGTCGTGCCGAAGCGTCTAGTAAACGTTGTGGTGCGGTGATGAGTCAGAACCGGGAGCGGTAGCGACCGCACTCAATGAGCGCAGGTCGCATGGCTAATCCGAATCAATACCGACCTCAAGACATGTTCGTGTGTTTAAGTTTGTCACCCGTATTACAGAACCGGGAACGTAGCGACCGCACTCAATGAACGCAGGTCGCATGGCTAATCCGGATCAATACCGACCTCAAGACACGTTCGTGTGTTGCTTGCTCTCAGAGTAGCCGCTAAAATCAGCGGGCAATTGTCTTGGCCTTGAGGTGCTCTTGCTTTGTTTGGACCTGATACCCGAATGGCCGATCACTAGAGTAGTTGGTTTCTCCAGATGCGGAACTTCGCTTGCCCTGAGTCCATCCGAACGGGCCCGGCGTTGGGGCAGGAAAGAGTTTCAAAGGCCTGCCTGACGATCACCGACAACAGCCAACTGAGATAGTCGGCCGCGATTTGACGAATTACTAAATGAAAGAATGTCCAGCCTGTAAGCGCTGTTTCCCCGACGAGATAAATCACTGTCCGCAGGACGGGGATGCGACGACGCCGTCGCTTCTGGGCGAACCAACGCTTGATGCTCGTTACTTATTGGAGCGTCGCCTGGGACAAGGCGGGATGGGGGTAGTATTTCAAGCAAGACACATCTTTCTCAAGACCTCACACGCTATAAAAATAATACTGCCGGATCTGGTTGGTAACGACCCGATGCTGGCTACGCGTTTCCGGCAGGAGGCGCTGGCTGCCGCAGCGATCCGCCATCAAAACATTATTGCGGTGACGGATTTTGGCATGGTTCGCGGCACGATGCCCTTCTTAGTAATGGAGTTTATCAAAGGCAAATCGCTCCAGGAAATCCTCGCCGAAGAAGGAGCAATGTCTCCCGCGCGCGCCCTGGAACTGATTAGTGCGGTAGCCGCTGGCGTTGGCGCGGCTCACCGGCAAAACATCGTGCATCGCGATCTGAAACCGCTGAACATCATGCTGCAGGACGGCGCTCCGGTAGCCGAGGGTTTGAAGATCCTCGACTTCGGTCTGGCAAAAATCAAATCCGGCGACCTGCTCGGTTCCTTCATTCAAGCCAAGACGAGCGGATTGATGGGTTCACCTTTCTACATGGCGCCCGAACAGTGGTCAGACGACGAGCCCGACGCTCGTGCGGACATTTACAGTCTGGGAGTCATTCTCTTCCAGATGCTTGGCGGCGAGGTGCCGTTCAAAGGCTCCTCTATTCCGTCGATCATGAAGAAGCATCTAACGGTCCCTCCACCAACTTTCCAGTCCATGGGGGTCAACGTACCCGCGGGCATTGAAGCTGTGGTGCGCCACTCACTCGAGAAAGAAGTTGATGCCCGCATCGATTCCGTCGAAACGTTTCTGAAGGAACTTCGCGCGGCCTTGGATTCCTCTCCCGTTACCGTCAGAACTCCGCGCGAAGGGGACGGTCTTGATCCTAACAGGACCATGGTCTCCGAGTTGTCATCGACCAGCACGCAGACGCCCGTCGTCGAGGACACTAACTTTTCGACTTCATTCGAGTCCATGGCTGGCACAGTCAGCAGCTCGGCTCTCGACGCGAAAGTACAGCAAGAACTCTCAAACACTGCGGCGGCTCATCGGCGCGAGCAAGAGGAGCGTGAACGGGTCGCACGCGAAGAAATCGCTCGTGAAGCGGAAGCGCGTCGCCAGGCGCAGGAAGCGTCAGAACGCAAACGATGGGAAGAGGAAGAACGCTTTCAAAGGGAAAAAGAGGAACGCGACGAAATCGAGCGCAAGCAACACGAGAAGCTTGAACGCATGGCACTGCAAGCCAAGGAGCTTGAAGATCGGCTCGAGCGGCTCGCGACCAGCATGCCANNNNCAGGAGAACGTGGTACTTCCCCAAATAGGAAACAGCTTCCCCGGCGTGCAGCCAGTAAAGGGTCAGCCCGTAGTAGTCCAGATACCGAAAACGGGAAAAAGCAGTTCCATATTGTGGCTCGTCGCAGGGGCAATTGCATTGTTAGTGATGGTTGCAGGAGTTGGCGGGTATCTCATACTTCGTCCCAAGCCCGCTCCAATAGTTCAGAACCTTCCGAAGCCAAACACTCCAAACACTCCAACCATCAAGGCAGAGTTAATCCCGATCGATGGCGGGACATTTCAAATGGGTCGCGACAATGGTCCACCACAGGAGACGCCGGCTCACTTGATTAAGATCCAAAGTTTCCTTATGGACAAGACGGAAGTTACCAATGTCGAGTATTCCGATTTTGTCAGGGAGACGAATCATGCGCCGCCAGCGCATTGGGCTGGTCCAAAGCCACCTTTTGGCCAGGAACTCTGGCCGGTGGTGAACGTCTCCATGGACGACGTGAATGCGTTTGCTGGTTGGCGTTCAAAACGCGATGGCGTTGGTTACCGGTTGCCAACTGAGGAAGAATGGGAATACGCAGCGCGCAATGGTGAGAAGTCGGATCTTTATCCCTGGGGTAAAGACTGGCAGGACAAGCTCGCCGTGCTGAAGGAAGCGACGCCCTCCCCGGTCGGTTCACGACCTGCAGGGAAAAACAAGTGGGGAGTTGTTGACTTAATCGGCAACGTCTGGGAGTGGACTTCCTCCAAGGTCTCGGCTTACCCAGGTAATCCCGTCAAAATCCCCGCCAGCACTCAGGAATGGGTGACAATTCGTGGGGGCTGCTACGTTAGCGATCCGGAAAACAAAGATAACCCGGTCTCCTCCTGCATGCGCCAATTCGTTCCTCCTACAACAAAAACACCGCTACTGGGTTTCCGCCTTGTTCGCAGTGCGTCCTGAGAGATAGAGTAGATTGCCAGCCAATCCAATTAGATTATCTGGCAATAGCTGATCTACAATTCTCCCGTTGATTCTTCGCGACCCGTATGTTCCTGTGATGATTAGTTTTTAGCGCGGCGCCAGGCCGGCCGATAGAATCTCAATAAGTTCGCAATCCAAAGCATTAAGACTTTAGGAGACGAGGGATGAGAGTTTACGCAATACTGCGCGCGGTCGTGATATCGATTGCAGTTTGTCTTGGAATATCATCGGGTCTTCCTCGCGCCTTGGCTCAGGATGTCGGTGCAGACGTTGGAGGTGGCGCCGGCATCTTCAGGGCGAAAAACCCAGAGACCAAGAGGCGTGCTAAGCCCGCCACTCCTGTGACAAAACCTTCCAACAGGACCTCATCGCGCACGACCAAAGCGCCCAGTTCGAGCATTGAAGATCGCGTTGACGATCTGCTGGACAAAGGCAACGAATTCCGCGATGCCCGCAGGTTTGCGGAGGCAGAAGAATCTTATCAAAGCGTTCTGAAACTGAAGCCGCGAGATGCGCGCGGTGCTTACGGTTTGGGAAATGTTTATTCAGACCAGCAGCGATGGGAAAACGCCGAAGCTGCTTATCGCAACGCTGTCCAGTGGGCTCCTACTGACGCGGATGCGCTCGTGGCATTGAGCGTTGTTCTGGTACAACCCCGCGCCGGAGGCGACAACGCCAGACGTCTTGCCGACGCAGAGGATTTTGCGAGGCGGGCTGTGCAGATAGCACCCAAGAACGCAGTAGCCTGGGATCGTTTGGGCTTGGCTCTCCAGACCCGCGGTTTGTTTAATAGCGAAACTGAACATTCTTATCGTCGCGCGATCGAACTCGATCCGCAGTTTGCTGTGGCCTATGCGCACCTTGCGCGTGTCGTGAAGCGTACCGGCCACCCCGAAGAAGCTGCGCCGCTCTACGAGAAAGCCAGCGAACTCGCAAAAGAGCCGGCGACGCTTAACCTGATCGCGGAGTCTTTGCAATCTGAACAGCAATGGGAGAGATCCGAACCTGTTCTGAAGCGCGCCCTCACGCTCGATGCACGAAATCCGACAGCCCTTATATTAATAGGTAAGTTGTTGATTGTTTATCAGAGGTACCAGGAAGCCGAACCCTACCTCAAAACAGCGACTGAAGTAAGTTCTCACGCCTTTCAACCGTTCAATCTCCTGGGTCGGGCTTATCTTGCAATGGATCGTTTAGCCGAGGCGGAGGAAACATACGAACGCGCTGCCACGTTTGCTTCGCCTGGAGATCGGAAGCAACTGGCCGGAATCTTCGGTTTTGAAGGAGTGGGCGACGGTTACACGAAAACTAAACAGAAAGAAAATGCCGCTCGCGCCTATCAGCGCGCCGTGGAATTGGATCCCGGCAACAAAACTCTCGAGCAGAAGCTTTCCAAAGCACGTTCGCGCTGATCGAATTTGATTCTTAAAAGAGGTCCTCTCTATATGAAGAGTTGTCCCAAGTGCAATCGCACTTTTCCCGACGAAGGTCAGAAATTTTGCACCTATGATGGTGGTCTTCTGGTTGCACCGCAGAATTTCGATCCTAATGTAACAATGCGCGCGACTGCCACGGACTTACCTGAACTTTCTCCGGTAGACTATGAGAAGGAGACCAGCCGTGACTTGCCAGACCCGAGTGCCACGCTTGTGGCCTCGGCACAAGCGCCTACGATAGCCTTACCCCGTAACACGGCTCCAACTGGTCGTCCGATCACTGCTGACTTCGGGCCTGTTCCACCGGCGCCACCCGCGCAGGCGCCGCCGCGACCCGAAACGGTGACGCTCTCACCGGCTCCACTACCGACAGTAAAGAAGAAATCAAAGCTGCCTTGGATCATCGTCGGCCTGCTTGTGTTCTTACTTCTGGGAGGAGGTGCGCTGGCGGGAGTGTTTTTTGTCGTTGTTAAGCCGCGACTCGAAGGTCTGTCGAAGCGCCGCGCAGCTGCCGAGAAGCCGCCCGCGCCTGTAGAGGATACGAATCGGAATACGGGAACAGAAACTACGCCGATTGCGGAACCTGCCAAGGCAAGCACTGAGGTGGATTCCTTCGTGCCCCCGCCCAATTCAGTAGTGTTCACAAACTCAAAGGACAATCTGGATGGCAAATTGGCCGATCATTTTTTCGATTTCTCATTTTACTATCCCAGTTCGTGGCAGACGGATCCAAAAGCCGGAGTTCCGGGTGCTAATAACTTCGTGAAAGTGGAACGCAGCCTGCCACCTGATTTCACTCAGGAGAACTTCGCAGTGGGTTGGTATACGAGCGAGGGAACTTTCACAGCAGACCTGCCGAGCTATCCAAGACGGGTCGAAGAGTTTAGCTCGAGCCTCGCCAGGGTCTTTCCGGAATATCGGAAAGTATCCGAAGGC
>WNFC01011029.1_pt1 | contig 15530 bp, 16 predicted proteins | sample 5400541 | NCBI WGS metagenome assembly WNFC01 (sample SAMN13153342, study PRJNA577476) | soil metagenome | isolation source: 120 cm saprolite under Douglas fir tree site 2 hole 2 replicate 1 | place: USA:California | collected 2015-04-18
CAGCTCCTGGTGGAGAGCGTCGTGTTGTCGCTGGCGGGGGGCGCCCTCGGGATCGCCTTCGCGGCCTGGACGGGCACGCTGCTGCTGCGCGCGCTTCCCTCCGAGCAGGCGGCGCGCGTGCTCACCGCCGACCCCGACCTGCGCGTCACCCTCTTCGCCCTCACCCTGGCCGTCGTCACGGGGACGATCTTCGGCCTGGCCCCCGCCCTCCAGTCGACGCGGCCGCAGCTCGCGCCCACCCTGAAGAGCGAACCGGCGGCGGTCATGGGCGGGACGGCGCCGTTCCGCTTCCGCAAGGGACTGGTGATCGCGCAGGTCGCTCTCTCGCTCCTCCTCCTGATCGGAGCCGGCCTGTTCACACGCAGCCTGGGCAACCTGCGATCGCTCAACCCCGGCTTCGAGCCCGAGCGCCTCCTCGCCTTCTCCGTCGATCCCGCTCTCAACGGTTACGAGCCGGCGCGCCGCCTGGCCCTGTTCAAGCGGCTCCAGGACGACTTCGCGGCCGAGCCCGGGGTGAAGGCGGTCTCGCTGGCCGAAGAGCCGCTCATGACCGACAGCAACAGCAGCTCGACGATCAAGGTCGAACGGCACGAGGCCAAGGAAGAAGAGGACATGAACCCCAACTTCAATTCCGTGGGGCCGGGGTTCTTCACCACGCTGGGCATCCCCCTCCTCTCGGGCCGCGAATTCACGGACGGCGACATCGCGGGCGCGCCCAAGGTGGCCGTGGTCAACGAGGCCTTCGTGCGCTACTTCTACAAGAACGAGAGCCCGATCGGCCGCCGCTTCGGCCTCGGTCGCACCTTCAAGAAGGGGATGCCGCCGGAAGAGGCGTACCCGATCACCATCGTCGGCGTGGCCCGCGACAGCAAGGCCGCCTCCCTGCGCGAGAAACAGGTCCGCTTTGTCTACGTGCCGTACACCCAGGAGACGGACATCGGGCAGATGACGTTCTACGTGCGCTCCCCGCTGGACGCGGCCAGTCTCGGAAACCGCGTGCGGATGCTCGCACGGCAGGCCGATCCCGGCCTGCCCGTCACGGACATGAAGACGATGCGCGCGCAGATCCACGAGTCGCTCTTCGTGGAGCGGATCGTTGCCGTCCTCTCCGCCGCCTTCGGCCTCCTGGCCACCCTGCTGGCCGCCATCGGCCTGTACGGGGTGATGAGCTACGCGGTCTCGCTGCGCACGCGCGAGATCGGCATCCGCGTCGCCCTGGGCGCGGATCGGCGCACCGTGCTCGTGATGGTGCTACGGGAGGTAGCCGTGCTCGCCCTGATAGGGATCGCGATCGGCCTGCCCAGCGGATACGGGTTGGGCCGCCTCGTCGAGTCGCAGCTGTACGGGTTGACCGCGCGCGATCCGCTCACGTTCGCGCTGGCCACCGCCGTGCTGCTGACCTCGGCGATGCTCGCCGGCTACGTGCCCGCCGCGCGCGCGACGCGCGTGGATCCGCTGGTCGCCCTGCGCTACGAGTAGCGCTCGCCGTCATTCCCAGCGCAGAGACTCGACGGGGTCGAGGCGCGAGGCCTTCACGGCCGGGTAGGCGCCGAAGAAGACGCCGACCCCCATCGAGACGAGCAGGCCGACGAGTGGCGACCAGAGCGGGATGGCCGTGGGCAGGGCGGGGACCGCCGCCTTCACCGCGGCCGAGATGAGCAGCCCGAGGATCACGCCGACCACGCCCCCGATGCTGCTGAGGGTGGCCGCCTCGACCAGGAACTGGCCGACCACGTCGCGCCGGCGGGCGCCGCAGGCGCGCCGCACGCCGATCTCGCGCGTCCTCTGCGTGACCGAGACCAGCATGATGTTCATGACCCCGACCCCGCCGATGACGAGCGAGATGAGGGCGACGAAGACCATGGCCCCGGTGATGCCGCCGGTGATGGCCCGGAACTGCGAGATGAGCTGGTCCGGCGTGACGAGCGCGAAGTCGTTGGGCTTGTCGAAGGGCACACGCCGCCGCGCGCGCAGGGCGGCCACCGCCCTCTCGATCACGGCCGGCATGTCGTCCGTCCGCTTCGGCACGATGTTGATCTCCACGCCGTCCCTTTGCGCGCGGAAGGCGAACTGCCGCTCGAAGGCCGCGTAGGGCACGACCACCTTGTTGTCGGGCGAGAAGCCGAACTGCGCCCCCTTCTTCTCCAGCACGCCGATGACGCGGTAGCGCAGGCCCTCGATCGTGATGTCCTTACCGATGGGATCCTGCTTGGGGAAGAGGGCCTCCTGCACTTCGCCTCCCAGTACCGCGACCAGCGCGTGGTGCTCCACCTCCGCGGGCGTGAAGCAGCGCCCGCGGCCCAGGCTCTGCGCGGTGGTGGTGGGATAGAACTCGTCGCTCCCCACGATGTAGGGGCCGTTGGCCTCGAGGTTGCCGTTCTTGATGTGGAGGAGGCCCTCGGTAAAGGCGTACAGGACCCCCACCGTCGCGTCCGGGAGCAGCGCGCGCAGCGCCGCCGCGTCCTCGACGGTCAGGTTCTTCCGGCGCCTCTCCTCGTCGCTCTGGGGGCCGCCGGGACCGAAGCGATCCTCGTACTTCTTGATCTCGAGGCGGTTGGCCCCGAAGGTCTGGAGGTTGCCGATGATGTTGTTGTTGAAGCCGGTGACGATGGCCACCATGGCCATCACCGTGGTCACCCCGACCACGATGCCCAGGACGGTGAGGGTGGAGCGCAGCTTGTGCTCGACGATGGAGCTGGCGGCGAAGCGGACGTTGCCCGCGAAGCCGCGCACGAACGGGACCCAGGCCCTCACGGCGCGTCCTCACTCATAGCGCAGGGCCTCCACCGGGGCGAGCCGGGCCGCGGCGGCCGCGGGGGCCAGGCCGGCCAGGAGGCCCGTGACGGCCGCCGTCCCGAGGCCGATGAGGATGAAGACCAGCTTCACCTGGGCGGGGAAGATCTGGTTCACGGCCAGGGCCACCAGCGCCCCCCCCAAGACGCCGCCCGCGCCTCCGAGCGTGGCCAGGAGCGAGGATTCCATCAGGAACTGCCGCTTGATGTCGCGCTTCTTCGCCCCCAACGCCATGCGCAGCCCGATCTCCGGAGTCCGCTCCACCACCGAGACGAACATGATGTTGGCCACCACGATGCCGCCGACGACCAGGGAGAGACCGGAGATGAGCATCATGACCGCGAAGGCGGCCGCGGAGATCGAGCGCCACAGCGACTGGATGGCTTCGGCGCCCACCACGCCAAATGGATCCTCGGCGGTGAACGGAGTCCGCCGGAGGGAGCGCAGCAGCGTCCGGACTTCCCCCTCCGTCTCCTCCAGGCCCTTCATGCCCGAGATCGGACGCACCATGATCGCGATCCCGTCGTTCGAGGTCATCACCTTCTGGAGGAACGAGAGGGGAACGAACATCACGTTGTCGCGGTTCTGTCCCAGCACGTTGCCGAGCTTGGACTGGAGCCCGATGACACGGAGGGGATAGCCGTGGACGTACACCGTGCGGCCGAGGGGGTCGAGGTTCGGGAAGAGCTGGTCCTTGATGTCGTGGCCGATGATGGCCACCGCCGCCGCGTGCTCGTCCTCCAGGGGCGTGAAGAAGCGGCCCGCCTCGAGGTCCACGTTGAGCATGGTCAGGACGTTGGCCGTGTAGCCGGTCACGGGCACGTTCGAGAGCTTCCGGGGGCCGAGGTGCACGTTGGCGAACTGCTGGGCCTGCGCGCCCACGGCCGCGCAGGAGCGGCACTCCGCGCTCACGATCTGCAGGTCGCGCATGGTCACCGGCTTGCGCTTGGTGGCCATGATGAACTCCTGCCGGCTGCGGATGATGCCGTACTTCGTGAAGACGACGACGTCGGGGTTGAGGTTGACGACCTTGTTCAGGACGTAGTCGTTGAGGCCGCTGATGACGGAGAGGACGGAGACCACGGTCATCACGCCGATGATCACGCCCAGGAGGGTGAGCCCCGACCGCAGCTTGTTCAGGCGCAACGCCTGCAGCGAGACGGCGAACAGCTCGGAGAAGCGCATGACTTGCTTCCGCCTCCGGTCAGGACGTCCCGGCGCCCTGCCCTTCGGCGGCCTTCTTCTCCTTCTCCGACATCTTCTTCACGCGATCGCCGTCCTTGATCTCGCGCAGCGCCTTGAAGGGACCGGTGACGATCTCTTCGCCCGCGGGAACGCCGGAGACCACCTCGACCATCAGCTCGCCCGTGATCCCGGTCTTGATGGGCGCGAAGGCCGCCTTGCCCTCGCGCAGCGCGTAGACCCCCTGCTCCGTCCTGAGCTTGCCGGCCTCGTTCTTCTCGCCCTTGGGCGAATCGCGCACGATCACCGCGGCCAGGGGCACCGCGGCCACCTTCTCCTTGACGCCGGTGATGATGTCGGCGGTGACGGAGAAGCCGGGCCGGATGGTGGGCGGCGGCGCCTGCACCTTCACCTTGACCTTGAAGTTGATGGCGTCGGAGGTCGTGGTCAGACCCTGGAGGTCCGGGTCGTCCTTGAGGATCGGCGAGTTCCCCACCTCCGTGACCAGGCCGTCGAACGTCCGCCCCGGATAGGCGTCGATGTTGAGCAGCGCCTTCTGCCCGACCTGCACCGTCGGGGTGTCCGTCTCGTCCACCATCAGCACCGCCTCCACCGTGGACATGTCGGATACGGTGAGGAGCTGGGTGCCGGGGTTGTTCATGGTGCCGATGACGGTGACCTCGCCTGCCTTCACCCGCAGCGTGGTCACGATCCCGTCGATGGGCGCGCGCACGGTGGTCTTGGAGAGGGTGTCGCGGTTGGCGCTGAGGCCGGCCCGCATCTGGTCCACGCGGTTCTGGGCGGCTCCGAAGGCGGAGCGTGCGGTCTCCAGACCCGACTGGGCCCGCTGGAAGTCGGCCTCGGACGTGATCCGCGCGTCGTAGTTCCGCCGCGCCCGGTCGAAATCGCGCTCGGCCTGGGCCATGGTCTCCTTGGCGGAGTCGCGGTCGGACAGGCTGGCCTTGAGGGCGGCGCTGGAGCCGGCCTCCTCCGCCGCGGCCCGGTTACGGTCGATCTGGAGGAGGAAGTCACCCTTCCGGACCTTGTCGCCCTCGCGCACGGCCAGGTTCACGACCTGGCCCTGCACGAGCGCCGACATCTCGACCTTGTTCTCCGCCTGGATCTTGCCGTTGGCGGTGACCTTGGAGACGATGTCCTGCGTCGCGACCCGGGCGGTGAGGACGGGCGTGGCCTTGCTGCGGTTGCGAGAGTACGCCACCCCGCCGCCCAGCACGAGCACGACGGCCACGCTGATCCAGATGAGGCGCTTGCGACGACGAGTCAAGGCTCGCCACGCTACACCGCGGCCGCACCCGGGTCAACGCGTCAGGATTTTGGATCCGCGAGCGCCGTCCAGGCCCCGAGCGCGCTCAGCTTCTGATCCTGCGTCCAGGGCGGTCCGAGCGCCTTGCCCCAGGCGGCCACCGCGGCCTGCAGATCCTTCGCCGGGCGGCGCAGGGCCGCCTCCGCCCGCGCCAGCAGCTCCTTCTCGCGAATGCGCGTGACGGGGAGGCGATGGCCTTCGCTGGCGGCGGCCAGCGCGTCCCGGAAGTGCTCGCCGTCCGCGGTGTGGATGAGGGCGTGCGAGGCGAGCACCGACTCGAGCGGGGGCAACGGCCGCCCGGAGGCGGCGAGGATCACCGTCCCCACGACGTCGTAGCCTTCCGCGCGCAAGTCCTGGAGGGCCGCGCCCAGGCCGGCCGCCGCGCGCTCCTGGGCCTGGCGCGAGAGCCGCTCCAGCAGCACCGCCGCCTTGGGCAGCGGCAGATCCTCCACGGGGCGGAGCCGCCGACGGCGACGAGGGCGGCCCATCCCGAGTGCGCGCGAAGGCCGAGCACGGCCGGGCGGCGGGAGGTCTTCGTGGGTCCCTCCTTGGCGGCGGGGTGGCCTATTATCGGCCTCTTGCCCGCTTCTACCGAGCTCGCCGCCGAGGTGGCCGTGGAGCCGGGGGCGCGCTTCGCGCCCGACCGGGTGCGGGCGGTGACCTTCGCGCTCGTCCTCGTCACCGCGCTGGCCTCGCTGGAATCCACCGTGGTCTCCACCGCGATGCCCACCATCATCGGCGAGCTGCGGGGCCTGGCCGTGTATTCGTGGGTGTTCTCCGCGTACCTCCTCTCCGCGACCGTGACCATGCCCATCTACGGCCGGCTCGCGGATCTCTACGGCCGCCGGCGCATCCTGCTCATCGCGATCTCCCTCTTCGTCTTGGGCGCGGGCGCCTGCGCGGCCGCGCAGACGATGACCCATCTCATCGCCGCGCGCGTGCTGCAGGGGCTGGGCGCGGGTGGGCTGATGCCCGTCGCCCTCATCGTCTCCGGCGACCTCTTCTCGCTGCGCGAGCGCGCGCGCATCCAGGGCCTGTTCAGCGGGATCTGGGGCGTGGCCAGCCTGGCCGGGCCCATGCTGGGGGCCGCGCTCACCGTCACCTTCGGCTGGCGGTCCATCTTCTCCATCAACCTCCCGCTGGGCGTGCTCGCCTTTGTGCTGGTCGCGACCAAGATGATCGAGTCGCGCGCGACGCGGCCCGATCCCCTCGACGTCGGCGGCGCCCTGCTCCTGGCCGGCGGGATCACCGCCCTCCTCCTCTCCGTGCTGCAGAAGGCAGGGGGCGCCGCCCTCTCCCCGGCGCTGCGCGTGGCCCTGATCGTCGCGGGGGTGATCCTCCTCGCCGTCTTCGCGCGCCAGCAGGCGCGGCGCGCGCATCCGCTCATCCCGCCCAGCCTGTTCCGGCACGCGCGCACGGTCTCGCCCTATCTCTCCGGCGCGCTGCTGGGCACGACGATCTTCGGCGTGGACACCTTCGTGCCGCTCTTCGTGCAAGGCGCGCGCGGGGGCACGGCCATCGCCGCGGGGGCCGTGGTCACGCCGGTCGTCTTGATGTGGGCCGTCTCCGCCGCCCTGGCCGCGCGGGCGGTGGTGGCGTTCGGCTTCCGGCGGACGGCCCAGTTCGGATCCGTCCTGATCCTCCTCGGCTGCACCGGGCTCATCGCCTGCGCGGTCCTCCACGCCCGCGTGGCCACCATCACCGCCACCTGCGCCCTGATCGGAGCCGGCCTCGGCCCTTCTTCGATGTCGCAGGTGCTGGCCATCCAGCACGCGGCGGAGGAGCATCAGCGCGGCGTCGCCACCAGCCTCGTGCCCTTCTTCCGCGCGGTGGGGGGCGCCCTCGGCGTCGGGGCCCTGGGCGGGCTCCTGGCCGCGGGCCTGTCCCACCGTCTGGGGCCGGCGGCGGAAGCGGCCGGAGCCCTCCTGGCCCACGGCCAGGCCGCGAGTGCCTCCGTCTCCCCGGCCGACCTCACCCGCCTGGGCGCCGCGCTCGAAGGGGCGCTGCTGCCGGTGTTCGCCGTGCTGCTCGTCCTGGCCGCCCTGAACGTCGGCGTCGCCTCGTCGTTCCCGCGACACGCCGACCCCGATTCGCCTCGCGTTTGACGGGGCCGCTTTCGCTCGGTAGCGTCCCGCCCCTGGAGGTCGCCATGGCCGAAGACCGCTTCCGCGTCCGACCGGACAAGAAGTTCCGGCTCGAGGACCACGACCCCGGCTTCACCGGGCGCTTCGAGTCGAAGGAAGACGGCAAGCGGCATCTCGAGGAGGGGCTGGAGAAGCTCCGCGACCTGCAGGAAAAGCTCTACGCCCAGGACCAATGGGCGGTGCTGCTCATCTTCCAGGCCATGGACGCCGCGGGCAAGGACAGCGTGATCGAGCACGTCATGTCCGGCGTCAACCCGCAGGGCTGCCAGGTGTATTCGTTCAAGGCGCCCTCCGCGGAGGAGCTGGACCACGACTTCCTCTGGCGGACCACGCGCTGCCTGCCCGAGCGCGGCCGCATCGGCGTGTTCAACCGGTCGTACTACGAGGAGGTCCTGGTGGTGCGCGTGCATCCCGAGATCCTGGCCAAGCAGAAGGTGCCGCCCGCGCTCGTCACCGACAGGATCTGGAAGGAGCGCTACGAGGACATCAACGCCTTCGAGCGCTACCTCTCCCGCAACGGGACGGTCATTCGCAAGTTCTTCCTGCACGTCTCCAAGGACGAGCAGCGCGAGCGTTTCCTGGCCCGCCTGGACCAGCCGGAGAAGAACTGGAAGTTCGCCGCCGGGGACGTGGAGGAGCGCCGGCACTGGGACGAGTACATGAAGGCCTACGAGAAGATGATCGAGGCCACGACCAGCGAGGAGGCCCCCTGGTTCGTCATCCCCGCCGACCACAAGTGGTTCACGCGCCTCGCCGTCGCCGACGTCATCGTGGAGACGATGCAGGAGCTGGACCTCCACTACCCCGAGGTCTCGGAAACCCAGCGCCAGGAGCTGCAGCGGGCGCGCGCGCTGCTGGAGGGCAGCTAGGGCTCGGCCAGCATGTTCGCGTCGCGGGACACGACCCACCTGCCGTCTCCGGCCTTGCGCAGGATGGTCAAGGCCGCCCGGCGCGCGGCGACCCCTCGCCGCCCCCTCGCGGAATCATGTTCACGCGGAGCTCCGTCCAGCAATAGGCAAGGTTCCCGGAGACGCACACCTCCTGGACGTCGCCGGACGACTCGATGCGGAATCTCTCGAGGGCCGCGCGCGTCCCCTCCGCGAACGCCGCGCGTCCCCGCATCGGGGGTTGACCGGCGCGGAGGAACACGACGTCCTCGGCCACGAGACCGAGGATCTTCGCTACGTCGCCCGCCGCCGTCGCGCGATGCCAGACCGCCACCAGCTCCCTGATCTGATCCTCGTCGCTCACGAACGTCTCCTTTCGCGAAAGATCCTCGTTCCGGTGTAGCACGCTAGACGGCCGGGGCGGGCAGGCGGCCGTCGACTTCGAACACACGGCGCTTGAACGCGAAGGAGGCCGAGCGGAAGACGTCCTCCTTGGTGACCTCGACGCCGTCGCGCGTGACCACGCAGCGCCAGCTCTCGGGCACGCTGGGGCGCCGTGACGCGAGGGCCGCGCGTACGAACAGCCCCACGTTGGCGCCGTGCTCCGGGTCGCGGGCGGAGGCGTAGAGGAAGGCCTCCACCCCGTCCGCGCGCATCTCCCGCCCCAGGGCTTGCGACGCCCCATATTCGGACGGCGAGGAGATGAGCGCCCGATACCGCGCGCAGGCACCGCGGGTGAGGTCCACGCCCCGCCGCGTATCGTAGGCGGCCTGGAAGATCGAGACGTCCGTTTCCAGCGGCGTGAGCTCCGCGGTCGTGCCCTCCAGGAACAGGAGCAGGTAGTACGCCTTCTCCGCGAAGGCGGTGGCGCGCGTGCGCGACCCGTACCAGATGCCGTTCTCGGCGCGCGTGCCGAACCGCGAGCCGTGGCGCAGGGGCGGGTAGCGAAACGGCGTGAACAGCAGGTAGTGGAGGCCGGCGGGGGCGCCCGTGGGCGGCTTGACCTCCTCGATGAGCTCCTCGAGCAGGGCCTGCTCCGCGTCGGAGTCCACCAGCTTCCGCGTGGAGAAGAGGTGCTGGGACTCGACGACGCGCCAGGCCCGCCCGCTCAGCGGACGGAGGCTAGACCTTCCCGCGCATCGCGTCCAGATACTCGATGGCATCGACGAGGCCCGTGACGGTGCGGATCCGCTCGGCGGGGACGCCTCCCAGGTGGCGGTTCGGGGCGTGCAGCCACTGCCGCGCCTTCTCCGTCTGCCCGCCCAGCAGGGCGTCCAGGCTGCGGAAGAGGCGCACGAACAGCACGGCCAGCTCGCCCTCCTTGCGCGTGGGGTCGAGCGGACGCTCGTCCAGGCGCGAGAGGGTGGACGGGCTGACGCCCAGGACCACGGCCAGGTCCTTGCGGGGCAGGCCGAGGAGATCGGCCGCGCGCAGGGCCGCGCGGGTGAGGACGACGTTGCGCCGCGGCGCTTCGACCTGGGGGCGGGTCGGGGCGCGTCGTTCCCGGGGGCGCGAGGGCACGAGGCCGGCCTCCTTTCAATTGACATGATATCGACAAAATGGCGTCAATTGCAATGGAGTCGTCCTAGCGTCTCTCCAGGAACCCTCTGCCTTCGAAAATCGCCGGCATCGCCTTTTCGATTCGCGCCACCCGTGTCGCCGACTGCTTGGCGGCGGCAAAGTGGTACAGGTAACTCCTCTGCCGCCCCGGCGTCAGCGCCTCGAAGGCGCGCTTGAAACGCGGGTCTCTTCGGAACCGCTCTCTCAGCTCCTCGGGAACCGGAACATCTGAGGTCTTCTTTCGCTTCATCCGCAGCCCAGCCTTCTCGACTGCGATGGCCTCGCGCACGTAGGCCTTGATGGTCGCCGCCTTCGCCGTGATGTCCTTCGCGCTGATGAACTTCATTACACGCCCGGCGTGCACCTGGCCGAGCTGCACCAGCACCTTCTTGGGGTCCTTCAGCAGGGCGCCTTGAAAGAAGCCCAGCCCGAAGTACTCTTTGAAGCCCTGCATGATGACGACGTTCTTCCCGTCCACTGTGTAGGTGGGCTTACCCCACTTACACTCCTCCTTCATCGCAAAGCCGCCGAGCACCCGCCGCATCTCCGCGATCTCCGCCTCCCACCGCTCTCGATACGCCATCTCCATGCAAGCACCACCCTCCACGATCATTTTGCTCAACGTCTCGCTTTCCTCAACTTCGTTGCCTAGCAATCCGTAGTGACACTCGGGCACGGGCTGCTAGGCCAGCGCGAGCTCCCGGGGACGAGCCGCGTAGGCCTCGGGCGGCGCCGGGGGCGGATGGGCCAGGAAGCTGGCTACGATCGAGCCGAGGTACGCGGGCAGGGGCGTGGGCACGAAGCCGAGCTCGGTCCGGGCGCGCCCGGGATCGAGGAAGGACATCCACCGTCCGGAGAAGGGGGAGACGCGCAGGGGATCGAGCCCGGCCGCCTCGATCGTCGCCCGCGAAGCGGGACGCAGCCGCAGCGGAGCACCGACCAGCCGCGCCAGCATCTCCAGGACCTCGGCCAGAGTAGGCGTCTCCTCCTGGCACAGGTTGTAGGCCTGGCCCAACGTACGGCGCTCCCCGAGAAGGCCCGCGATCGTGCGGGCCACGTCGCGCGCATACACGTGGCGCAGCCGGTGGGTGCCGCCGTCGGGCACGAGGAGGGGACCCCCGTCCAGGAGGCGCCAGAGGTAGCCCTCCAGCCGCCGTGTGTGGTCGCGCTCGCCGTTGATGATCGGGACGCGCAGGCGCGTGGACGGAAAGCCGTCGCGCGCGAAGGCCGCCACCAGGACGTCTTCGCCCGCGCGCTTCCCCACTCCGTAGGCCCAATCGCCGTGGTCGGCATGGCCGGGCGGCGGCGCCGGCATCAGCGGCCCGTCGTAATCCGCCTCGCGCGCGGGAGACGGCCGCGGCTCGCGCACGAGATAGACCTGGCCCGTGCTGATGAAGACGTAGTGGCCGACCCGGCCCTGGAGCACCCGCACCGAGCGCTCCACGTCCGCGGCCACGAAGGCGGCGAAGTCCACCGCGGCGTCGAAGCTCCGGCCGGACAGCGCGCGGTCGAACGCGTCCGTGGTGCGATCGCCCTGGAGACGCTGGACCCGATCCGCGAAGGGGTCGGCCAGGGTCCCGCGGTTGAAGAGGGTCACGTCGTGGCCGCCGGCCAGGAGCCGCCAGACGAGGTCGTAGCCGACGAAGCGATTCCCCCCGATGACGAGGACGTTCAGGGGGCAGCCGCCGCGGCCACGCGGTCGCGGAGCTTCGCGGGCACGTAGCGCTCGACGAGGCGTCGGTGCAGGCGGGGCCGCGTGGTGCTCAGCCAGCCCAGGAAGTCCTCCGGGGTGGGGAACGCTCGGCCGCCCTCCGGGTCATTGACGTCGCAGGTGGTGTTGTCGAAGTCCCGGCAGATGAGGGGACGCTCGGGGTACACGCCGCAAAGCCGGCTCCCCTGCAGATGGCGGCAGCGGGTCTCGAAGACCACGGACCACTCGCCGTCGCCGTCGCGATAGATGGTGACGTGCTCGTGATAGAGGTACCAGAGGATGTCGGACGCGTTGCGCACGGAGCTCGGCTCGTTGATGCCCACGCTCACGTAGGTGCAGCACTTTCCGCATTCGGTGCAGGCGGTCAGGGTGGGGGCGAGCGGCATCATGGGAAGGGGAACGCGCGTCACTCGGCGGACCTCCTGTGGATGTTGTACACCGCGCGCCCTTCCGCGACCAGGACGTCGCCTTGCGTGACCGCGATGCGCACGTGGCACACGCGGTTGCCCTTGCGGACGAGCTCGGCGGACGCGCGCAGGGGCGCCGTCAGGCCGGCGGGCTCGAGGTAGTCCACGCGCAGGTCCACCGTGGACACGCTCTCGCCCGGCACGAGGGCGGACCAGGCGGCCAGCCCCCCGGCGGTGTCGATGAGGCTGGAGACGACCCCGCCGTGCAGGGCGGGCCGCCGGGGATCCCCGATGAAGTCCTCCCGCACGGCGAGGGTGAGCACGCAGGCCCCCGCGCTCACCGACTCGCCGCGCAGGCCGAGCAGGCGGTTGAAGGGCACGTGCTCCTCCATCACCCGCATCAGCTCCTCGGGCGTCTTCGGTGCCCAGTGACCATACGGCCGGTGTTGCGTCACGATGCACACTCTATCGAAGGTCCGGCTCCCTGGTGAGACCCTCCGTCTCGGTCGTGATTCCCACCCTCGACGAGGAGCAGCGCCTGCCCTCCGCCATCCAGTCCGTCCGCGCGGATGCGGACGTGATCGTCGTGGACGGCGGGTCCGGCGACGCCACGCGGGAGGTCGCGGCCCGCGAGGGGGCCCGCGTCCTCGAGGCACCGCGGGGACGCGGCCGCCAGCTCGACCAGGGGGCGCGCGCCGCCACCGGCGAGTGGCTGCTGTTCCTGCACGCGGATACCCGGCTCGAAACGGGCTGGGCGGACGCTCTGGCCGCCCTCCCGCCGGAGGTCGTGGGGGGCGCCTTCCGCTTCGCCGTCGATTCCCCGCGCGCCGCCTTCCGCGTCGTGGAGAGGGCGGTCCGCCTCCGCCTGCGCCTCTTCGCCTTGCCCTATGGTGACCAGGGCCTCTTCGTGCGGCGCGAGGTCTACGCGCGCATCGGCGGAGTCCCTCACCTGCCCCTGATGGAGGATGTCGCGTTCGTGGCCCGGCTGCGACGGGCGGGACGGCTCGCCTTCCCGCCCGTGCGCGCCTTCACCAGCGCGCGACGCTGGGACCGGTACGGCATCGTGGGCACCACCTTGCGGAACTGGTCGCTCCTGGCCCTCTATGCCGCCGGACAGTCGCCCGAGCGCCTCGCCCGTCGCTACGGGCGCAGTTGACCGCCCCCGAGCCGTCCTCTTTAATAGATCCTCCATGACACCGAGAGCCGCCATCACCGCGCTGGGCCGCTACGTGCCCGAGCGCGTCCTGACCAACGCCGACCTCGAGAAGATCGTCGACACGTCGGACGAATGGATCCGCACGCGCACCGGCATCCGCCAGCGCCACGTGGCCGAGCCGGGCACGCCCACGAGCGAGCTGGCCGCGCGCGCGGCCCGCATGGCCCTGGAAAAGCGCGGGATCGGCGCGGACGAGCTGGACCTCATCATCATCGGGACGGTCACTCCGGACACGCTCTTCCCCGCCACCGCCTGCGTCGTCCAGGACAAGCTCCAGGCCAGGAAGGCCTGGGCCTTCGACATCTCCGCGGCCTGCTCCGGCTTCACCTACGCGCTGACCGTGGGCGCGCAGTTCATCGCCTCCGGCGCGCACCGCAAGGTCCTGGTGATCGGCGCGGACGTGATGTCCACGATCATCGACTACCAGGACCGCACGACCTGCGTGCTGTTCGGGGACGGCGCGGGCGCCGTGCTCCTGGAGCCGTCCACCGACGACACCGGGATCATCGACTTCTACAACGAGGTCGACGGCTCCGGCGGCTGCTACCTGAACATGCCCGCCGGCGGCAGCGCGCGCCCGGCCACGCACGAGACGGTGGACGCGCGCATGCACTACGTGCGCCAGGACGGGCCCCACGTGTTCAAGTACGCGGTGCGCAAGTTCGCGGAAGCCAGCCAGACCGTCCTCCAGCGCAACGGCATGAGCGCGGCCGACATCGACCTCTACGTCGCCCATCAGGCCAACGCCCGGATCATCGACGCCTCCCGCGAGCGCCTCGGGCTCCCGGAAGAGAAGGTGGTCAAGAACATCGAGCGCTACGGCAATACCACCGCCGCCACCATTCCCCTCGCCCTCGGCACCGCGCTCGACGAGGGGCGGCTCCGCAAGGGCCACCTCGTGGTGCTGACCTCGGTGGGCGCCGGCCTCACCGTGGGATCCGTCCTCCTGCGCTGGTCCGGCGTGCCCTGGTAGGCCGCGATCCGACATGAAGCGCGAGCCCATGGTCTTCGCGGTGGCGGGAATGATCTTCGGCTTCGTCCTCGGCTACATGGCGGCCGGCCTCGGACACCCGCCGACGTCCGAGTCACGGCCGCGGCTCCCCGCGGAGGCGGCGGCACGCAGCGCCCCCGGGGCGGGAGCGGCGCCGGCGGATGCGGACGAAGTGCGCACCCTCGAGAGCCTGGCCGAGCGCGACAAGCAGAACGTGCAGGCCCGTGTCGAGCTGGGCCGCCTGCTCATGGAGCACGCGCAGTACGAGGCGGCGGCGCGGTGGTATCGGGAAGCGCTCGGTCTCAAGCCGGCCGACAACGACGTGCGCGTCGACCTGGGCGCGTCGCTGCTCAACCTCGGGCGCGCCCCCGACGCCCTGGCCGAGTTCGACCAGGCCCTGAAGAACGATCCCGGCCACAAGCAGGCCCTGTACAACAAGGGGCTGGCCCTCATGCGGACCGGGCGGGGGCCGGAGGCGGCGGTGGTCTGGGACGGGCTCCTCAAGCGCTACCCCGGCGATCCCCAGCTCCAGGGCCTGAAGGACGAGGTGGAGCGGCTCCGCGCGGGCCGCGGCTCCGGAGGGGGGCCCTCGTGATCTCGTTCGCCCTCAGCCTCGTCCGCCTCGTGCTCGTGCTGATGGCCGTGCGGCTGGTCCTGCGCTTCCTCGCCGCCGTGGTGCAGGGCTACCAGGGCGCGCCGCGCCCCGCGCCGGCCACGGACATGGTGCGCGACCGCGTGTGCGACACGTTCCTGCCGCGCTCCCGGGCCCTGGTGGCGGTGGTGGACGGACGCGAGCAGCATTTCTGCTCGGCCAAATGCCGTGACCGCGCGCGCCGGCTCCTCCCCACGTGAGCCGCGACCCTCGTGCATCCGATGGGAGGACGAGCGAGCCGCAGCTGCGCTGCGACATCGTCGAAGTCGGGCGGCGCCTCTACGCGCGCGGCCTGATCGGCGGCCACGAGGGCAACGTCTCCGTGCGCCTGGACGCGTCCCTCCTGATCACGCCCGCGGGCGTGTGCAAGGGGTTCCTGACCCCGGAGATGATCGTGCGCACGGACCTCGAAGGGCGGCCCGTGGACGGGGGGCGGGCCTCCACGGAGACGCTCATGCACACTGCCGTCTATCGGCGGCGCGCGGACGTGCACGCCGTCGTGCACGCGCATCCGCCCACGGCGACCGGGTTCGCGGTGGCCGGCATCGCGCTCGACCGGCCGCTCATCGCCGAGGCGGTGGTCACGCTGGGGCCCGTGCCCGTCATCCCCTACGGCCAGCCCTCGACGGAGGAGCTGGCCGACCGCGTAGGCCGCGCGGTCTG
>WNFC01012201.1_pt1 | contig 15527 bp, 19 predicted proteins | sample 5400541 | NCBI WGS metagenome assembly WNFC01 (sample SAMN13153342, study PRJNA577476) | soil metagenome | isolation source: 120 cm saprolite under Douglas fir tree site 2 hole 2 replicate 1 | place: USA:California | collected 2015-04-18
GCTCAGAGACCAGGTTCGCGTCCCCCGCCTCGGTGGCCTGGCCGAGGGAGCGGTCATAGAGCGCGACGGCCTGCGGCAGCTGCCCGGTGCTCTCGTGCAGCCAGCCAAGGAGATAACCGTACTGGGCCGCGACATCCAGGACCCGTTCCTGCAGCCGTGCCGGGGTCTCGCTGACCAGCCGCCCGGTCGCGGTCACCTGCGCGGCTACCGGCGCGAGCATCGGCGCCGAGCCGATCCGGTCCTCCAGCTCACGCTGCGCGGCAAGCACCGCAGCGAGGGAGTCCACGGCCGCTACGTCGATACGGGACGGCCGCTGGACAGCCAGGGCAAGCCGCTCCTCCTCGTCAGCGGAAAACGTCCCGTTGAGCCCAGGCGAGCGCCACATGGCGGGGCGCCGCGCGAGCGCGGCCAGCTCTCCGCCGGCGCCTAACGCCTCATCGAGCAGGCGTGCCAGCTTCGCGGACGGCTGCTTCTTACCGTTGACGTACTTGGAGATGAGCCCCTTGTCGCAATGCACCCGGCGGGCGAGGGCGTTCCCGCTGATACCGCGCTCATCCATGAGAGCGCGCAATGCGTGGGCGAAGTCCATCCGCGTACACCAATCCGCGAGATGCCAAACAACAACCGGTTGACCCTGGTTGACCGCCGCCGGTCAACACCTCCCACCGTAACCGGCCGACGCTCCACAGTAGGCGCCATGGTGTACGACAACGCACGCGAATCAGATGTCACATCCCCGGAGAAGCTCGCCGCCGAACTCGCGCCGCGCGGCTTCGATACCTACCTCACGACACCGGACGGCAGGCTGCCGTTCCTGACGGTCCGCAACCGGGAGGCGGCGCAGCTCACCGAGATGATCCTCGCTGACTGCGGGTCGTTCTGGTGGTCGTGGGCCGAGCGGATCACCGGCGTGGCCAATACAGGCGGCGCAGCCGACGCGGTCGCCCGGGTGCTCGCCGCCCGCAGGTGATCAGTGCTGCGGCTCCCGCACGAATGTCCCCCAGCCGGTGATCACCTCGGCCAGGCCCTCGTCCACGAGCACCTTGAGCGCCTTGGCCGCCGTGGTCCGCGCTATCCCGTACTCCTGCACCAGGCCCACGATGGACGGCAGCCGTGCCTTCGGTGCCAGCTCCCCGGACTCGATCCGGCCCCGCAAGATGGCAGCGACCTGCAGGTAGGGCGGCACGTTGCTGTCGTGATCAACGCTCACTGGTACATCGTGTCTGGCCCGCGCTGCCAGGGTCACACGTCAGGAGCCCATGGCACACCATCGTGTCCTCGCGTACGGTTAGTCCGGGGTTGACAACGGTCAACCTGCAACGAAGCGGCCCCGGCCGGTGCTTCCACACCAAACCGGGACCTGACCGGAAGCGAGTCCGGCTGTGAACAATCATCCCGCACTAACCACCCCCGCCGACGATCTCCTGGAGCACGCGCGCCAACTCGTCCCACGCCGATCACCAAGATCGCGAGCACGAAGCCGAGACGCAGTCCCCACCTCGATCGGCTGGCTGCTTCGTCGACTGTCACTCGCTCCAGGTTCTGCCTGTGTTCCTGCTGGCGCTCAGCCATGGCGAGGATACGGTCGGCGGAACCTGGAAGTACCTCCTCATAAGCGCGAATCTGATCCGCCGGAGGCAGGGGGCCGGCCCATGAAGACGCGGAGAAGGCAGCGAGAGTCATCGACACAAGCTGCGGCGACAGACACCCCAGGCTGGCTCAGGGCTTCCCGCAATGGGGCGGGAAGGTTCTCAAGGTCCGCATCAGACATGAGCGCACCAGTTGAGGTCTCCTGCCCCGATGTGCCGTCGTGTCCCACGGCGGAAGCCTATCGGCGCCGTAGAACCAACGCGCCAGTAAATGGCCTACCGAGAGGCTCCGCGCTCCACGGCGAGCATCCACAGTGCGCTACGGATGTGGTCTCCGACTGCAAGCCAGTCCTGTGCGGTCGCGCGGGCGTCCGGGTCCTCAGGACCAGTCGTCCTGTTGTACTCGGTCAGCGAGTCTCCAAAGTCCACGAGCCGACCGGCTCCCTCCTGCCAGCTAGGAAGCGCGAAGAGGAACATGGACCGGACACTCTCACCCAAAGTTCTCGACCCCACAATCGCGGAAACCTGAGTGTATATCTGTATATGGCAGTCGCCTAGAGGCATTTGTAGCTCAGAAGGTAAACATCTTCTGACACCGCTTCCGTTCCGCATTGCGATGTGATGCAGAGCATAGCTCACTCAACGAATACGTAGGATGCCAGTGCGTACACGAGAGGAAGTCAGCCCCACCGTACCGGGAAGCGACAGCGGAATATAGCCAGGCGGGTCCGGGAAGAGCGCCGGTCCAAGGCCGCATGCCGTGCGGACACCGCGGGCCGAGCGGACACGGAGGTCAACGAGGACCCATTGGGCCGAGGCGATAGATGGCCGCAGTGCGTGCCCAGCGCTGAGTCAATGACGTCTCGCCGGGTTTCAGCGCCGCGTTGAGCCGCCCCGCCGCCAGTAGGCCGCTGACCGCGTCCCATTCCGCGGACCCGGCTCCGACCCGGGTGACATGGGCGGTCCACGAGATCAGCGATCCGCCCGAGTCCTTGCTCGGCACCGTGACCGTTACCTGGTCGGCCGAGCCGAGCCCGGGCAGCGGCTGCTCACCGGGCCCGGTCACGACATATGCCGCACCGGGTGGCGGCGGGACGGCGCCGTCGGCCGGATCTGTCCCGGGCCGCCAGATGTGCCAGGCCGGATACGGGCGGTGCTGGCCGGGGACCGATATCCATATCAATCCAGCTCGCTTGGTAGCCTCCGCGATGAGGGCGGAGGAGTCCGGTGCGGCGGCGGGATGGATCTCGCTCACACTGGCCAGGGTGTCACGCGGAGTCAGGAGGCTGTCAGCAATGGGGCAGTACCGTCCCCGGCGGTCCTGCCTGGCAGTGCCGGGCAGCAGCCCCAGGTTCCTGGAGAAGGCCCACGGCCTGGCGGCCGATGAGGTGTTCCTCGACCTTGAGGACGCGGTCGCCCCGGCCGCTAAACAGGACGCGCGCCGGACCGTTGCCGAGGCACTGAACGCCGGGCGCTGGGACGGCAAGGTCCGCGCGGTGCGGGTCAATGACGTCGGCACCCGGTGGGCCTACCGTGACGTGATCGAGGTCGTGGAGGCGGCCGGCCGCAACCTCGACGTGATCGTGTTGCCCAAGGTCGCCGAACCTGCCCATATCAGCTGGCTCGACCTGCTGCTGGGCCAGATCGAGGAGGCGATGGGCGATGAGCCCGGGCGGATCGGGATCGAGGCGCAGATCGAGGACGCCAGGGGCCTCGCGGAGGTGGATGCCATCGCCGCCGCGTCGCCGCGGCTGGAGGCACTCGTCTTCGGCCCGGCGGACTTCATGGCCAGCATCGGCATGAGGTCGCTCCAGGTGGGCGCCGAGCCCGCCGGGTACACCGGCGGCGACGCGTATCACTACGCCCGGATGCGGATCCTCGTGGCCGCTCGCGCCCACGGGCTGGCCGCCATCGACGGGCCGCACCTGGCCATCCACGACATCGATGGCCTGCGCCGCGGCGCCGCCAGCGCCGCCGCCCTCGGGTACGACGGGAAATGGGCCGTGCACCCGGGGCAGATTGACGCGATCAACCAGGCCTTCTCGCCGGGCCAGGAGGAGTACGAGCGCGCCGAGCTGATCCTCGACGCGTACCAGGACGCCACGGCCGTGCGCGGCCGCGGCGCGGTGATGCTCGGTGACGAGATGATCGACGAGGCATCTCGCAAGCTCGCCCTGGTCGCGGCCGCGAAAGGCCGCGCTGCGGGCCTGACCAGGACCAGGCGTGAATCTGACCAGGACCAGGCATGAACCTGAACCAGGACCAGGACCAGGCGTGAATAGGTAAGTCAGCCGAGTACGCCCCAGGCGGTGAGGGCCTCGACCAGCCCCCCGGTCACGGGCAGGCTGGCCAGGTCCGCGGGCCTGACCCAGCGGGCATCCGCGGCGTCGTCCCCAGCCGCAAGTTCGCCCCCGGTGATGATCGCGCCGTAGTCCCGGATGTCCACGACCGCCCCATCAAGGCCTGGCCGCTCAACGGAACCGACCAGCCGGTCACACACGACGATCAGCCCGGTCTCCTCACGGATCTCGCGGACCACCGCCTGTTCGTCGGTCTCGCCGGGCTCGATGCGGCCACCGGGCAGCGACCAGAGGCCAGCGCCGGGATCGTGCCCGCGCCTGATCAGCAGGAGCCACCCCCGGTGATCTGTGATGATGGCGCCTACGCAGGGAATCCTTGGCACGGTCATGGCGTCAGTATTGCCGTCGCAGTGCTTGACGTAAGCGCGCGCAGAGATCAACGTCGGTATTCATGAACGTTTCTCCGAGCTGCCCCCGCTGCGGTGGCTCCGTGAGCGCGCCTGGCCCATCGTCCACGGCGTGGCACTGCAATCTGCATGGCGCCGTGTTTCCGCTGCGCACGGCGTACAGCCCGGACGGCGATGGGCTGCGGGACCTGGTCCGGGATGCCGCGGTGCCCGTCTGGCTGCTGTGGCCGCTGCCGATCGGCTGGCTCGTGACCGGCTTCGCGGGCGCCGGGGATGGCCACAGCGGCTGCCACGCCTGCGTGGTGGCGCTGTCCGGCCCCAACCCGGTCGGCGGGCCCGGCGACATGCTGCTCATCTCCGAAGAGCCGGGGGTGGGCCTGGGCGCGCGGTTCGCCGGAATAACCGGCCCCGACCCGGGTGAGGGCTTCGCGACGGGCACCCCGCACGCGTTCGTGAGTTTCGGGCATCACGAGATCCCGCTCTGGCACGTGGCCGCGCCGGATCTGGCGGCCTTCGCCGGGGAGGTGCTCGGGAACTGGCTCTGGATCGTGCTGTGGCCGGACACGGCCGGGATGCTGATGGTCGAGGCGCTGTCGCTGCGGGACCTGCGTGACCCCGGCCAGGATCTGGACCTGCCGTTCGGCCCGAGATCGCCGCGGATGCCGGGCTGACTGCTCTCTCGCGCGGCAGCGGACGTAGCATGATCGCTCGTGCGCATCGATCTGCACTCGCACAGCACCGCCTCCGACGGTACCGACCCGCCCGCTGAGGTCATGCGCCGTGCCCGGGTCGCCGGTCTCGACGTGATCGCGCTGACCGATCACGACACCCTGGCCGGGCACGACGAGGCGCGCGAGGCCCTTCCGGACGGCCTGACGCTGGTCGGCGGCATGGAAATGTCCTGCAGCCTCGGCGACCGCAGCGTGCACATGCTGGCCTTCCTCACCGACCCGGCCGACCAGGATCTGGCCGCGGAACTCCAGGCGATCACGACCGACCGGCTGCGGCGCGGCCGGGCCATGGTGGACCGGCTCCGTGACCTCGCCGCCGAGGTCAGCTGGGAGCAGGTGACGGCGATCGCAGCGGGCGGGGTCGTTGGCCGGCCGCATATCGCGCGCGCGATGGTCGCGGCGGGCATCATCGAGCGCCCGGAGCAGGCATTTACGGCGGAGTGGCTCGGCGAGGGCGGCCGGGCCTATGTGACCAGGTACGCGCCGGACCCGGCCCGCGCCATCGCGCTCATCCGGGCGGCCGGGGGCGTGGCCGTGCTCGCCCATCCGGGTACGCAGTCACGCGACGCGTGGATCCCCGATGAGGTCATCGCCGGGCTGGCCGAGGCTGGCCTGGCCGGCGTCGAGGTCGCGCATTCAGATCATAATCCAGCCGAACGAAACCGCCTGGCCGGTCTCGCCCATGACCTGGGCCTCATCCGGACTGGCGGGAGCGACGACCACGGGAGCCTGTCCGGCCACCGGCTCGGCAGTGAGACGACCGAGCCCGCCGAGTTCGAGCGGCTCCTGGCGCAGGCGGGCAAGCGATGAGCGGCGTCTTCAACGTGAGGTTCTTCTGGGAGGTCTTCGTCACCCTGCTGGTCATCACCGATCCGCCTGGTGTCGTGCCACCCTTCCTGGGCCTCACCCGGGGCTTGCCGTCGCGGGTACGTAACCGGCTGGCGTGGCAGGCGGCCGTTGTTGCGTTCGGGGTAATTGTGGCTTTTGCTCTGTTCGGTCAGTCCATTCTGGCCTACCTCGGCGTTGAACTGCCGGCGCTGCAGGGAGCCGGAGGGCTGCTGCTCCTGCTGGTCGCCCTGCAACTGCTGACCGGTGCGATGGCCGAGCCGACGGAGGCGGAGCGGCTGAAGGCCAATGTGGCCTTCGTGCCGCTCGGCACGCCGCTGCTCGCCGGGCCGGGGGCGATCGTCGCGACCATGCTGTTCGTCCGGCGCGTGCACGGCACGGCGGACGTGGTGGCCTTCGGCGTCGCGATCGTGGCGGTGACCGCCGCCTTGTGGCTGACCATGCGCTTCTCCGGGGTGATCCACCGCGTGCTGCGGGCCAGCGGGGTGGAGTTGCTGACCCGGATCGCCGGCCTGCTGCTGTCGGCCATCGCCGTTCAGTTGGTCGCGGACGCGATCCGCGCCTTCATCAAGCAAGGCTGAGCCGGCCGGGATTGAATGGGGGCGGCGCCGGGATTAAATGGGGGTGCACCTTGAAACACGGAAAGGCGGGGTCGGCATGAAGGCGCGGATCAAGCGGGTGGCGTCCGGGGACAGCAATGCCTGGATCGTCGGCGACGACGAGGAGGTCATCGTGGTCGACCCCGGCACCGACGCGGCGCCGGTGCTTGACGCCACCGCGGGCCGGGAGATCCTCGCGGTGATCTGCACGCACGGTCACGCCAGTCACGTCGGCGCGGCGTTGGACGTCGCGGCTCGCGATGAGGCCCCGGTGGCCCTGCATCCCAAGGATCTCCTGCTCTGGCGGGAGGCGCACGGCCGCAGCGACCCGGAGATCGAGATGGAGGATGGAGGGATCTTCGAGGTGTCCGACGTCGCGCTGGAGGTGATCCACGCCCCGGGGCACAGCCCGGGCTCGGTCATCCTCTACTGCGAGGACCTCGGGGCGGTGATGTCCGGCGATGTCCTGCTGGCCAGCGGTCCCGGCCCGCACGCCGGTGACTTCCCCAACTTCTCCGCCCAGCTCAGCGCCATCGGGGAGCAGATCCTGACGTTGCCGGGACAGACCCGGGTGCTGCCCGGCCACGGCGAGGAGATCCTCGTGGCGGCCGCCGAGAAGCGCTTCGACTCCTGGGTGGCGGCGGGCCCGTCGCCGCTGACCTCCCGCGACCCGGACTGATCCGCGGTGGAGCAACTCAGCCTGGCCGGGATGCCGCGGCGGCTGTACCGGTGTACCCCCACGAGGCTGACTGCCTGGCTGGACTGTCCGCGCCGGTACCGGATGACCTACCTGGACCGCCCGCCCCCGCGCAAGGGCCCGCCGTGGGCGCACAACAGCCTCGGCGCGAGCGTGCACAACGCCCTGGCCGGATGGTGGCGGCTGCCGCTGGCCGGGCGCACCGTCCCGGCCGCGGGCAACCTGCTCGAAGCGGGCTGGATCGATGAGGGCTTCGCCGACCAGGCCCAGTCCACGGCGGTGCGCGGCCGGGCCCGGCGCATGGTCGAGCGCTACGTGGCTGGCCTGGATCCCGCGCGGGAGCCGGTCGGGGTGGAGCGGACGGTGGCTACCCGCACGGACAGGATCGCGGTGTCGGGCCGGATCGACCGGCTGGATGAGCGGCCAGAAGACGGCGGCAGTGCACTCGTGGTGGTGGACTACAAGACGGGCCGGCGGCCGCTCACCACCGACGACGTCAGGACGTCCATGCCGCTCGCGCTGTACGCGCTCGCGGCGGCGCGGGTGCTGCGGCGGCCCTGCCACCGGGTCGAACTGCACCACCTGCCGACCGGAGAGGTGCACGCCTGGGAGCACACGGACGCGACGCTGGCCAGGCACCTGGGCCGGGCCGAGGACATCGCCGCCGAATGCGCGGACGCCGACGGGCAGTTGGGCACCGAGGAGATCTTCCCGCCGAATCCCGGGCCCGCCTGCGGCTGGTGCGATTTCCGCGGCATCTGCCCGGAGGGCAGCGCGGCGGCGGAGCCGCGGCGCCCCTGGGACGGGCTCGCGACAGATGACGGGCCGTAGCTAGGGACACGCCCTAGTGGCGGCGGCACTCCACTGTATTCAGCGCCTCCGGCACTCCGTCATTCAGCGCCTCCGGCACTCCGTCATTCAGCGCCTCCGGCACTCCGTCATTCAGCGCCTCCGGCACTCCGTCATTCAGCGCCTCCGGCACTCGGTCGCGTTCCAGAACTGGGTCAGGGTGCTCGCCGTGGTCTCCGGGGCCTCCACGGCGGGCGAGTGCGCGGCACCGGGAATGCAGACGCGCTCCGCGCCGAGCTGCAATGCCATGTCCTCCTGGATCGCCGGGTCCCAGGCGTCGTCGTCCTCCCCGTAGACCACCAGGAGCGGCGCGATGCCGAGGCTGGCCAGCGCCTGGGTGCGGTCGGGGCAGCCGAGCACGTTCTCTCCCATGGACAGCAGGCCGGTCGGTGAGCTGGCCAGCATGCGGGTGCGCAGGAAGTCCACGATCGGGCCAGGGACCCCCTCCGCCACGGCCTCCGGCTCCATGTGGGCGTACCAGATGCGCTTCACCTGGTCCTGGAGGCTCCCGTGGCCCGGTGTGGCGAGTTCGGCGAGCATCGCCTTGAGCACCGCCGCGCGCGGGCCGGTGAGCCCGCCAGGCCCGGAGCTCATCAGGGTGAGCGAGCTGACCTGGGCCGCCTGGGCGAGCAGGATCTCCCGCGCCACCAGGCCACCGAACGAGTGGCCGAGCAGATGTACCCCGTCATCGAGTTGGTCAGCGATCAACGCGACATCCGCGGCGAGCGCGGCGATGTCGTAGGCGTCCGGGTGCTCGGGGCCAGGGGTCTCATGCTGGCCGCGCATGTCGATGGCGACCACCTGCCGCCCCGCCGCCGCCAGCGGCTGGAGCACCGAGAGGAAGTCTTCCTTGCTTCCGGTGTAGCCGGGGATGAGCAGCGCGGGCTGGCGCTCACGCACTCCCGAGCCGGGCAGCGCCTCCAGTGCGGCGAACTCCCCCCGGTTGGTCTGGAGTGTCACGCGTCGTATCCCGGCGGGCAAGGTGAGGGTTCGTGGTGTGCTCACAGGCGGCCAGCCTACCCAGCATCTCTCGAAGCGAGCCCGCTCCAGCCTGGGGGATAGCTGTGGCAGGCGATTGGCGTGTTCAGACCTGCCCGGGGACCGGTCCCTTCCGGCCGCCGCGGGACCGGCGCCTGCGCCCGGCGGCCGGCTGCGTGCGCTCTTTGCCGCCGTGCTCGGCTGCTGGCTCCGCCTGCTCGCCGCGGGCTGACAGGCCGCCCCTGGTCCGCTTGCGGACCCGCGGCTTCCTCGGCGCCGCATCCCTGGCCCCGGCCCCGGCCCGGCGCGCGGCCGGCGAGCGGATGCGTCCGGTCTCCCCGAGGTCTTCGAGTTCTTCGGCCTCCAGGCCCTGCCGCCCCCGCTGCGCCCTGGGCAGGTTCCCGGTCGCGCCCTGCGGGATGTCCAGCGCGCTGTAGAAATGCTCGGATGTCGAGTACGTCTCGGGCGGCTCGGCCTCCAGGCCAAGGCCCAGGGTCTCGTTGATGAGCTTCCATCGCTGCATGTCGCGCCAGTCGACGAAGGTCACCGCGACGCCGCTGCGCCCCGCCCGCCCGGTCCGGCTCCTGAACGCCCGCAGGGCACGCTCCCGCTGACCCTGGCCCAGGTCTCCATGGACCGCGGCGGCCGCGAAGCCCCGGGTGGCCAGTGCCCCCGCCACCTGGTCCGCCGTCCGCTTGGTCCGGCAGAACACCATGGTCAGTCCCCGCCCGCTGGCTTGCAGCAGCCGGGCCAGCATCTCGATCTTGTCCATCTGGTGCGCGCGGAACACATGCTGCCGGGTCAGGGCAACGTACTGGGTCTCGTCGTGCTGCTCGCCCCGAACGTGCATCGGCTGGCGCAGGTGCCGACGAGCGAGGGTGACCACGTCTCCCGGCATGGTGGCGGAGAACAGCATGGTCTGCCGGTCGGGCGGGGTGAGCTGGAGGATGCGCTCCACGTCGGGCAGGAACCCGAGGTCGAGCATCTTGTCGGCCTCGTCGAGGACGAGCATGCGCACTCCGGACAGGACCAGGTGGCGCTGCCCGACGAGGTCGAGCAGGCGCCCCGGGGTGCCCACGACCACGTCGACGGTGGCGCGGAGGGCCTCGATCTGGGGTTCGTAGGCGCGGCCTCCGTAGACGGTCAGCACCCGGGCGCCCTGCCCGGACCCGGCGGTTCGCAGGTCGTCAGCGACCTGGCTGGCCAGTTCGCGGGTGGGTACCACGACCAGGGCGCTGGGGGCGGAGGGGCGGCTCGCCGGAAACTGGCTGAGCTGCTGGAGTATCGGTATTCCGAACGCGAGCGTCTTGCCGGTCCCGGTTCTGGCCTGGCCGATAATGTCCTGTCCGGCCAGCACGATGGGCAGCGCCAGCGTCTGGATGGGAAAGGCCGTGACGATTCCCACGGCCTCGAGCGAGGCGGCGATCGGCTCGTCGACTCCGAGCTCGCGGAATGTCTTCGGGGTGTCCGGGGAACCGGCCGCCGAAGGCTCCGCTGTGGGCTCCGTCGCAGGCAGCCCCGTAAGTTGCGTTGTCAGGGTAATCAGCTTCCATCAGTGGCCCATGGCCTGGCCACACACTTCGCGCACGCCATCACCACCCGGGCCTAGCTCTTGACTTCACTGGCATGACCGTGCACGCCAGCGCAATAAGACGGCGTAATTACACTGCCTCGCTCGCGGGTGAAACCCATCGCCGCGCTGCGGATTGGGTAAACGCCTCGCCTTACTGCCAGTTGGAACGCGGCAGGGTATGTGCCGCATTCCCGTCGCGGTTTCTTCGGGCAGTCTACCAATGCCGCCGGCGCGGCGGCGGCGCAGCCCTGCGGCGCGCCGGTTGTTAGGCTGCGACGGTGACCGAGAGCGCGCCCGACGGTGTCCTGGACCTGCTCGGCTTGCTGGCCTACGCGGAACTCATCGCTTTCTTCCGGCTTTCCGATGACGCGGCGCTGGCCCCCTCTCTCGCCGACAAGGCGGCCCTGGGTGAGATGGCGGTCGCGGAATTCGGCCACTTCAGGCTGTTGTGCGGGCAGATCTCGCTGATGGGCGCCCAGCCCGACCAGGCGATGCTGCCGTTTGTGGACGCGCTGGACGCCTTCCACGCCCGCACCGCCCCGGCCGACTGGCTGGAGGGGCTGGTCAAGGCCTACGTGGGCGACGGCATTGCCGCCGATTTCTACCGGGCGGTGGCCGAACTGGTGGACCCGAGAACCCGGGCGCTGGTACTCGACGTGCTCGCCGACACGGGCCACGCCGAATTCGTGATCGCCCGGGTCCGCGCGGCCATCGACGCGGATCCGCATGTCGCGGGGAGGCTCGCGCTCTGGGCCCGGCGGCTGGTCGGCGAGGCGCTCGCCCAGGCGTACCGGGTGGCCGCCGAGCGCGCGCCACTGGCCCGCCTGCTGGCCAGCGGCGTGCAGGGCGGCTCCGGCGGGCAGGGCGACTCCGGCGGGCCAGGCGACTCCGGCGGACCGCCCGCCGGCGAGCTGGGCGAGATTGGCCGGATGTTCGCGCGGATCACCGATACGCATGGGCAGCGAATGTCAGCCCTCGGCCTGGCCGACTGGGATGCCGCGCCGGGCGGCAGCTGAGACCGCCAGGCGGCAGCTGAGACCGCCGGGCGGCAGCTGAGAGTACGGCGGCGCGATCGTTAAGGGAAATCAGGTGTTACGGAAGCCGATCCGGCGCTGCTCGGAGCCGGTGAACTCGACGTATCCGATCTTGTCGGCCGGCACCAGAACCTTGCCCCCCTTGTCGTCAGGCAGGACGAACATGCCGCCGTCGGTGACCGCCGCGGCGAGTGAGCTCTCGATGTCCTCCGCGGAGAAATGGGTCTCCACGACAAGTTCCCGCGTTATCGACTGAATCCCGATCTTGACTTCCACGATGCTCCTCCTGCCAGTCGGCTGCGGCGTCCCATCTGGCCAGGCCGAAGACGCTCTTGCAGGCTAACCGGCGGCAAGGGCAGGACGAAGCAATCCGGGGCCAGCGGCGGTACGCCGCGAGCGAAACGTCAGCCAGTACGCCGCGAGCGAAACGTCAGCCAGTACGCCGCGAGCGAAACGTCAGCCAGTACGCCGCGAGCGAAACGTCAGCCGGTGCGCGGCCAGCCGCTGATGCCGCGCCAGGCCAGCCGGGCCATCAGCTCCTCCGCGGCGTCTTTCGGGATCATGCCTTTGGTGCCGAGCCAGTACGTGGCACTGACGTGGGCCATGCCGACCAGGCCGATGCCGAGCAGATGCGCCTCGTCGTCGCCCACCCCGGCGTCCTCCCGGATGATCTCGCTGACCATCTCCGCACACACCCGCATGGTGGAGTCGAGCCGCTCCCGGACCGCGCGCTCGTTGCGCAGGTCCGACTCGAAGACCAGGCGAAACGCCTGGCCGGTGCTACCCACGAAGTCGAAGAACGCGGTGAAGGTGGCGCTGACCCGTTGCTTGTTGTCCGTCGTGGACGCGAGCGCGGCGCGGACGGTGTCGGTCAGCGCCTCCACGCTCTCATCGAGCAGGGCGAGGTAGAGCTCGAGCTTGCCCGGGAAATGCTGGTACAGCACGGGCTTGCTGACGCCAGCCCGCTCGGCGATCTCGTCCATCGCCGCGGCGTGGTACCCCTGCGCGACGAAGACCTCCTGGGCCGCCCCAAGCAACTGCCGGCGCCTGGCTTGCCTCGGCAGCCGCGGGCTGGCCGGCCGGGCCTGCGGGGTTGCGGTCACGAGACTCTCCGATGTGTTCCGTCGCGCGGTTCCGCCATGTCGAATCCATCCTACGACCGGCCTGGGCCCACTCGGCATTACAGACGGTGACCTTCCTGCCGGGCGGTCGCCCAGCGGGCCGCCCAGCAGGCCGCCCAGAGGGCTGCTCAGCCAGGCGCTCAGCCGGGCCGGTCAGCGGTAGTCGTCGTCGTCGAGTTCGACCGTGCGGTGCTGTTCTGCGGCATCCGCCTCGTTTACGTCGAGCGGTATCTCCAGGGGCTCGTCGTCACCGAACGGCTCCTCGTCATCATCGTCCACAACCTGCGCCTGCTCCACGGCATCGGCGGTCGGCGCCTCCAGGTCGCTCTCGCTCATCCGCCTGCCCTTCCTCGTGTCAGCGATAAATCCGCCAGCCGCGCCAGGTCCGCTGCGGCCGGTTCGGCCGGGTCGGCCCGGTCGGCCCGAGCCCGCTGCACCAGTTCCCGCAGCGGAGGCTCCACCACCTCACCGTACGTCGGGAACGCGTGCACCACGTCGGCCAGCACGGCCAGCGGGATGCCGGCCCGGATGGCCAGCGTTATCTCGCCCATCCATTCTTCCGCGCAGGGGCCGACGGCGGCGGCACCGACCAGGATGTCGCCACATCCCGCGTCCGCGTACAACTCGACACGGCCCCCGTCGTCGTTATTCACCAGGGCGCGCGCGGTCCCGGCCAGATCGAAGCCCACGGTGAACAGATCGACCCCGGCGGCCGCCGCATGCTCAGGGGAAATTCCTACCGAATAGACCGAGGGCGAGGTGTAGACGGCCCGCGGGATGGCGCGGTAGTCGGCGAGGCGATGCCCGCCCAGGATGTTGGCCGCCACAATGCGCGCCTGGTACCGGGCCGTGTGCGTGTAGCGGGCGATGCCGGTCACGTCGCCCGCGGCCCAGATCCGCCCGCCGGATTTCTTGCCCTCGCGCGCCGCGCCGGCCTGGCCGGGAACCACCCGGCAGGTCTCGTCCACGGGGAGCGCCTCCGCGGGAGAGCCAGCGACGCCCAGCTTGTCCAGGCCCAGCCCGGTCAGCCGGGGCCTGCGTCCGGTGGCGAGCAGGACGCGGTCGGCCTCGATCCTGATTCCGCTGGCCAGGGTCAGCGCCAGCCCCGAATCCATCGTCTCCGCCTTCACCACCGCTGAACCCAGGCACACCTCGGCCCCGGCCTTGCGCAGCGCGTCGGCCAGGATCTCCCCGGTGAACGCCGCCTCGTCGGGGAGGACCTGGGCCTCCGCCTCTACCAGGGTGACCTGGGACCCGAACGCCGCGTAGATCTGGGTGAGCTCGCAGCCGACCGGGCCCGCGCCGAGGACGATCAGCCGCCGGGGCAGGTCGGGGCAGGTGAGCGCCTCCGCGCTGGTCCAGGCGGGCACATCGGCGAGGCCCTCCACCGGAGGGGCGACCGGCTCGCTTCCGGTCGCGATGACCAGGTCGCCGTAGCTGATGGTGGCCGGCCCTTCACCGTTGGCTGCGGCGGTGCCCTTGGCCTTGGCGCCGCGGGGGGCCTCGATCGGCGCGATCTCGACCGTGCCCGGTCTCGTGATCCGGCCGGTGCCGCGCATCAGCGTCACCCCAGCCTCGGCGAGCCGTGCCGCCGCAAAGGTGTCGTCGAGGTATCCGGACACCTCGTCCCTGCGGGCCACCGCGTGCTCCCAGGTCTCACCCCTGTGGGCGGATTGCAGCAGTGACTTGGACGGAATGCAGGCCAGGTAGGGGGACTCGCCACCGACGAGCCCAGCCTCCACGAGGGCGGCGGACCGGCCGGCCCGGGCGACCTCAGTGGCGACGAGCTCGCCAGAGGTCCCGCCACCGAGCACAACAACATCGAATTCCGGCATGTGCTGATCCTCCCCCCGCCCCGCCGGGCGAACACGGTTTGTTCATCATGACAGCCGCGGTTCACAACGGGTGCATCACTTAGGGGCACATTCCGCCATCCGGGGTAAAGACGTCCCATGGCGGCGGCGCGCGACGGCAAGGCAGCGGCGCGTGACCGCAAGGCAAGTGCCGAAATTATCCGAACGAATCCTCCCCAGTACTCTGGCCCCGCCAGGTCACTACGAGGAGGTCAGCTGATGAAAGAGCGTGTGCTGGGCCACGGCCTGACGGTTCCCGAGCTGGGTCTTGGCTGCATGGGCATGAGCCAGTCCTACGGCGTTCCCGACGACGAGGAGTCGGTGGCCACCATTCACCGCGCGCTCGACCTGGGCGTGACGCTCCTCGACACCGCCGACGCCTATGGACCCTTCACCAACGAGCGGCTGGTCGGCGGCGCCATCAAGGGCCGCAGGGACGAGGTGGTGCTCGCCACCAAGTTCGGCAACCAGCGGACTCCCGAGAGCCGCCGGGTGAACGGCCGCCCGGAGTACGTGCGTGAAGCGTGCGACGCGTCGCTGGACCGGCTGGGTGTCGAGTACATCGACCTGTACTACCAGCACCGGGTGGACGCCGACGTGCCCGTCGAGGAGACCTGGGGCGCGATGGCCGAGCTGGTCGCGGCCGGCAAGGTGCGTTTCCTGGGCATCTCGGAGGCTGCGCCGGCCACCGTGCGGCGGGCGCACGCGGTGCATCCGATGGTCGCCGGGCAGTACGAATACTCCATCTTCAGCCGGGATCCCGAGGACGAGTTGCTCGGCGCGCTGCGGGAACTAGGCATCGGCCTGGTCGCCTACAGTCCACTCGGCCGCGGTCTGCTCACCGGCCCGCTCACGCCCGCCGGCGGCTTCGGCGAGACTGACTTCCGGCGGCGGGCCCCGCGCTTCCAGGGCGACAACCTGAACACCAACCTCGTCCTGGCGGCCAAGGT
>WNFC01004272.1_pt1 | contig 15519 bp, 13 predicted proteins | sample 5400541 | NCBI WGS metagenome assembly WNFC01 (sample SAMN13153342, study PRJNA577476) | soil metagenome | isolation source: 120 cm saprolite under Douglas fir tree site 2 hole 2 replicate 1 | place: USA:California | collected 2015-04-18
CGTTGGATGTCGCAAGTCCGCCGAGGCAATGCCCACTAAGGTCGAAAAAGGACGATTCGGGGAAGGTGGGAAAGCGTATTCGGAGACACTTTTTGGGGATTTCCCGCGTTATTTGAATAAGTCGGATGCTTATCATCGCCATTCGAGGAATGCCCTACGCCGTAAGGGCAACCCTGGGGGCGACCACGAGGGTGGCCCCTACTTACGTGGGTACCAATCCAACGTGTCGCTTTTCACGATGCTGCGATCCCTTCAGATAGGCTGCAGGCGATCGACGAGTGACGTTGCGCCGCTGCGGCTCGGAACTTCCGGCAGGGGATTGATGCCGAATTCTGGCAATGGCCTAACGCGAGTAAAATCTAACGCGGCTAAAATAACGAACCGCCGTCAAGAGTGGCTTGACGGCGGTCGCTTCTTAAGATCGTCCCCGCCCGGCTTGAGCGGATGGGAAGAAGATTACTTCAAGTTGTCCTTGGTCAGGTCAACCGAGAGCTTGGCGATGAATGTCGCGCCGCACCAGTTGGAACCTACGCCGGTTGGGTTGATCGACGTGACGTTGCTGAAGCCTGACGCGGTATGGTCGCTCGTGAAGGCGTTGCAGTCGCCCTTATTCAGATCCGTATCGAAGTAGCGCAAGTCAAGCGTGAACTGCTTCCAGGTAAACGCGACGCCGACATCCCAGTTGGTGTAGCTCTTAAAGGGAATGCCGCCCGGGAAGGCAGGTATTCCATAGAAGCTATCGGTGGTTCCCAGGAACCAATGACCAACGTCGGCAGAGACGAACCAGCCGATCCCGTTCGGCAGGACTGTCGGCAGAACATATTTCGCCGTGCCGGCGAGATAGGTGCCGTCAGCGCCTGAGTTCAGAACCGAGGGTGAATAGAATACGCTGCCGCCGAACGAGAACTGATCGTTCAACGTGTAGGTGGCTTTGCCGTAAATTTCCCAGAAGCTCAAATCCTTTTTGATGACGTTGCCATTAGGCAAGAACCCCAGGCAATCCGCTCCGAAAAAAGCTGGATCGTTGAAGCACTGGCCGCCCGGATACCAGTATTCCCAGAACCCAAAATCCAGCGCCAGCTTGCCGAAGGTCGGCCGGATGCCGGCGTAGAAATCAATCTCGGCCGCGGCGCGGTTGGGGAACGAGATGCTCTCGCCCGCCACGCCCACATAGCCCTGCAGGCTATCGTTGAAATTATACCGCGGCTCGAAGTAAGCCGCGACCGACGGCTTATGGTTGGATTGCGTAATGCCGCGGAAATTATAGTCCGACATGAGGGCCGCACCGAACGCGATATCCCACGGGCTCATCGGCGCCATCGCCGGCGCTTTCACCGGCATCTTCTTGTCCAAGTCCGCCGCCAGACCCGAAACGGTCGAACAGCCGAGAGCGAGCGCCACAGCGCATGCAAGTTTTTTCATGACTTCCCCATTCCCCTGAGCGATTTGCTCGACTTTAAGGATCGTCCGACTTGATGGTCGAAAGAACCGCGCGCCCCTCGTTGGATGTCGCACTTCCCCGAGGCCTGCGTCATTACGGCCGGAAATCGACGATTCAGGCAAGATGAAAAAAGATGAAAAGGGCCTATTTTGGCGGCGCTTTTTTAGGCATTTCTCATATTATTTGAACATGTTGCATTCATATCACAGTGAGCAAGCGGGACCCCCGAACTCTACCTCATGCGTCCTACACGGAAAGCAACTTCCGGATGCGAAAACGGCCCCGCATTGGCAAATGCGAGGCCGTGTCCGCTGGTGGTCAGGCCGCGAGCGCCCGCGGCGATTCGTTTGGCCCGATCGCCGCGCTTACGATCCGCTCGATCCGCTCGATCCGCTCGAGCTCGAGCCGTGGAGCGGCGGCGCAGGACTCGGAGTCGACGCGGCCGGGCTTGAGCTCGGCGTCGGCGCCGAAGCGGGCGATACCGGCTTCGGCGCCATGTGGCTCGCAGGGTGGCTCGCAGGGGCCGCGGGAGCGGCCGGGCGCGGCGCCATCGGGGACGCACCCCCATGCGTCGGCGAAGGCGACGCCGGCCCGGAAGCCGGCGGCGTGGCGGAAACCGGACGTGGCGGTGCCGGCGGCGGAACGAAGGGCTTCGGCGCCGACGTCGGAACGAAGGGCTTCGGCGCGGGCGCCGGAGACACGGCAGCCGGCTTCGGAGCAGGCGGCGGCGCGGCCGGTCGTGGCGCGGGTGCAGGCGTGGCAGCCATCGGCTTCGGCAGCGCAGCCGGCTTTGGCGCAGGCATAGCCGCAGCAGGTTGTTTGGGCGCTATTTTCTGAACGGGCGCTGCGGGCGCAACCTTCTTGGCCGGTGCCTTCTTGGGGGCTGTTTTCTTCGCAGCTACCTTCTTGGCGGCGGGCTTCTTGGCTGCCGTCTTTTTGGCAGCAGCCTTGGTCTTCTTCGCGGGAGGTCGCTTGGAAGCGGTCTTCTTTGTGGTCTTCTTTGCCGTCTTCTTTGCGGCCTTGCGTGCCGCTGCCAGTTTTGTTGTCTTCTTCTTCTCGCTTTGAGCCTTACTCGCCTTCTTTGCTTTCTTTGCTTTCTTCGCCATGATCGTTCTCCCGATCGTTGCGGCTGACTTCCCGACGCACCGCGGGGCAATCAAACACGATTTGCTTGGACCCCTGACGGTGCCTTATTCGCCCGAATCACCGATCGCATCGGACCATCTCGTGCGTTCCAACGCCTTTGGCGCCGATCCCCCGGTCGCCCAATCGATCAGCTCGATCGGATGAACAACCGGAATTGGCGTGCCCGCTGCGATCTGGGTGATGCAACCGATATTTCCGGCTGCGATCAATTCGGGCGTTACTTTATCGATATTCGCGATCTTTCGATCACGCAACCGATTCGCCAATTCTGGCTGCAACATATTGTAGGTTCCAGCGGAACCGCAACACAAATGGCTCTCGGGAATATCTTTCAACACAAATCCCGCTTCTGACAGCATCACCTTCGGCGTCTCCGTCACCCGCTGACCGTGGGCAAGCGAACAGGCGGGGTGATAGGCGACCACGAGGGGCGGCCGCGACACATACTCTAACGATTTGATTTCATTTATGAATTCAGATATGTCGCGACACATGCTGGCGATTTTTGCAGCCGGCGCCGCGTAATCCGGATCATTGCGGAGCATGTAGCCATAATCCTTCATGGTGGTGCCGCAGCCCGACGCCGTCGTCAGAATGGCATCGATTCCGTCGCCATTAATCTCGCGGGACCAGGCGTCAATATTGCGGCATGCTGCCGCGTGGGCTTCTTTTTTGCGGCCCATGTGATGCGCGAGCGCGCCGCAGCAGCCTTCGTCGCGCACCTGAACCACCTCAAAACCGTGACGCGTGAGAACTCGCACCGCCGCTTTGTTGATGTCGGGCGCAAGCACACCGGCGACGCAACCCGACAGCAGCGCCACACGGCCCCGGCGCGGGCCCACGGCGGGAAAGACACCGCCCGTCGCCGGGCCCCGTGGAACCCGCCACGGCGCGAGACGAAGCATCGCGGCAAACCGTTTCAAACCGACGAGATCGAGCAACGGCGCCATCGGCTTTGCCGGCAGGGCAGCGATCAACGCCCACCGGAACAGCATCGGATCGGTCATCACACGCAGCAGCGCAGAGCGCACCAGCCGGTCCATAAGCGGACGGCGATAGGTCTTCTCAACGTGGGCACGGGCGTGGTCGATGAGGTGCATGTAGTGCACGCCCGACGGACACGTCGTCATGCAACCGAGGCAGGACAGGCAGCGGTCAATATGCTTCACCACTTCGCGGCGCGCCGGCTCGGCATTCTCCAACATCTCCTTGGCAAGGTAGATGCGGCCGCGCGGCGAATCATTCTCCTCTCCGAGCAGCACATAGGTCGGACAGGTCGCCGTACAGAAGCCGCAATGCACGCAGGCCCGCAAAATCTTGTCGGCCTCCGCGACATCCGGATCGGCAAGCTGAGCGAGGCTGAAGGACGTTTGCATACCTAGACTCCGGCCCACATCCGCCCCGGATTGAGCACACCCTTGGGATCGAAATTTTCCTTTACCCGCCTCGTCAGGGCGGCGAGCGCCCCGGTTTCGGGATGGAACGGATCGACGCTCGCCCGCACGGCTAGCGGCGCGCGCACCAGCGTGGCATGACCGCCTGCCGCCGCGACGGCATTGCGGATTTCTCCGGCACTGCAATCCTGCGTCACCGGAGGCGCAACCCAGATGAGGCCGCCGGCCCAATCATAGAACAACATAGCCGCGGGCGTAATTTTCGCTGCTATCTCGCACCCCTTGCTCGGCGTTGCCGAGACGCGCCACAGTGGTCGATCGCCGCAGGGACCATTGGCCCAAAACGGCTGCACGTCGCGGATGGCGCCCCATAGCCGGCGCGATGCCGCCTGATCAAGGGTGGCGGAGGCCCCAAACGGCCGCACCGCTCGCTTGAGGCTCACGACCGAGTCCTCGAGCGAGGCTGCAATGCCGTCGATGCGAAACACGGTCGTTGCTTCCGCCTCATCAAGGCCGTCGAAACGTGACGCCATGTAATCGGGCAGATGCGCGGCGCCCGAAACCGTGAGCGGGGTCGCCATTGCGGTCGCCATCGCGGCCGCCGCCTCGCTGTCGGTCATACCGAAGACAACCAGCGTAGCTTCGGAGTTCGCCTGCGGCAGGACCTTGAGGGTCACTTCGGCGAGAATCCCGAGCGTACCCCACGATCCGGCCAGCAATTTGCACAGATCGAACCCGGTCACGTTCTTGACCACCCGGCCGCCCGACTTGAACGTCTCGCCGTGCCCCGACACGGCAACAACGCCAAGCAGATGATCGCGGGCGGCGCCGGCACGGATTCGACGCGGTCCCGACACGTTCGCCGCCACCATGCCCCCGATCGTTCCGCGGCCTTGCGCAGCGCCGAGCAGCGGACCGTAGTCCATGGGCTCGAAGGCAAGTTCCTGTCCGCTGGACGCGAGCAAGGCGGTGATTTCCGCAAGCGGCGTTCCAGCCTTGGCGGATAGGATCAGTTCCTGCGGTTCGTAGAGGATGACGCCTGCCATCCCGGACAGATCGAGGGTGGCGTCATATTGCGCCGGACGGCCGAGCAGGCGCTTCGAGCCGTGGCCGATAATCTCGAGCGATTTCCCCCCGGCAATCGCCCATTGCACGGCCGCCTCGACGTCTTTGCAGTCCCTTGGCTTGTAATAGTCGGACATGGCGTGACCCGGAGGTCTAACGATGCACTCCGATGCGTTCAACTCCTGGTGTGGCGTTTTTTGGATTCGAACCAGTCGAGTCACATGTAATGTCATCCCGAGGCGCCACCACCACAGCGGATTTCGGTTGTTTTCGAATCACATCCCAGTGTCGTCGCCGGGCTTGTCCCGGCGACCCCGAGCGTTAGGGCACAGAGCAATCACGATCAGGGTGGCCGGGACAAGCCCCGGGCCACGACCCGGGAAAGATGGCAGATGCTTCAAAACCTGGGGATATCCGCGAAAGGAAGCCGCCCGCCGCTCACATGCATGCGGCCAAGTTCGGCGCACCGGGCGAGCGTCGGGAAAACCTTGCCGGGGTTGAGCAAGCCCTTGTCGTCAAAGGCGCATTTCAGGCGTTGCTGCTGGTCGAGATCGGGCTGTGAGAACATCACGGGCATGAGGTCGCGCTTTTCAACCCCGACGCCGTGCTCGCCGGTGAGCACACCGCCGACCTCGACGCAGAGCTTGAGGATGTCGGCTCCGAACGCCTCGGCGCGCTCCAGTTCGCCGGGTTGGTTGGCGTCGTAGAGGATCAGCGGATGCAGATTGCCGTCGCCGGCGTGAAACACGTTGGCAACGCGCAGCCCGTAGATCTGCGACAGCTCCTGCATGCGCAGGAGAACGCGCGGCAGCATGGCGCGCGGGATGGTGCCGTCCATGCAAAAGTAATCGGGCGATATTCGGCCGACAGCCGGAAAAGCCGCCTTGCGGCCCGCCCAGAACAACAGCCGTTCCTTCTCCGAGGTCGAAGCGCGCAGCTTGGAAGCCCCGCAGGCCTTGGCGATTGCGCCGACGCGCTCGACCAGGTGATCGACTTCGCTCTTCGGCCCGTCCAGCTCGACGATAAGGATCGCCTCGACGTCAAGCGGATATCCGGCGTGCACGAACGCCTCGGCCGCATGAATAGCGAGTTTATCCATCATCTCGATGCCGCTCGGAATAATCCCCGCCCCGATGATGCTGCCGACGCAGGCCGCCGCCGCCTCCGAGGCGGGAAATCCGACCAGCAGAGCGCGCGCGGCCTCCGGCTTTTTCAAGATTCGCACCGTCACTTCGGTAACGACGCCGAGCAATCCTTCGGAACCGAGGACGATGCCGAGCAGATCATAACCGGCGGCGTCGAGATGCTTGCCGCCAAGCCGGACGATCTCGCCGGTGATCAGCAGGATCTCGCAGCCCAGCACATTGTTGGTCGTCGTGCCGTATTTGAGGCAGTGAACACCGCCGGAATTCTCCGCGACGTTGCCGCCGATCGTGCAGGCGATCTGCGACGACGGGTCGGGCGCATAGTAGAAGCCCTCGTGCTCCACGGCCTGGGTGATGGCGAGATTGGTCACGCCCGGTTCCACGACCGCAACCCGGTTGGCAAAATCGATCTCGAGGATTCGGTTGAATTTCGCCATGCCGAGGAGGACGCCGTCGCCGAGCGGCAGCGCCCCGCCCGACAGCGACGTGCCGGCCCCCCGCGGCACCACCTTGATGCCGTTCTGGTGACAGTAGCGCAGCACAGCGGCGACCTGATCGGTAGTGTGCGGCAGCACCACAACCATGGGAAGCTGCCGATAGGCGGTCAGGCCATCCGACTGATACGGGCGCATTTCGCGCTCCGTGTCGATCACGCCCTCGGCCGGTACCATGGTCCTGAGCGCCCGTACGATCTCCCGGCGGCGCTTGAGCACCCCCTCGTCCGGAACGGGCATTGCTACCGGCATGCGAACTCTCCTCGTGATGATTCTTCTAGCGCGGAACGGCAGCCAGATGAAATACTCATCCGTGGGGCCGGCTCTGCTTTAAGGCGGCACGCGTTGGATAGGCATTGCGGCGCAGCGCCAATCCGCGCGAATCGCCGTTGACAGGCGGCCTCAAGAGCGCCATTCGAACCACTTGTGGAGGCGCGTTCGTTGTCGGGAGCGCCTTAAGCTTAAGGGCGCCATCCCGGAGGCCCGAGAAATGACCAGGAGGAGCAGATGAGAGTTGCGTTGGTTGCTGCCGTCGGACTTGTAGTATCGACCGGAGCAGCGCTCGCCCAGGATGTAGCGGCCGGCGAGACGTCGTTCCGGAAATGCGCGCCGTGCCATTCGATTGGGCCGGATGCTGCCAACAAGGTCGGGCCCCTGCTTAATGGCCTGGACGGTCGCCAGTCCGGCACCATAGACGGCTTCAATTATAGCGATGCCAACAAGGCCTCAGGAATCACGTGGAGCGAGGCGGTGTTCAGGGAATATATCAAGGACCCCCGCGCAAAGGTTCCGGGCACCAAGATGGTATTCGCTGGAATCAAGAGCGAAAAAGAAGTCGGCGACCTGTGGTCCTATGTGTCGCAATTCGACAAGGACGGCAACGTTAAGAAATGACGACACAAACGCCGCGGGGTCGCACCCCGCCCCGCGGCTGTCGATTTGCGGCGGATCAACGTCGGACAGACGAACGTGGCCTAGTGTTTCGCCTCCGACGCTTGATGCTCTCATTGCTGTCATCGCCCGCGAAAGCGGGCGATCCAGTAACCACAAGCCAGGGGTTACTGGATGCCCCGCTTTCACCCGAAGTCGGCCTTGGCCGACTTCGGCAGCTATTAAGCGAGCGAAATCGGAAACATCCGATTTCGCGGGGCATGACAAGACTGTGATTCACTTAATCACGGACGAGTCCTAAGCGCCCAACTGGGAAGAGCCGCCATGATCAAGGACCTGGTAGTTAACCTGACCGTGGGGACTGATGGCGACCCGGCGGCGCAGTTCGCGATTTCGATCGCCGCTAAGTTCGAGGCGCACATTGCCGGGATCGCATTTGCCTACGATCCGGCCATCACCCCGACAGTCATGGACGGATTATCGGCCGGCTGGGTGGACGCTCTGCGGACCGAAAACCGCGCTGCCGCCCAGGAGGCGGTCGATCGTTTCGAGGCTGCCGCGAAGCGCGAAGGCCTCTCCGCCGAGCATCGAATCATCGAGGCAAACCTCGGACGAGCCGCGAACCTGTTCGGCCGGATGGCCCGGCGTTTCGATCTTGCAGTGGTCGGCCAGACAGACCCGGAGCAGGCGCTGCCGGATGACCTTTTGATCGAAGCGGCATTGTTCGAGTCGGGGCGCCCGGTGGTCGTCGTGCCCTACATTCAAACGGAAGACCTCAAGCTCGGCCACATCCTGGTATGCTGGGACGGCAGCCGCAACGCCGCCCGCGCCATCGCGGACTCAATGCCGTTCCTGATGCGAGGAAAGAAGGTCGAGATCGTGATGGTGGCGAGCGGCGACGGCAAAGCGGACGAGTTGCCCGGCGCCGGTCTCGGCGAGCATCTTGCTCGCCACGGTCTCGATGTCGAGGTCAAACGGCTGGTTGCCGCGGACCTCGATGTCAGCAATGTCATCTTGTCCTATGCGGCCGACTGCGCTGCCGACTTCATCGTCATGGGCGGATACGGGCATTCCAGACTGCGGGAATTCATCCTCGGCGGCGCGACGCGCGGGATTCTGCAATCGATGACGGTTCCGGTGTTGATGGCGCACTGATGGCAGGTATCAGGGATCAGGTATCAGGTATCAGGGATCAAAATTGCTTTCTGATTACTGATCACTGATCACTGATACCACCAGCCCGCGGGCACGCGCATCGACGACGCCGAGCGCTCGCAGCGCGAACAGCGTGATGTCCTGCACGGCAGCGCGTTCAGCCTCCGGGCCGGCCAAAGTGGGGGCGAACGGGCCGACGAGACTTTCCACCGTGGCGCCGATGACGGCCGCTGCCATTGCGGCCTGCGGCTGATCGGGTAGTTGACCGGCCGCGATTGCGGCCCGGATCAAACTCTCGAATTCACCGGCAATGTTGCGCCGGAATGAGAGGCGCCCAGCCCCCTCCCTACCCTCCGCCGCAAGCGGGGGAGGGTAGGAAGGGGGCGCTTCCGCCAGCATCGCGAAGGCAAGCCGGCGCATCCGCATAGTCCCCGCGGCGAACGCCACGATGGCGGCGGCGAGCCCCGAAAGCGCCCCTGGCGCTGCAGCCGCGGCAGCGCGAATCGCCGCAACCTCGCGCTCCGCCGTGGCATTGACCACTGCGGCTACGAGATCGTCTTTGGAGGGGAAATAGCGATACACGGTGCCGGCCGCGATGCCGGCACGCTCTGCCACCGGGACGACTTGCACTGCACCCAGGCCGCTTTCGCTGGCCAATGCCCGGGCCGCCTCGACGATGGCTTCATAGCGGGCCGCGAGGCGCGCGGTCTCACGTTCAGTTCGGCGGTAGGCCATGCGTCAGGCCCGTAGCCCGTAGGATGGGTTGAGCCACCGGGTCCGGCCGGAGCCTGCCATCGGGCGGGCCCACCGGGTCCGGCCTCTGGCCCGCCCGATGGCAGGCTCCGGCCGGACCCGGTGGGCCGGCCCGATGATAAACTTCGCGAAACCCATCATGGGTCTTTCCGCGCGGCGTAGTCGGTGATGGGTTTCGCTGCGCTCAACCCATCCTACGCGCTTTCAACTGTGGCGTTGCTCAAACGCGGCTTGCCGAATTCCGGTCAGCGTCAGCGTCGGAGTGATGGCCTCCGGATCGATCTTGAGATGAATGATGGCGGGCTGGCCTGATTGTTCGGCGGCCTGAAACGCCGTCGGAAACTCGGAAGTCCTCTCGACCGTGACGCCGAAGCCGCCGAATGCCCGGGCGTAGGCAGCGAAATCCGGATTGCGCAGCCCCGTGGCCGAGACGCGCCCCGGATAGTGCCGCTCCTGGTGCATCCGGATGGTTCCGTAAAGTCCGTTGTCGGCGATGATGACAATGACCGGGGCATCAAACTGGACAGCGGTTGCGAAATCCTGGCCGTTCATGAGGAAATCGCCGTCCCCACTGAACGCCACGACGGTGCGGTGCGGATAGAGCCGCTTCACTCCGATCGCAGCCGGCACGCCGTAGCCCATGGAACCGGCGGTCGGAGCGAACTGAGTGGCGAACTTGCGGTGGCGATAATAGCGATGAACCCATGCGGCATAATTGCCCGCGCCATTACAGACCATGGCGTCGTCGCCAAGGTGGTCCCGCAGCCACACCAGAATGGCGCCAAGGTTGACGCCGCCCGGGACATCGGTCGGTTTTTCCGAGAATGCGAGATAGTCATCATGGGCGGCCTTTGACGCGCCGACCCACCGCGGTTTGGCGGGCGGATCGAGCGCCGCCGCCGCGATCGCAAAGGACGCCGGCGTAGCGTTGATGCCAAGATGAGGCCGGTACACGCGGCCGAGTTCCTCGACGCCGGGATGAACGTGCACAAAGGTCATCTGTGGCGAGGGAATGTCGATCAACGTGTAGCCCTGGGATTGCATCTCGCTGAGACGCCCGCCAACCAGCACCACTAAATCGGAGGCTTTCACCCGCGCCGTCAGCTTCGGACTGGCGCCGATGCCGAGGTCACCCGCATAATTGGGATGCAATGCGTGGAAGAGATGCGCGCGGCGAAACGTGGTGGCGACCGGAAGCGCGAAACGCTCCGCAAAGCGCGCAATCGCGGCGCAGCCGGCTTCGGTCCAGCGGCTGCCGCCGATCAACACGATCGGACGCTCGGATTTGGCCAGCAGGGTTGCGAACCTATCCATGTCGTCACGGCCCGGCGATGCCTCGACGGCCTGGTAGGGCAGCGCGTCACTGACCGCGACCCGTTCGGTGAGCATGTCCTCGGGCAGCGCCACCACGACCGGGCCGGGCCGGCCGTTTGCCGCCATATGAAAGGCCCGCGAGACGATTTCCGGCACGCGGGCCGGATCGTCGATCTCGGTCGTCCACTTGGTCATGGAGCCGAACACGGCGCGGTAGTCGAGTTCCTGAAACGCCTCGCGTCCACGCATACGGCGCGCAACCTGCCCGACGAACATGATCATCGGGGTGGAATCCTGGTGTGCGATGTGGATGCCGGCGGAAGCGTTGGTGGCGCCGGGACCGCGGGTGACGAAGCAGACGCCGGGCTGGCCGGTGGCCTTGCCCACCGCTTCCGCCATGATGGCGGCGCCGCCTTCCTGGCGGCACACCGTAACGGCAAGATCGCGATCGTGGAACGCGTCGAGGACCGCGAGATAGCTCTCGCCGGGCACGCAGAACGCATGGCGCACGCCGTTGACGATGAGCTGGTCGACGAGCACTTCCGCGGCCGTGCGCATGTTGTCCTTGGCGGTCATCTAAAACTTTCCAGGCCCTTCAATGAATGTCCGCGTGGCGCAATCGTTATAGAGGCATCCCGGACCGCTATCTAGGCCGGAGCGTGGGCGTTCCCGTTGCGCCCACCTTGCGGTCCCCCAAACGAGGCAAAGTAGGGTGGGTTGAGCGGCGAGCGAAACCCACCGTCGGCCTCGCCGCTGGGAGGCTCCTGATGGGTTTCGCTATCGCTCAACCCATCCTACGGCACCACAGTCGAGCCTCGCGAAAGATCCACTGCCTCGCAGGGTGGGGGAAGCGGACCGGACGCCCACGCTCCGGCTCCGTCAGCGCGAGATCGGCGCGAACCTGGCCGGCAGCATCAGGTTGTTCTGCTGCGAAACCACGTAACCCGCCTCGTTGTTAAGGCGCAGGTAATTCTGCCACTCCGGATCCGCCGCCATGGCGGCGCGCCTGCGGGCGCGGTCGGCAACGTCATCATAGAGCCACATGTGAACCAAGGTATTTACCTCACCCGACTCGGTGAACAGGTAGGCGAACGGCTGACCGAGATGACGCGACTGCGCCTTGAAGCCGGCTTGTTCATAAAGCTCGAGATGGGCCGGAACCATTCCGGGCTTGATCCGATAGTATCGATGGTCGATCAGCACGCTTTCCTCCATGGGCTCGGCGCCACAGCGGCGCCATCACGATCATGCGAGCCCGGAGAGTTTGGGGTCAATAGTCCGTCGATTGCCTGGAAGCGCGGGCGTCTCGCCGCCCCTACCCTGCCCCGCAAGCGGGGGAGGACAAGGCCAGCGAGCATCCGCTGGGTGCGCATCACGGGCACCACCATAATCGCCACATCAACCACGTTCACCACGCTCACCCTCCCCCGGGGAAAGTGGTTATTCCCCTTCCTCGCGAGCGCTTCGGCCACCTGACCACGCCATCCGAGGCTCAACAGATCCTCAGCCTGATAGACTGGGATTTTGCCAATGCTTGTATGGTCGGATACGCGAGCAAGCGAATTGAGGCGATTCGCAGGGAGCGAGAGGGCGCGGCGGCGGAGCGGTGAGCCGAAGCGCGAGAAAGAAACGGTCGCGAAAGCTAGCGACGGAAACGCCTTACTAACCAGTAGACGCCAAAGCCAACCGCAAGAACTGGAAGGCCGGCACCCGCGATCGGACCGGGTGCGGGGTTATACCCTGGCGGCGGCGGTGGCGTATTCTGTGAGAATGCCGGTAACGCTGCCAGACCCAGCACAGCAACTATTGCCGCGCCGACCATAATTTGAACAACGGCCTTCATAGTGTGTCGACACTCCAAGCGCCCCCCATCCACGGCAGTAGTAAGACTAAAAAATGATGACTGTCTACTCTGGTACCATCGCCGTGAGGGTCCTGCGACCGCATGGCATAGGTCAGCTCTCGGAAGTCTGTGTTGCGTTCATGCGCGGGTTGCGTTCATTCCTCGATCGCCCTCCGCCCCGCATCCGTGATCATCACCTTGCCAACCTCGACCAGCGTGTCGCCGGCCACGATCACTCTTCGCTGCACTGCCGCAAGCCCTGCACGGACGAGGCGCGCCAGCATCCGCCTAGTGAAGCCGTGGCCGTACCCGAGCAGTTCCTCAGTGGCGCCATGCGGGTTGCTGGCCAGCAGCCCCAGCGCGCGGCGCTGCTCTGAACTGAGGCGACGTTTGCGAGGGGGTGATGCCATCTGAGACTACGATCCATCACTTCCTTCCCCGCGGCCAACGATCGTGTCCTCGACAACATGCGTAGTCTTCGTCAGGCCGATTGCCCGATTCCCGGCGCTCCGGCGTCGCCGCGCGAGTCAGCCTGCGCGGATCGCGATCTTTTTTTCCTTCTTGGTAATTTCGGCGGGCTTCGGCAGCCGGACCCGCAGCACGCCTTTTTCGAACTTCGCTTCGACCTTCGCGGAATCCGGATCGTACGGAAGCGTGACGGTCCTGCTGAACGAACCGTAGCGGCGCTCAACCACGTGCCAGTTCTTGTCCTTGTCGGTTTCGTCGCGTTCGGTCTTTTTCTCGCCGCGGATGGTCAAAACGCCGTTCGAAAGGGTGACATCGATATCCTTTTCGTCGACGCCAGGTAATTCGGCCGCCACTTCGATTCCGTCTTTGCTCTCGGAGACGTCGATTTTCGGCGCGCCTTCGCCGAAGCCGGCAAATCCCGCCAGCGGGCTGCGGCGGGAAAAATCGTCGACCGTCTTTTCGATCTCGCGAAACAGCGAGCCCAACCCGTCACTGCCGCGTGTAAACATCGATGGAAGATAGGAACCTGCCATGATGACCTCCTATGTGGTGATTGTCGTGAGGGCTTGTCATCTCGGCCGCGTCCGCTCGTGAATCCCGATCCGGGTCGCGCCGTTGCCTTAAAAGATTGGAACGCCATGGCGGTTTAACAAGCACCCGGCTTGCCGGGCATAATCAGGCCGCCGGCTCCACCGCAACCACAAGGCACGTGTGCATTGCGCCGTCCTCATCCCGAATGGTGACATATTCTCCCGGCCGAAAAGCATGGGAACCGAAGCGGTATCCGGCCTCCTCGTCCTCCTCGGCGCCATCGCCATAGTCAAACACCCAGCGCGCATGCTCGGCGCCGCCGGGCTTGTGCACGAGGTGACCATGTTCCTCCTCGTCGCCCCAGAAGCGGCGCACGCGGCAATTTTCACGATGCTTCTGCCATTGCGCCGGGTCGATATGCCCGGCAGCGTCGAGGGGCGCAACGAATTCGTAACCATGCCGCGTCGAACCGGAGGGGAATTCCTTCGACCGCGCGAGATTTAACCGGATGCGCTTGAACGCTTGGGGCAGCTTGGTCATGACAATCTCCAGCTTTCAACGTTGCCCGACCTTGGCGTTATCACGCGTTGGCATCTCGCCAGCAGCACTATTTGTTAGAGAGATGGGTTGCCGGTCGAGGCAACGCATTGATCTCAATCAGTACGGAATGTCGCAGCGTGGCATCGCATGGGCGGCGACGAGGCAAAATGGGTGGTCGGGTGGACGTTATCCGCCAAAACGGCGATTGCCAGAGCGAAGTGCTCGCGTTTTTAGCCAACCCGGTGACCTATGGGGGCGCGCCGGTCCGGCGCATCGACACCCATTCGGCTGTCGTGTTTCTCGCCGGCGATCGCGCCTTCAAGGTCAAACGCGCGGTTCGCTATTCTTATCTGGATTTTTCTACCCTTGCGCAGCGCCGGGCGGCCTGCGAGGCGGAACTCGAAATCAACCGTGCTTTTGCGCCCGGGCTGTACCTTCGCGTGATCCCCATCACCCGGGAGCCAGACGGCGCCTTGCGGCTCGGCGGCGACGGCGAGAGAGTCGAGTGGGTGGTGGAAATGCGCCGTTTCGATGAAACCAGGACGCTCGATCGCCTGGCCGACGACACCGCGATCGACCTTGCGCTCGCGGATAAGCTCGCGCGCGCCGTGGCGGCGACCCACAATCGCGTCCCGGTGCTGGAAGGTGCGCCGTGGATCGCGGCGCTTTCAAGCTATATCGCGGAGAACGATGCGGCATTCCGCGCTGACCCGGACCTGTTCGATCCGGCACAAACGGCGTCGCTTGGCGGCGACAGCCGCCTCGCGATCAATCGCCTCCGCCCGCTCCTTGCCGCGCGCGGCGCCGAGGGCATGGTGCGCCGCGGCCATGGCGATCTTCATCTTGGCAACGTGGCGCTGGTCGACGGCAATCCGATGCTGTTTGACGCCGTCGAATTCAGTCCGTTGATCGCCGCAGGCGACGTCCTGTACGATCTCGCCTTCCTGCTGATGGACTTGGCCGACCGCGGTCTGGGCGCCGCCGCCAACGTGGTCCTCAACCGCTATCTAACCGAGACACGGCGCATGTCCGATCTCGATGCGGTCGCAGCATTGCCGTTCTTCATGTCGTTGCGGGCCGCCATTCGCGCCAACGTCACGGCCGCCAGGGCCGCAATCGCGAGCAAGCCCGACCGCGAGGAGGCCCGGTCCAGCGCTAAGAAATATTTCGCCCTGGCGTGCCGGCTGATCCGGCCTGCCCCCCCGGTGCTGGTTGGGATCGGCGGCTTGTCGGGCACCGGCAAGTCACGGCTTGCCGCCACCCTCGCCCCGGAGCTGGCGCCGGCGCCTGGTGCGATCGTGCTGCGCTCCGATGTCGAGCGCAAGGCGATGCAAGGACG
>WNFC01004274.1_pt1 | contig 15518 bp, 13 predicted proteins | sample 5400541 | NCBI WGS metagenome assembly WNFC01 (sample SAMN13153342, study PRJNA577476) | soil metagenome | isolation source: 120 cm saprolite under Douglas fir tree site 2 hole 2 replicate 1 | place: USA:California | collected 2015-04-18
CGGGAAACCGGCAACGGTTGATCCTGGCGATATCCATGCTTCGCAACCAGCGATCGTGGCGCCGTCGGCCGGCGCGGCTTCCGGAACCACCGCCCAAATGCCGCAATGCGCGTTCGGCAAGTGCATCAACACAGCCGCGCAAGTTCAGTGCTCCGCACCCGCCGAGCGGGAGCAGGCAACGGTTCTGAGCGTCAACGGGATCTCGATCCGCGACGCCCGCAACCCGGCCGGCAGCGTGCCCGAGATCAGCCTTACTGCCGGCGGAGAGGAGCTTTGGCGTCTCGTCAATGCCGCGGCGGACACCTACGTCCGTCTGCACCTCGCTGATATCGACGGCTCCGGCATCGCTCGGAGCGTTCCGATCGAGGTTGTGGGCCTCGATGGCGTGCCGTTCGCCGACGAAACGGGGCGACCGAAGGCGCAAACGAGCACCGACCCGATCATGGTGCCGCCCGGCGGGCGCATCGAGTTCAACGTCAGGCTCGATGTCCCTGCCGCGCGGCACCGCATCGTCTTGCGGACCGAGACGGTGGGGACGGGTTGCGCCGGAGACCTGATGCCCGCCCGCGACTTGGCGGCGGTCAGGATCGATCCGCTACCCCCAGAAGCCCCGAGCGGGCGAGGATCGGCTCCGCGGCGGACACTTCAGGGCATCGATGACATGCCGTCCGCGGACGTACCGGTGCGCCGGCGGACCTTTGCGTTCACCGAATATCCGCGGCCGAAAAACAGCAAGACAGACTTCTACATCACGGAGGTGTCTCGGCCGGATGTAATCATCGAGCCCTATCCGATGGGTGGTATGCCGTCGGCGGTCGTCGAGGTGGCGCCCAACAGCATGGAAGAGTGGACCATCCTCAACTTCACCCACGAGGTCCACAACTTTCACATCCATCAGCTTCATTTTCGCGTGTTGGAAAGTGACGACAAGTTCCTGGAAGGGCGCATGCTGGACACGATCAATGTCCCGGTCGCCATGCCTGACTCGAACTGGTCGACGGACGATCCGGTGACACCGGGCACGGTGCGCTTGCTCATGCGATTTCGCCAGAACATCTCGGGCGAATTCGTCTTTCATTGCCACATCCTGGGTCACGAGGACAAAGGCATGATGGGCCTCATCCGCGTGGTTGACCCCGGCGTCGACCCGCCGCCAGATGCGCTGCACCAACACAAACCCGAGCATCATCACTGATGTGCGAGCCGTCGGCCCGCAGCTGGTGCCGGCCCCGACACCTAAGATCGGAGCCCCGGCTCTGGCCGCGCAAAACGCCGATTATATCGAACGCCAACTGGTGGCGTTCGCCCAAGGTATGCGCCAGAACAATATATCAACGAGCAGATGCGCACGATCGCCATGCAACTGACGCAAGACGAGATGCACGCGCTTGCCGCTTTCTACGGCGCGTGGGGAACTGCGCGAATGGCCAAGAAGTAGGTCTTCAAGCGCGGCGGGGCATCGCGCACGGCGTCCACTGCCCCGCGTAAGAAGAGAGTGATTGATGCGGATGCCGGTTGGGTTGCGGCGACCGGCCGGTCGGGTATCGTGCCGCAGCTGAGGCGCGTTTGTGACAAGAGGAAAATCTGACGCGATGCCAGGAGGTCGTCGATACTGGACGCACTTCATCTGGCATCAAGCGTCCGGATCGTCGCTCTGGCGGACACTCGTGCCGCGCAATTTCGACGTCGGCGTGGCCGATGTCATCGAGGGATTGCGCGCCAGCGTCGCCTGCGCGGTTCCGGTATTCGTCGGCGAAGCTCTCCACTATCCCGACCTCTCTTGGGCGGCGATCGCGGCCTTTTGGATTTGTCTCGCCGATCCAGGTGGCCCAATTCGCGGCCGCTTCGCCGCACTGGTGACATTGGCAACCCTCGGCGCTGTGAGTTGCGCCATCGCGATTCGGGCAACGGCCTTCAGTGTCTGGGTTGCCATCTTCCTCGCGTTCGTCTGGACCTTCGCGGGCAGCCTTGTCCGCATTTACGGAGAGGCAGCTGCTAAGGTAGGGCAGTTCGTCCTCATCACTTTCCTTGTGTCGATCGGTAATTTCGGTGGCCGTTCCGTCGAGCCGGGGGTTGCCGCGCTGCTGTATCTGGCCGGAGCGTCCTGGGCGCTGATCCTCACGCTGATCCTGTGGCAAATCCATCCCCATGGCCCGTCCCGGCGGGCGCTGGCCGCAGTCTATGGCGAGCTCGCGGGGTTCGCGGCAGAACTTGTGCAGCTATGCCGCGCCACGAGGCTCGAGGGAGATCCCTGGGGGGCAATGGCGCGCGACCATCGTCGTCGGATCCGCGAAGCCCTCGACATTGCCAGAGCGACCGTTGCCAGTATCGGCCGGAGGCATCTCGGAAGGAGCCGCCGCGCCGACCAGCAGTTGACGTTGTTGCAATGTGCCGACCAGATTTTTGCGGCGCTGATCGCGCTCAGCGATCTACTCGAGACAGGCCAGGGAAAGCCGACCGGGCCGACGCTCCACGCCTCACTCGCAGACGGGCTCGATCGGATGCCTGCGTTCTTGGAAACCCTTTCGGCGGCGATCCTCGCAGGGGACAGATCGCTCGCGCCTCCGCTGCATGCAAAATTGCGCGAACTCGGCCGATTGGCACCCGAGGCGGGCTCGGCGGAGGACCTAGTCTTTGCCGAGCGCCCGCCTTCTCTCGCCCTCTACCGCCACCTGATCGAGACCGTACTCCTCTATACGTCCAGCGCCGCCGTCGCGGCAACCGACGCCAGGCAGAGGGCGAGCTTGGATGCGCTCCCGGAGCTCTTTCGTGATAGGCGGTGCAGCTTGCGCGAGACGCTATTCATACCACTGGCACAGAATCTGAACTCCAATTCGGTTCCTCTCCGGCACGCGCTGCGCCTTGCGGTTACCGCATCGATTGCGCTGCTCATCGTCTTCGGGTTCGAGCTCGGGCATGGCTACTGGCTCACGCTGACGACCGTGGTGATCCTCCAGCCCTATGCAGCAACGACGTGGCAACTCTCGCTGAAGTGGATCATCGGCAGCGTCCTTGGCGGCATTCTGGCGGCGGCTCTCGGCGTTGTCTTTCACACCCCGCTAGCAATCTCGCTCGCCATCTTTCCGATCTCCATCGCGGCTATGACATTTCGCGCGATCGACTATGGGCTCTATGTGCTGTTCCTGACCCCGCAATTCGTTCTGATCAGTGCGCTGGCGGAACCCGGCACCGGAGATTTGGGCCTTTCCTGGCTACGTGCAGTCAACAGCATTCTGGGCGGCATCCTGGCCCTGGCCGCGGGGACGCTTTTGTGGCCCGGCCGGGAGTTGCGCCACCTCCCGACTGAGCTTGCCAAGTCGATTGCTGCGAATCGCGATTACCTATCGCGGGTCCTCGACGCGCGGCTTCACCGTGGACGGCGTAACTCGGTCGACGCAGGTCGGCGTCTCGCAGGCCTCGCGAGCAACAATGCGGAAGCTTCGGTGCAGCGCCTCCTATCCGAGCCGGAGAATGACCCCGTCGTCCTCGAAGCCGCGATGACGATCGTGACGAGCGTGCGGCGGCTCACTGGCGCCATCACCGTAATCTGGCTCATGCCCGGGAAACCAGCCCCTCAGCAGGCCATCCTTGGCTTCGAGCCTCTCGTTGAATGGATCAGCGACACGCTGCAAGAAATGGCGAACGCCGCGAGCTGCAAGACGACCCCGACGGCTCTCGGGAAGAGGCCTGAGTTCCCGCAGACTGCGATGGCGCAGGGGGATCACCATGCGCACGCTCTTTTGGCGGAAATGTTTGCGCGTATCTGCCGTCAGATCGAAATCATGGATGCCGCCCTGGCGCGTCTTGTCGCGCCGCCGCCAACTCGACCGTCGATCGCTGGCCGGGACTAAAGGTCGGGCTGAGTCAGCCCGCGATCAGTTATGCTCTCAGCCGGCGCCGTTATATGCTGATGGACGTACTGTGCCGCCAGCACGCACCATCGGTTCTAAAATCGAATTTAATCGTGCGCGTCAGCGGTCGCGCGCATTGGTCCCAGTGCGACACACCGATCGGCCATGGCAGGCGAGCCCGCGAGACGCCTCGTCGCACAGAAGACGGTTGCTGAACTGTCGGGATACTTCTCATACCAACGGCCCTTGTCTCCAACCCGTCATGCCCGGACTTGATCCGGGCATCCACGACTTGAAACGCCGGTCAAATTAAAGACGTGGATGGCCGGGACAAGCCCGGCCATGACGATCTCAACGAGTCTGGATCAAAGGCCGTTGGTATCATAGGAACGAACGATAGCGGAAAAATTCCGTTACGCATGGGATTCTGGCCGAGAATGAAGATGGCGTCGGTGTGCCGAAATCTTCGAGTATCACCGTTCCCTTACCGATGCCAATCAATTCAGGAAGCCCAGCCCGGACAGTCGAATCCGTCGGGCTGGTTCATGGAGAGAAGTGATCGTCCGCCTTTGAGGAGGGCGCTTTGTTCCCGCCTGCCTTCGCTGTGGCGTGCAGCGCGCCCCCCAAACGCCGGCGGCGTCCGCGTCGGGTTGAAGTTCGGTGTGCCCGACATCTGCGCATCTCCCGATTGGTATTAGATCCATGTGATCGGTGATCAATGACGACTTGCCGTGCCGGATACCTTCCCGCGCAAGACTGCGTAACTGTCGCCGTCGATCAGCAACCGCCTGCTCTATCGCGCTCGATGGTGCAGGCGCGATATCGGGGCATCCCTAGCGGTGGCCTCCACCGCCATGCCCGCCATGTCCGCCGAAGCCGGCATGCCCTGCGAAACCGTGGCCCCAGCCGCCACGGGCCGCGTGGCCATAGTCGCCGTGGCCATGATCCCAGCCATGGTGCCAACCGCCGCCCCAACCGCCATAGTCAAAATCGAGCGAGCCATAGATCGGATCGCTATACGCGTAAGCAGGGGCGCCGTAGTCCGGCTCCGCCGCGCACGCGGACAGGAAAAGTCCGATGCTAATCAAGAGCGGTATCGTCTTCGTCATCATTCTGCCGCGATTCATCGCAGCCTCCATTCCTATGAGGTCCGTCCATTTCCCGCCCTTATCGCCATCGGCGATCTACATCCTGTCGTAGACGTCGGCGTAGTTCGTTGCGTGGCCTTTTCCGTCGCTCAGTACACCGCTACAGGTCATTTTCTTTTGATCGACCGCGACGGTGCATGTCAGGTCGTCCGTCTGCCCGGCCGGCCCTTTGAACGTTCCCTGGAGAGTGCTTCCGGCCAGGCGGAAAGCGGCGGTCGTATCGCTGCTGACGGGGTAAAATTCGCCGTTGGCCGGAGCGTCGAAGGTCTCGACATTTGACTGGCCCTGTGAGTCGAGAACGGTGAGCGACCATTTCAGATGAGCACTATCCGCGCGGGCAATCTCGGCAGTGACATCGTTCGGCACAGGCTCGCCCGGGGGCATCGTGGATTGCGCTCGGTTCCAGTGCCACCTGCCAACGAAGGGACCGCTATCCGCCCAGGCGGAACTGACTCCCAACGCGGCACAAAGGCCCATGATGACTACTTTGGTAACGCGAAGTTCAATCACTGGTTTCTCCTGATCAGCTGTCTCGATCTTGGGATTGCGCAACCATCGCCGCCGCCCGGAACCCGGATAACGGGAGCCGGCTGCGCCTAATGGCTGGTTCTTCCGAAGCATTCATTCGAAGGGGTAATCGCTATCTCGCGCACTGCGCCTTGATCTTCGACCAAGTGGCAGCGACGTGCCGCCTCCCGAGTCCATCACGGAATGACCCGCTCGGATTCGTCGCCGGTCGCGATGGGCGGCGCCGTGCCGGGCACGACTGGCGGAAGCTGGTTGCTTGTCCAAAGATCGGCTTGGATATCCTGGTCGATTTGAGCCGCGGTCGGCGGACCGGTATCGACGCAGGCGGCAAGCGCGAGCAGCGCGACGATCGCCGTGGCGAGACGTAGTGACGGCATGGGGGGGACCTCGCGACGCATTCCTTTGTCAAAAAAGACAGAAAACATGGAATCGCGAAGGCGCTCACGACGCGCGCTCGGCTGGCGGGCGTTGGTGTGCTCCTGGCGAGAGATATTTTCCATGGCTAAGACTTAGGAGAGTCGATCCGCTCCGTCTTGTCGTCCGATGCTCAGTTTCACGAGATATTGCTGCAACAGCGCTGCGGCGATCGGAGAAGATGCGACGGCCCACGAGGCTGGTCGTGGATCGCGTCGAGCAAATTGGAGACAGTCGAGCCGAGAAGCGGGCCTGAAAGCATCGCCGTCGCCGGCAATGAGCTGCATTTCACGATGTACGATTCGGCCCGATCCGGGGGTCGTCGACGCCTAAGAATCTTAGTAACGATAAGCCCAGGAGTCTCGGGCATCATTGACAGCTGGAGGCGCCGAGGGCCATTGCCGCTGACGGCGGCAGGGCGCGGGTCACATTACCCAATGCCCGCAATTTTCACCCAATGCCCGAAATTTTCCGAGCTTGACGCACGCTATTCGGTCCACAGTCGGCAAGCCATTCGGCCGCAGGCCCCATCCCCAATTCTACCTCGGCCCTTTCGGGGAGATCGCGGTCGTATTTGGTATATCGTTGAGCGAGCCGATCGAACTCGCCACTTTCCACGAGCTTCTCGAGCGCGTAGGCGCGTGTCGTTTCGAGCAACCGGTAGTGGACGACTGCACCGCCGAGATCCGCTGTGACCAGCGACTTCGCGACTAGGTTCGCAATGCCGTCGGCGATCTCCGATGCAGCGACTTCGCCACTTGCCGCGACCGCGCTCGCCGTCTCCAATAAAAAGGCACCAGCGAAGATGGCCAGGCTGCGCAGAACCAGGCGCTCGAGTTCGGGCAGAAGCTCGTAGCTCCAGTCGATGGTGGCGCTCATGGTCTGGTGCCGGGGCGGCGCCGTGCGGCGTCCGCTCGACAGCAGCCGCAAGCAATCGTCCAGGCGGGAAGCCAGACCCTGAACTCCGAAACCGTCAACACGAGCCGCGGCGAACTCGATGGCGAGCGGAATTCCGTCTAACTTCGCGCAGAGGTCGACGACAAAGGGGGCGTCCGCATCGCTAAGCTCGAACCCGCCCAAGCTCGCGGCCACGCGTTCGACGAACAGCTGAACGGCTGGGAAAGCTAGTGCCCTCGTCGCGGTAAGCCCGGGCGAGGGGCGAGGGCTTGTGAGCGGCGGCAGCCGGTATATGTGCTCGCCCTCAGCGCGCAGGGGCTCGCGACTCGTCGCGATGATATGCACTCGCGTCGCGCTACTCAGGATTCCGGCAGCCAATTTGGCTGCTGCCGCGATCACGTGCTCGCAGTTGTCGAGCACAAGCAGCATCCGCTTGTGCCTAAGCGCAGCAATCAAGCTGGGAAACGTTCCTTCGGAATGAATCTCGAGCCCGAGTGCGGCAGCAACCGCGCTTGGCACGAGGAGCGGGTCACTGACCAACGCCAGATCGATCAGCCAGACGCCATGCTCGTAGACGCCGATCTGTTCCTCGGCGACAGCGACGGCGACGGCCGTCTTTCCTATCCCGCCCGGTCCAGCGATGGTGATCATACGGCGCTGCGGCAGCAGCTCCGTGAGCTCGTTGATGTTATCAGCACGTCCAATCAGCCGCGTTAGAAGGGTTGGCAGATTGTGCTCGCGTTTCGTCGCAGCGGCTGGTGGCGCCGATGGTTGCAGGTCGTCCACGTGCGTCACCGGCGCAACAAAGCGGTAACCTCGCCCAGGAATATTGATGAGGTAGCGGTTGCCAGCGCGGCCGTCTCGCAGCACTCGACGCAGTCCGGCCACATGGACCTTGAGGTTCCCTTCCTCGACGATGGTGTCGGGCCACACGCGCGCCATCAGCTCGTTCTTGCCGACCAATTCGCCAGCATGTTCGACCAGGGCGATAAGGACATCGAGGGCACGGCTGCCGAGCCGAACGGGCTTATCCGCTTCCAGCAGAAGCCGTTGCGCCGGAATGAGGCAAAAGGGGCCAAACAAGATCGCACCCGCGGCAAAACCACTGACCCAGTCGGCTTCCGTCGACAGAGGCTGGTCGATCTGTTGGTCCTCTACGTCGGCTTCGAGGGGAAAGCGGTCATGAGTTCGACGCGACCAAAAGCCACGCGCCAATGGAGAGTGCAGGCGGGGTACCGATTCGACGATCGTCATGATTCTCTCCCGCCAGTCTCGCCGTGTTCGAGAGCCGAATGAATACAATCTAGCAAATCGACCTCGTTGAATGGCTTGGTTAGGTAGTTGGATACACCGGCCCGCACCGCGCGCATCTGGTCTCTGTCATTGGGAAAGGCGGTGATCAGAATGGTCGGAATGACGTTACCCGACCGAACCAAACGATTGTGGAGCTCGAGTCCGGTCATTCCAGGCATCCGCACGTCCGCGATCAAGCAGGACGTGCTGTGGAGGCGTTTGGATTTCAAAAACTCCTCGGCGCACGAGAACGCCTCTGCGATGAAGCCCATCGCTTTGACCAGATCCATCGTACCTTCGCGGACCGACGTATCGTCATCGACGATCGCGATCACGGGCTTCTTCGGCATTTCTGCCTCCAATATCGCGATCTCCTATTGCGATCGATGCTAGCGCCGCTCAGCGATCCGATGCCATTACGCATAGGTGGGATTCGCGTTTAAGTGTGTAAGCCTTACTCCAACGTATGGAGGATCGAAATAAACAAACGGACGAGGCGACTAATGCTTTGGTTTAGATCGCTTACGATCGTCCGATCGAAATGCCGAGCTTGTCGGCCATTCGCACCAGATCGACCAAAGACTTCGATCGCATCTTTCGCGTGATTTGGCTACGATGGACCTTCACCGTCATCTCGCTCAACTCGAGTTGCGCTGCAATCTGTTTGTTCGGCCGGCCGGTCACGACGAGGCTCAACACTTCTCGCTCGCGCGACGTTAGAGAATTGAAGCGCTCCCGCAGTTCGGCCACAACTTTGGCCTCCTGCCGCCGCGCGCTATCTCGCTCGATCCCCGACTGTATCGCGTCGAGCAGCGCCTGCTCATGCAATGGTTTGGTCAGGAATTCAATGGCCCCGGACTTCATTGCCCGCACCGACATGGGAATGTCGCCGTGACCGCTGATAAATATGATCGGAAGATGAATGCCCGCTTGCATCAATGCGCGCTGGGATTCGAGTCCGCTCGGCCCCGGCAATCTAACGTCAAGCACGATGCAACCGGGTGCGTCGGCGCGCTCGTGCTGAAGGAATTCCTGCGTTGACCCGAACGACTCCACCTCCATCCCGACCGAGCGAAGAAGATCTTCGACGGCGTCACGCACCGCCGCGTCGTCGTCGATGACGAACACGACGGGCTGCTCCTCACTCATGGGACAAGACCAGGCGCTGCTGGCAACGCGCCATGAAAGCATGCGCGTTCGTGGCGGAAGGACGGCCCAGGGAATATATGGCACCACGGGGGCGTTTGAGACGGTCTCGCGACGACAGGCGCAGTGCACCATGTCGCTCGACCGGCGTCACGACGGGCGACACGTATTTCCCCATAAGGGCGGCGGGTTAGTCATTCGCGGCCGTTGTCCGAGACTGGGGCTTCCAGCGACTGACGGTAATGCTCTGCATAGCATTGTGCAACCACATCGCCTTCTCCGCTCTCAGCAACCTCGTTCGTGCGAGGAATGGAACGCGGCGCCCCGTAAGGTTGCGGTATCGGCCATGTTGGGTTCTCCGCCAGATCTCGTCATCCGTAAGTTTTTGGGCGCAAGGCAAAGCAGATGGCAGCAAGCCCGCCCAATTCATTTCCCGGCACAGACTTAGACTGTCCCCGTCCCGCAGCGGCGCGTCGCAGTCCAGGAGCAGTGTCATGGGCAGACGCCCCTCCCTCACCACCACGGCAGGCAATCCGGTCGCGGACAACCAAAACGCCGTCACCGCCAGCGCGGCTCACGGTCGCCGATCTACCCGTCTGCAATACAACCGCCGCGGAACGAAGGCGCAGGCGATGAGAAGCTTCTCCGTCATGGCTCTAGTCCTCCTGGCCATCGCGATTCCTGCCAAGGCCACGACCCCTGGCGATCTGCCAGCCCCTGCGATGCCGGAGTCGCTCGATGCGATGAGACACCACCAGCCGACCAATGAGAGTGTCCTAAAGCGTGAGGCCGAGCGGTACGGGCAACAGAAGGTCGAAGAGCAGCAACGCCGGGAGAAATCGGAGGTCGATCGGATCTATGACGACGTCATGCGCTTGAGCGCTCCCGTCGCCAATGCTCCTCCACCGAAACCCCGTTGATGACGGGTGGCACTGCACTTCGCGCACCGTACGGCTTGTGACCGGCGATCGTTTCTGCGAGTGGCCATCGTCTTGGCCGCCCAGCTCTTCGGCGCTGCGGATCGACCGCGCAAGCGTAAGGGCCATGGTTATTCTCGGTAAGTCGATGCTTGCCGGAAGGTAGGCGTTGTCTCGGGTTTAACCACTATTCACTCGACCTTACTCGACCTCACTCGCATCCACGCGCGATGCTCAGAAAAGTGCCGCTCCAGGTCATTGGCGAGACTTCGCCAGAGATTGGCGGTACTGGAGTACCGCCGAGCGCATCGGTGCCGGCGCCGGCGTTCATCCAATATGAATTTGACGAGGGCTCACGCAGTACCCGACAACCGCCCGCCGGTGGTCACCGCCAATATTGTATTTTCGATTGTTTTCGCGCGCGCGAGTGCAGTTTTGGTTCGATCCCACTGATCTCAGCCGTTCGGCGCTTCACCGGGCGAAGGCAACCGCTGCGGTGATCGGGAGCTGCGACCGTTCAACGGAGCAGTGCCCAAGCGATGCGGTCTGGGCGGCAAGCGGACAAACAAGGCAGACAATACTCTTGGCGGGAAACCGAGCGCAGTCTTCAGCAAGACGGACAAGGTCGCGCGAAGGCGAACGGGTGCCGGTCGATTCGTCTAACCGGAAACCGAGGAAATATCCGGCAGAGAGCTTCGAGAAGGTGGTTCTCATGTATGACTTCGGCGACCTATTCAACTCTCGGCTCGATGCACTGCGGGTCGAAGGCCGCTATCGTGTCTTCGCAGATTTGCAGCGGTGAGCGGGCGCGCTTCCGAGCGCGCGGCATCACGAGCTAGGATCGGATGTCACCGTCTGGTGCTCGAATGACTATCTCGGGATGGGTCAGCGTCCTGCGGTGCTTGCGGCGATGCATGAGGCGATCGATCGGGTCGGCGTCGGCGGCAGCCGCAATATCGCAAAGGTGTTAGGACCGGAAAATTGTGGCAGAAGCGGCTCTACCAAGGCCGGAGCGTTGCCAGCGCAGTCACGCGCGGTCCCCCCGATCACACGATGCTGCGCCGATATTCTGTCGGCGTCCGCCCCGCCATTTTGCGGAACGCCGCCGTGAATGAGCTCGTATCGCTGAAGCCCATATCGAGAGCGATCTCAGTCACCGACTGGATCGGTTTAGCCAGAAGGGTCTTCGCCCGCTCGATGCGCCGGCTGGTGTGATAGCGGTGGGGAGGCATGCCGAAGGACTGTTTGAACGCGCGCGAGAAGTGGAAGACGCTTAGCCGCGCGAGCTCCGCGAGCTCTGCGAGCGAGATCTGCTCGCTCATATTTTCCTCGATGTATTGGGCGACGGAGCGTCGCTGCCAGCCTGCGAGTCCACCTCGCATCGGTGGCTCGGCGGGTACCGCACCACCGTTGAGGCGCAGCAGCTCGTGCACGAGAACAGTAGCTAGTGCTTCAGCATAAAGCCGAGATCCCGATCGGCCGGCTTCGATCAACGCCTCGAGTTTGAGCGCCGTCTGTCGCAGAACCGGGTCGTCGAAGAAGAGGCGAGGTGCCAGTGCGGCCTCACCGAAGGCTTGGGGCTCGAGGAGCGCGCTGCGCGGATCGATGTGAAAATAGGTCGCGCGAGTCAAGGCGCGCGGCTCTTGCGATTCGCGGAAGCGTCGCTCGGCGGGTACGAAGGTGAGCTTGTCGCTGAAATCATGCAGAGTTGAGCGTGGCAGGCCCTCTACGACGCTCTCGCCTCTATGGCGTGACGCTTGCGTGTAGAGAACAAGGAGATGGCACGGTCCCTGATAGTCGGATTCGAATGAATCCTGGCTCACGATCCGGACGACCTCACCGGTCAGGCCGCGCCAAGCGGCGGTTTGGCGCTTGGCCAAGCGCGCCGGCCGGAATTGCACACCTTGAAACTCGTCGTTCGCCGAGCCACTAAGGGTGGCCGTGTCGCGATCGTTCTCGTCACGATTGGACGCTGTTACGAGCTTGATATGACTGGGTCCATTGGTCGGAACAGGCCGTGGTGCGATCGACCTTATCGCTGCGATGTTCATCGTCTGTCACCTTTTGCCCGATGTTTGAAGCGGCTATCGCCGCCTGACAGGCAACCTATTTAGATCGCATTGGGCTACGAGCCGAGTGAATCGGGGTAAAGCCGAGTAAATCGTGGTCAGCCGGAACAAGACCGCCGTGAATTCACCCGAGATAGCGCTCGCACTGGCGGGTTCCAACCCGCTCCGGAACCGCGCGACATCATCCGGCAAGACGGGGGTAGTTTCCGCAATCCAGGCAGAGCGCCGTATGGCGTTCTGTATATGCTCACGAAAATTGCAGATGTTTGACGCTGCAGGCGCAAGCTGCTCAGGCATCGGAGCAGATGAGCAGGTGAAAGAGTGGAGCGACTCACGTGGCACAAGCGGCATTTGATCTTAGGCTTGGTCGCTATCTGCGCGACATTCAAAAATACCCTCTATTGACCGCCGATGAGGAAAGCATCCTCGCCAGGCGTTGGCGGGAATATGGCGAGCAGGACGCGGCTGATCGCCTCGTCACCAGCCATCTCCGCCTCGTCGCGAGAATTGCGATAGGCTATCGCGGCTATGGCCTTCCGCTCTCGGAGCTCATCTCGGAGGGTACTCTTGGCATGCTGCAAGCGGTGAAGCGCTTCGACCCCGATCGCGGTTTTCGGCTTGCGACGTATGCTATTTGGTGGGTGCGCTCTGCGATCCACGAATACATCCTACGCTCCTGGTCGCTGGTGAAGATGGGTACCACCGCGGCGCAGAAAAAACTGTTCTTCAACCTGCGCAGGCTCAAGGCCCAGCTAAACGCAATCGATGACGGTGACCTTTCACCAGAGCTGGTGAAGAAGATCGCCACCGAGCTGTCGGTTCCCGAGGCTGAGGTCGTCAGCATGAACCATCGGCTCGCGGCGCCCGATCACTCGCTCAACGCGCCCATTTCAAGCGAAGGTGAATGGCTGCTGCTATTGCCGGATGATACTCCCGATCAAGAGACTGTGATTGGTGAACGAGCCGAGTTGCAGTACCGCCGCCGGTTGGTTCATGGGGCGCTGTCGCAACTGAGTTCACGCGAGCGCGATATTCTGTTCGCACGTCGGCTCAAGGATAGACGGTCGACCCTCGACGAGCTTGGCCGACGCTACGCCGTATCGTGTGAGCGGATCCGCCAGATCGAGGGGCGCGCTATCGACAAACTGCGGCTCGCCGTGAGAGCGGCGAGAGTGACCCGCGCGCTTCAACCGGCCTAAGCCGGCCGTGACCATCCACCTGTCGGCTCTTCTCCGCAAGAACCGCACACCGGCGCCAATCGCAATCGAGCGCGTGCCGTCTTGCTGAGCCATATTCATTGGCGTCATTCCAGTCCACCTACTGTGGGTACCTACGCATTCTCCACCAAGCCCTCCTCCCTGCTCGGTGGATCACGCAGCGGCATATCCCCCCATATGTCGCTCGAGCGTAGGTACTTGGGACCGATGGCACTTGCCATCGGTCCCTCATTTCTACTGCTGAAGGTGCATTTGCACGAATTTCTGATTGGTCGATGTCGACATCGGGGATTCGATCGGATGGAAATCGAAAGCGGCCCGATTCATCGGAGGCATTTTGGCATGACATGAACGCATTTCCTAACTGACCCGGCCGATACCGTCTCGAACGACTGGATCGATCTGGGCTGACACGCCGGCCGGATCGTTCAACCGGGACAATGGAGGTCACGATGAGACGCGCATTGATTGCCGTGATGATTGCAGCGCTCTTCGGCTGCAACCCCGTATTCGCGCAGATCGGCGGGATGGGCAGCCCGACTCCCGGTATCGGCGCGACCTCGCCGCTGAGCATGACACCTGGTTCGTCGGTCCCGCCGGTCGGCCTACCCATGGGCGCCACGGAGCTTGCGTCACCGGGACTCAGTCCCTCGCTCGCCGATACAGCCGGGATGACAGGCACCGGCACGATGTGCTCGGCCATGGGAAGTCCGTCAGCAGGAGCTTCGGGCTCGAGCACAAACTTCGACGGCGGCGGATTGGGAGTAGGAACGGGAACGCCGTTGCCTGGCGGTGCGGCAACGTCCGGAACATGCAGCACCAGCACAAGCGGCGCAGCATCCTCGTCGGCCGCGATGTCATCCTCGTCGCCAAGCGGCGTCTCTCGGACCGGAATTCCGTTGGGTTCGGTGCAGATCGGCGGCGGAGGGCTCAGCGCGACGCCTATCCCATCGTCATCGGTTTCAACGATGAGCCTGGCGCCGACCACAGCGATGCCTGTCCCATCGTCACCCGTTTCAACGACGGGCACGTTGCCGCCCGTCACGACGCTGTCGCCACCGATAACCAATGTCGGCCCTAGGGGTACGTCGCCGCTGCCGGGAACGCAGGCCACCACGACCCAAGTGCAATGAACGAGCTCTAGGCCGCCCAGCGGAGGTGCCAATGCGCCGAAAAATCGTGATTGTCGCTGCTTTGCTGATCGTCGTCCTGGCCGGCGGCGGCTTCGCATTCATGCACGGATCGGCACCAGAAAAGTCTGCAGCACCGCCGGCGTCACCACCGGTGCCGATCGTCGCCGGCGTGGTCGCCCAGCATGACGTACCGATCTATCTGACTGGCGTCGGCACGGTCGTCGCCTATAACACCGACGTCGTGCGCGCCCAGATCCAGGGACAGATCGTCAGCATCAACTTCACCGAAGGACAAAGCGTCCATACCGGCGACCTGCTCGCGCAGATCGACCCGCGTCCCTACCAGGCGCAGATCGACCAGTTCACTGCAACCCTCGACCGCGATCGGGCCCAGCTCCAGAATGCCGAGGCCAATCTGGCTCGCTACACGCCGCTGTTGAGCAGGGGCTATGCCACGCCGCAACTGGTCGACACCCAGAAGGCGCAAATCGCGCAACTGCAGGCCGCTGTCAAGGCGGACCAGGCGCTCATCGAAGCCGCGAACGTGCAGCTCAGCTACACGCGGCTGACGTCGCCGATCGATGGCGTGACCGGCATTCGTCAGATCGACGTCGGCAACATCATCAGCCCGGCAAATACGAACGGCGTCGTGTTCGTCACGCAGCTCGAGCCGATTTCGCTGATCTTTACGCTCCCGGAGACGGATCTGCCGCAGATTCAGCAGGAGCAGCAAAAGGGCGGGGGGCCGCTTACGGTTCTCGCCTACAGCCAGGACAATACGATCAAGCTGGATCAAGGCACGCTCGGCCTCGTCAACAACGAGATCCTGCAGACGACCGGCTCGATCCAGCTCAAGGCGAACTTTCCCAACACCGCGCATCGTCTCTGGCCGGGGGAGCTCGTCA
>WNFC01004275.1_pt1 | contig 15518 bp, 22 predicted proteins | sample 5400541 | NCBI WGS metagenome assembly WNFC01 (sample SAMN13153342, study PRJNA577476) | soil metagenome | isolation source: 120 cm saprolite under Douglas fir tree site 2 hole 2 replicate 1 | place: USA:California | collected 2015-04-18
CTCTACCGCTTCCGTGAAGCCCAGGCGGCAGAGCTCGGTCTTGGGACCCGGAGCGATCGGCGCCCACGTATGGCAAGCGCATGCAAGAGCTTACGCGAATGCGAGCGGTGGCGAGGAGAGATCCTGCGCGAAATCAGTAGGAAGGTGTCGAAGATACAAGACGGTCTGTATCCCCACCGTCATCGTCCAGATCTCATGTTTACGCACCCCTTCCTACAGCTGGTCTGACAGACTATGAAGTTCGGGATCTCAATGACGAAATAAACAAGCTGTTGCGAGAGAAGCGTCACTGGGAAAACCAGATCATCGCCTTAGGTGGCGCAAACTATCGAAGAAACGTTGCCATGCTGGACGATGATGGCCGAGAAGTACCAGGCACGAAGGGATATAAGTATGCCAACTCACCTCCTACGTTCTTTCCTGCATTCTCACGTAAACGCTTTATAGATACTTTGGACGCGCTAAAGAATTGCCAGGTGTAAAAGAGCTCTTTGAGAGTCGTAAGAAGGAGGAGGACGAAGAGAATGCGACCAGTAATTTCTACAAAAAGTTCACAAATCAGGGACCAGCATACTTTGGCGACCTCGACGAGGCCGATGGGGAACTCCTAAAATACGAGGAGGCGGCAGAGAAAGCAGGTGCGTTCCCGTTCCTTTCGTTGGCAACTTCGGCAGATTAGCTCACCGTGCCTGATGCCGCGCCAGAGTGGGAAGAGGCGCATGCGAACCTGCGTGAAGTTCTTGGCCTCCCCACCGACATGCCTTTACCACAAATACCTCGCGGCGCAAGCGCGTCCTCATCCAACATACCGCCATCGGGTGACCCGCCACCCTTGGTGTCAGACGGCAAACGCAAGGCCTCTGACGACGACAGCAACCTAGCGCCTGAATCCGACAGCGACCTTGCTAAGCGCTCGAAACCAGACGCCCCCGTGCCAACACCCAGCGTGGCGCAGGCCGATGTAGCTGCCACCACGTTGGCACATGCCCGGGCAGCTGCAACCTACATTCCATTCTTATCTGTAGAGAGTCTCCTACCACCAAAAATTCCAACCAAGGAGGAAATGGAGGGAGTCCTTCTCGAGTTGCGTAAGCGCGCGTTGGTTGAAGAGTACTTTGGAAATTAGTTTTCTTGTCTTGTATGCCCCCTTTGCTGCCACAATCATCACTGGCAAGACACACATCGGACCCTTGGTATTAAACAAGGATCTAGGATTCTGATGTAGGTCTAAGTACATTTGAACAGATGCTGGAAGAAATGAGAGTGTTTAGACTAGACTAGAAATAAGCATACAACAGTCGGAGAGACGCGAAAAAGACCATAAAGAATCCAAACTTGGAGGCCATAAACACCACGGCAGCCCCTTTAAACAGCGTCGACCCATTGAACACGTCCGCAGGGAGATAGGTGACCAGCCCCGCTGTCGCCGCTTCTAGTGTTGATACCTGAATCGATTTCTCGGGACGGGCTACCACTTTCTTTTGTTCCGGAGGGAGGAAGCCGCTCGCGCGCCATGCCCCCAGCCATTTCCGTACATTCTCTTCCCCAAGTGGCTTCGCGCCTTCTGCCAACACATTCGATACGCGTACTGCGCGAGTGGTATCCAAGCGCGCAACGCCGATGGGCTCCCACTCAGGTCCGTTGCGCGCAGATTGGAAGAAACCAAATAACCGCAATGCGGGGTTTCCCGCTTGCGCCTTTTCTAGGTTTGCATCTGAATAGGACTGGGCCTTGTGCTCCTCAGAGAGCTTGGAAAGCCATTCAGTATAAGGGACAAGTGGGACGTTCAGCGAAGATGCTGCGGAAGCGATGAGGGCGTTGAAGGGCACGCCGCGCGGGTGGACGATGTGGAAGGTGTGAGCGTCAGGTGCGGGATCGATACGCGACATCTCGAGCATGGCCGCGGCGGCATCCGGGGCAGTAATCCAAGCGACAGTCTAAACACCCTATTAATGACAACGCTGTCGATATAATCAGGACCCCACTTACCCCATCAAGGCTTGGCAGACAGCCTAGTGTCAGGGCTGACTTTACGAGCGACGGGAACCACTCTGTCGCATTCCAGGTGCCATTCCCTTCTCCACATACTTGCCCGAGACGTACGACTACAGGCTGCAATGCGGTGCGCTCCGCAGCTGCGTCGAGGATACGTTCTGCTACCCATTTTGATTCCGAGTAGCCAGTACCAACAGGGATCTCCGGATTCGACAGCACCTCCTCTGCAACTGAACCCTTGTTCTCGAAATCTGGATTAGGTGATCAACAAAAAGTATAAATTTGTTAGGGAACAGCACGCACTAATGAATACCGAGATGGAAGAGACAAAGAGTAGGCGCGGAGGACGCGACAGTGGCGATGTGATTGCAAAGTCCACTAATGCGCGTACACCAGAAATACCATCTTCGAAGGACGTTAAAGATAGATTGAGATTAATCTTCCATGCTGTGGAAGTACTCAGCGTAGTTAATGTGATGAAACAGGCACTGCCGTACCGCTATGAATGATGTGCGTGACTGATCTATGGATCTGCATATTCACCTCGTATTAGTATAACAAGTAGCCGAAGGGACCTACTTACTTCTCCATACAACTTGTCATCCAGAGAAAAACCAGGTACATTTAGGTCTCCTTCAACATACACAAGTTTGTTGGACGATAAGAGAGTCGTGTCCAGGCCACGTTGCTCGAAGGCCGAAAGCTGTCGCGCCTGTGAAATTGCGGATTTTGACGGCCGGTTAAATGCGTATACACGCATGACCGCGGGTGCTTCCAGCAATTGTGCCAGCATGTTGGAACCCAGACCGCCTGTCGTTCCGGTCAACAAATAAATGTTCCCATGGGGTACCGGGTATGCGGATCCATTGAGCGCGAGGCGTGGGGGAAAGCTCTCCGTGTACTTGTCAACGAGTGCCTGCAACTCTCGCCCACGCGTTGGGAGGTCGACACCCTGGGTAGAGTGTGGATCGGCGACCACCTTGCTCAAAAATGTAGCCATACGCTCGATGGTGGGGTTTTCATACACGAAAGACGCGGACACAAATTTCACTGCCTCAGGCTTAGTCTCCCTGAGCCCATGTAAGACGGAGTTCCGAATATAAGTGGACTGCAGGCTACAGAAGGCGTTACTTAAGGGAGACGTTGGTCGAGACGAATATTCCTACCTATCACAGCCATTCTGGAAAACATCAACTCCGTCGGCAACCTTCTGTGTCATGACCTTATAGACAATGTGCCGCACGTAGTCAAGCGATTGCGACGGAGTCCAATCGACGGGTAATGGGATGTCAACTTGCGACGCCTGTTCAACGACGTCGTATAGTGCGTTGATCTCTTCATCATAATTGTCGAGGATTACTTGGCGGCGGGGCGTCATCTTTGCGGTATATACAAATGGCTTGGACGGTGATGCCACAATTATCATCTGGACAGTGATTTTGGTTAGCTTAGTATCAAGAACGGGAATGGATGTACGTACCTCCTTGAACAGGCGAGAGTGTTGTGGTGCATAAGCGTTCAGCCGCTCAACCGACGGCCTGGATTTTCAATTGAGAACAGAGGATGGACGTGGTGAGACGTATACTTGCCAGATTAATTTTCGAAATGACATAAGTTTTGCCTCATCTTTAGGGTCAAACCCAAATTCGGATTTTGGATCGATAAGGACGCCATTCTGAAACCTTCCCCGGCCGAACATAACAGCGGACAGAATATGAGGATCCTGGGCAAGAATTCCCTCTAGATGGCGATATCAGAACATACATCATCAAGATAGAGTTAGTAGTTTTACCGAGAGGCCCTGGGTTCGTCTTCTCTCCCGTCGACAACATGATTTGATCATCTTTTCGACCATGAATCTTCCATAAGCCAAACTTTGTAGGATGAGGTAGCAGCAGATCCGAGGTTGCGTATGCGTCCATCCCATCTATCTCAGTATTTGTTACGACGGGATGATGATGGTCATGGTTCTGGAAAATCTCAGGTAGGAAGGAGATGAAGATGAAATCCGCTTACTATGAGGACCAACTCGAATGTCCCATCACCTTGGGGTAAAAACGTGGGACGGCAATGTGAGGACAATGTGAAGTACTCCCAATCCTCTCCACGAGAATGACCTGTTATATGACTTTATGACCAAATTATAGATGAGACAAACGAAACGAGAACATACTTGGGAGTACTGTGTTCATAACTCCACATTCGGTACTAGGGTGATCTTTCGGAGATGAAAACAAGACAATAGCCAAGGTACTTACCATCCGTACTGGGAGTGAATTGAGACTCCTTCGCGTGTAAGGCAGTCTCCTACTTCTTTGGGTAGTGGACCACCACCCCACATCTTCCCCGGAGTGATCAGTAGCACATCTCCACGTATGTTCCTAGCAACATACCACCGCCTTTGTGGTCTTGAGATAATTTACAGCAGCGGGATCGCGAGACCAAGCCTTCATGCACCCTTGAATGAGACGTTAACAAACAAGGGAGTGACCACGTACTTCCAGGAATGTTGGCGCGGCTGCTCCGATGGAGCAATTCGTTATGACCATCCCTTCCAACACGTTCTGGGGATTTGGCAGGACTGCTGGGAATGCTGGCTTGAAGACTGCCATCACCACTCCAGCAGACGGCTGAAATTTGTTGGAATGGAGATACCCCGAATAAGTGGTACTCACCACCAGGGCTATTTGCAAGACGCCCATTCCGTGGAAGACTGGCATCGCGTGACAGGACATAATTTGTCCACACAGATCCATTTCGCCGCACCCTAGCCGAAGACATAAGAAAAAATACATTATCAGTACAGACGACTTACAGGGAATAGTACAAAGAGTGACAAGTTGTTTATGTGACCACACGATGGGCTTTGGGAACGCTGTAGATCCTTCATGCCGAAGTCAGTCCGTTGTATGTCCTCAAGTGAGACCCACACCGCGCTGACCAGAGGAATGTAATATTAATGATGGTGCATGAAGGTCAAACTTCACTTCAGGATAGTGCTGGAATTCGTTATCCGAGTCATCGTGCGGGTAGAGGTCTTCAAAGTGGGGCATGTGGGAAAAAGGTATCTCAGGATGACCGTCGGCCCGCAATAATTCCAAGGAAGTCGCCGCAAGCTTCTCAAGCATGGGCTCGCCACCGACCAGTAAGTGACTTGCCCCCGTCTTTTTTAGTAGATGGGCGATGGCTTCGGATGAGTTTCTCGTGGAAATGGGAAACACCGCAAACCCGGCCCGCAGAATTCCGACTTCGGTCGTAACGTAGGTCGCGGTGTCTACGTAGAAGTCAACGACGGAAGCGCACAATATTGGGAAGAGCAGGGTACGGACCGGTCGCTGCCAGGGCGGCAACAATAATAGGGCGTCCTTCCAGTGCAGCTGCCGCATCTCCTGGAGAGACACGCGATGCAACGAGATGGGCAGCGCGATGGATCCCACGAGCAGCCTCAGCCCAAGTGATAGTCCTGATCTTCCCGGGGACATCGTCGTACACAAAGAACGGATGGCTAGGACTATTTCGATACTGCCAATCGTAATAGTCCGGGAGACATAGAGACTTGTCTTCTAATGGCGGAGCGTTGAAAGTCGAGCTATTCAATACTTGAGTCGTGGGTAAAGTAAACATGATAAGGTGGAAGGGGAAGACGAAGATGAAGGTCGAGAAGGAGGTCAGATATGAGAGCGGGGCTGTACCTCTAAAAGAGCAACTCTGGCCGGGTCAGCAAGAATCCGCCATTATTCACACATCGGATAACTGGAAATTGAAGCGTGGATACCCCGGGTTGGGTCCGCCGTTACGGGAATGTGAAGCACCGACAGGATCAAAAACAGACTAATCAACCCCATAATGAGCAATGGAGGCCGGCGCTGCCAATAATGATGAGACAAGACATTCGACGCAGCTTTGTAAACCATCATGGAAAGGTGAGATCTCGTCCTGAATGAAACAGGCTCAGACAGTTGTGCATCAGGCTGCCGAGCCATGACTAAGCAATCCTTCGGCCACTGCCGGTCCGCTGTCTGCAATGCCCCACTCATCCTTGTACTGTATTGAACGTTGAACGATGAATATCTGAATGGCGATAATTCCCAAGTCTCAAACCCAAGCCCACTTGATTTTAACTTTTGTTTATCTGTCCTCTCGATATAAACCATGAATCACCTAGCCTAGCAATCCTGGAGTTCGAGTCCGTAGGCCGATCCGGTGTTCAAGGTTGCTTTGCTAATCCTACGGATGTCCGCTGTCGCTCTTTGGCGGCTCGCTACTCGCCCACCAAGGATCCGGCTGATACATGCACTTGTGCGCGCTCCTCCGTTTTCCGGAGGGGAACAATTGCCTTCTCTGGCGCATAGAAACAACATTCAAAACGAGACCACTGTCGACCGCCGACCGCCTCGCCTTGCCCGGTTGCCCCTAGCTGAAGAAAGACTAACTCCTGTGTCGTGCGGCATTGTGACCTTCCTATGTTGGTCATAAACAATCTTTTTTCTCTTCCGGAGTATCGGGGAGTAAGCCCTTCGGCGATAGATCTGCAACCCACAATAGATTATCAAGTCACAGCATAAGCCCAACGTCCCGACCAGTTGAAAAAACGTCTGCCAGCATGTGCCTTGGTGTGTGGAAAGTTTCAAATTTAGATGCAATGTCGTTAGATGTGAGTTGGGTTCACTCAAAGGTAGGGCCGAGACAAAATTACTCAACCACGATTACATCTGCATGGCAGTGCAGCTTGTTCCTCGTGATTCGGTGCCAGTTCTGGGAATAGATCCATGTTACCTCCGTTGCGTTCGGGTTCTGGGTCGCACTGCCCCATGTTGTAATGTCTGCCTCTAACTCCCTATCAACTAGGATCTGTTGACTCAGCGCTTCGACCCGAACGCCGGAACTGCCGGCTCACCGACTGCTTATCCCTTCTCTCGCGTCGATCCCTCCGGTCAAGTGTGACAGCCTTGACCGATTTTTCCGCTCTCTGCGCGGCTACAAACAACTCAGCAGCGCCCTAAGCAACGAATACAGACTATCCCGCTGAGATATAAACCCTTGAAGTCTGACACCAACCCAGCAGCACCCCCGGTCGTCATTCTTCTTTTCTCTATAACATATTAGACTTTAGATCGACTCCTCTTACTTTCGGCGCAATGTCTCGATCTTCCCAAAAGGCTCCTCTTCTCAACCATTCGTCTCCTCCCCAGGAGAAGCTTCCGTTCCCTCTTGGCCTCGTTTCACCCGGCGTTCGCCCGTACTTGGAACTCATTCGATTCCATAAAGTACGTCTCTTATTTGTGTAGCTATACGAAGTGGGCTCACACTTAACTCAGCCTACTGGTACTATCCTCGTGTTCTGGCCATTCGGTAAGCTGCAACGTTACTTACTCAATTTTCTTGATACTCAGTCAAAATTAGCTTGGGGCTTGACCATGGCGGCGTACCACACGAGCTTGGATTTGCAAACCTTTTGGATCGAAATGTTCAAATACTTGATTGCTTCATTTATTGTGCGCGGGTCTGCCTGCACCATCAACGACATTTTCGATCGCAACTTCGATGCTGGCGTTGGTGAGCCCGTTTCCCGTTACACCGCCTCTTTCCCACCTCACGTTGCAACAGAGCGTACCAAGGGACGCCCTCTCGCTAGCGGGCGTGTGTCCGTCTTTGCTGCTGTCGTTTATTTGATCCTCCAATACCTCGTCGGCGTTCTTCTGTACCTTCCCTACAAGGGCGTCGCATTTTGGGCTGCCATTGCTCAGCTTCTCCCTCTGTAAGCCTATCGATTTGCTGATTCCGGATGAGTTACTGAGAGGACCCTATACATATAGTTTCATCGTCTACCCTCTCATGAAGCGAATAACCTACTGGCCACAGGCATGGCTCGGCATTGCAATGAACTTTGGTCTGGTTATCTCCTGGGTTGCGATCACCAACGAGGTTAACCTCACGCTACTCACTCTTCTCATGGTTGGCTCATGGGGCTGGACCATGCACTACGGTTGGCTCTCTTTATCCCCATATCGAAGAAAGCAGCTGACGCGGCGATAGACACTATCTACGCGTGCCAAGATCGCAAGGATGACGTCAAGGTTGGCGTCAAGTCAACGGCTGTCATGCTCGGTGACTTTGTCCGGCCCTTCACCTTCAGCTGTGCCGTCCTGTTTGTGGCTACCCTCGCCTATGCAGGCATCCTCAACGAACAGACACCATACTTCTTCTACATTACCGTCGGCGGTACCTCCCTTCACCTCATTTGGCAATATATCACTGTCGATCTCGACAACCCCGACAGCTGTGGCTGTGAGCTACCATCCCATCCAGTGCTTTCACAAGTTTTATTAACGTGATTCTTTACAGTGAACTTCGATCGCAATGGCCGCATGGGGTGGGTTACCTGGGCTGGCCTCATGATTGATTACCTTGTCAAGATTGACAAGCTCCCGTTCGCCCTTCCCTTCTAATCGAAAACCCACTTTACACAGAGTCAACCACTGTGTCATTTGGCTTTGGGTCATAGCAAGGTCGAGCACAATGGACTTGCAACCACGCCCGCAGGGCTCTGTGATGTGTAAATAAGCACTCCCTTAATATAATTGCCAATCAAATAGACCCTCAAACTATTGTAATCTTATTGCCTATCAGAAAATGTCGGCATCGGAATCTTACATAATTTTGAACTACGCCCTCGGCACCAGCGCTTAACTGGAGAAAAATCAGAATTTCCGGTTGGCCACCAGTCACATCTTTGACCGAGCTTGCCCAGCAACGCTAGATGCCCCATGTCGCAGCAGGATTGCCCCGGAGCGTTATGGAATCCTCGTAAATCCTTTCTTTTCCTCGCGGCCCTTGTTTTCGTCTTCGTGCAGGCTGGGCTCTTCGCCGGTCACTTCTCAGCTGAGAGTGATGTCCCCACGGACCGTTCTACGACTTTACCGCCCGCACATTCCACTTCCACGCTGCTCACAGGGAGCGTTCCCGGGCACCCGATACCCTACCTAATGGACGACGCGGAAAGTCGCTTCCGCAAGTTGCTGTCGCGTCAAAGCCGCTCTCTACGCGCCGCCGTTGCGGAATACAAAAGACGATATGGGCGTAACCCTCCCAAGGGTTTCGACGAATGGTGGCGTTTCGTGCGGGCGAATAACGTGAAAATCGTTGACGAGTATGACGGCCTCGTTAAAGATCTCGAACCCTTTTGGGGGATGACAGGTGAAGATTTCAGGTTGCGAGCTCTTCAGGTGGGTGCTACGCGTCGCCCTTGTTGTTGTTGTTTTTTTCGCACTGCCCAACGTGCCCTGGCTTTAGGCAGCTCAGGATCTTCCTTCCGTCGACTTGGTGCGAATACGAGATGGCGAAGCGGAGGCCGTCAACATCAAGTCGCGCGATGACAGGGACAACGTCGGCATGCGCGCTCGCAGTTTCCTAAAAATGATAGATAAATTTAGAAAAATGGTATATTCTTTGCCTAGCTCAAGGACGTTTTCTGACCGACTCTTCGCTGGAATTCAGCTGCCCGACCTCGACTTCGCCATCAATGCTCGATCAGAGGGCCGCGTGCTTGTGCCGTGGGAATATCGCAAGTACTCGAATATCACTCCCCGAGAATCATTCGGTGTGTTTTGTATTTTTCTCTATCTGAACAGTGACTGACGCAGCTTCAGGAACAAGCATGGCCCACTTATCCGTCCCTGACTGGCGGGGGGAGGGCAGTGTCTGGGAGTCTTATCGCCGCACATGCCCCCCGGAGTCTGCAGCCCGACGAATCATGGGATCCATGCGGGCGATCGGCTTTAACGGCACGACCAATTACATCCGTCCTTCCGAGTCGTTCCCTGGTCCCGATTTCGCCTTCACCAGGGACACTGCCCGGGAGTTCCCTTTCTGTGAAAACCCGTCTGCTCATGTATCACATGGCCATTTCTTCTCTGATTGGCGAACTGTTCCCATTCTCTATCCGATCCTCTCGCCTGCCAAGGCTTTGGGCTTTGGTGACATCAAAATTCCAAGCCATTATTACTACGGGACAACACGGCGCTACACCTACGCGTGGGACGATGTGAACCTGGAGCTCAAGCAGCTGGATAGTATGGAGATGCCCTGGGAGAAGAAAGACAACAAGATCTTTTTCCGTGGCGCCACCACCGGCGGCGGTAGCTCGCCGGGTGGCTTCTCACCTCATTATCAGCGGCACCGGTAACACTCTCCGTATTTCAATGAAAATATCTGACGTTTTCCCAGCTTCGTCAAGCTAGTGAGCAGTAGTTCTGAAACAAACCGCACAATTGTATTCGCCGACCCGCCAGGTTCCATGAACTTTGTATATGCCTCAGTTCCCATCTCTAACCTTAATCGAGAAATCATGGACGTCGCCTTCGTTAGCTCTGTTGACTCCGACCATTATCCCGGTGGCTTGGCTCAGCAAGTTTTAGACCATCGGTTTGACGACGCTGTAGTCTTAAGCGACTACTGGGCACACAAGTACCTTCTTGACTTGGACGGAATGAGCTATTCTGGCAAATTCTTCGCCTTCCTTGAGTCTGACAGTGCCGTCATCAAATCGAGTGTTTACCAGGAATTTTTCTCTGACTGGATACAGCCTTGGTGCGTTCCATTTTATGTTATGTTTGTCATTTCCCTCAGACAATGGATGCGGTATCCAGGCTTCACTACATCCCGCTGTCGACATCGTATGCCGAGATATACAACATCCATGCCTTCTTTTCAGGTGGTACACCGGATGCGCTTGCAGTTGTGAACTCTACCGTGCAACATCTTCCGCGTGGCCAACGCATACCTTTCGAAGGGGATAACCGTTTACGGCGCATCGCGCGTGCAGGAAAAAACTGGAAGAATACGATCGGCCGCCGGGCTGATATGGAGGGTGAGCATAATCCCACGTCCAGCCCACCTTGTACGGAGCCAATAAGCTCACCATCTTCATACAGCGTATGTCTTCCGGTTGTGCTTAGAGTATGCTCGGCTCGCAGCGGACAATCGTGATAAAATGGACTACAAAACTTGGTTTTAAGTTGGGTTGTACTTGTGTTATACGGTATTTTGTCCCATTGTAGAGTGCACAATCTGCCAATAATCTAACAGATGTGCTGCTCACGCACAATGGTAATATAATGTACTCGTAAACGTGTCTCCGTGGGATGTGCCTTGGCGGAGTTGGCCTCGTGTGCAACGGTCCAATGATGTCACATCCACATCATGGATGTTGTGATCCGTAGCCATTCTTGGGATAGCAGCCACGTGTTGTCATGCCATCGCAGGGCAAATCAAAGTAAGGTAGGTAGTCTTCATCGAAGTCTTGTCCAACACGCCAACAGTTGAACACTGGGGCTGAGGATTCTGATGGAATTATATTTCACGAGAGCATTTGCGCTGGCATAGATGCACATCATCCGCCCATGCCGAACCCTCGTTGCTTCATTTCGTGCGTGCCGGGTGCCGGGCCGGTTACCATCGACATGCCCGTGAGCCTTCCCCGCATTTCGTCTCATAGGGGCCCTTAGGCCTTAGGCCCTACCGCCACCTACCCTTACCCGCGGGCGGAAATGCCCCCTGTAGTATTTAAAACATGTGCATTATCTGAGGTAAGGTATGATACCGTAGTCCATGTAGTCTCCGCAGTGTCTCCGCCTACTTGCTGGAACCTAGATTGGGGCGATCTTCCTTCCTTATAGTACTACACACAAACTCACATTACATCTAATCGTCCCAATGATCTCGAGTGATTCACATATGCAAGAACGACCACGAAGGGATGTCGTGCAAGTGAGACGTGTCCCCTGGTGAAGGTTATGAGATATCGGAAGATCATCGATTATGCGCCACTGGCATGCACCATGCACCATACACTATGCATGATGCACCGTGCATCATGGGTTCATCTACGGACTTTCTCAATGCCCATCATTACCGCAGAGCCGTAGAACAGTGAATAGAATGTCCGTGGCCAAAGGCACCCCTAAAAGACTTAATGCTTAATGTTTCGATGTATGCGTTGGCAGTCTGAGGTCTGACGCCTGAGACTCGGTCCCAGGACCCTCAGTAACTCCTTTGCCCTTGACCCGACTCCTCAATTCAGACCGTTTTTTGCACCGCGTTGGACCCACCAGAACGCCCTTAACCTAGCTTCTATTGTGCATCTGGTCAACTGAATTATTCCATATGCAAGCAATCAGATGACTCGATAGCATTCCGCTCGACCGTCCAATACGTCCACGTCATTTTCATAACTACACCGCTGGCAGCCGTGCTGGAGATTTCAACGTTCTAAAGTTCTACGCCGAAGTATCTCTGCAATCGGTGAGTTCGTATCTCTTGACAGGGGCCGATATCACAACGGGAATCAGACTATTAATCAAGATGAATGTGATGACAGCGCACACACGCACACACGTCGTTGACCCTCAGCACCATGCACCAGGCCTCACTTGTCGATGGAATGCAATTTGATATAGTACATCAATACTGCATCAGTAGTCCACCGTGGGCCCTCTGAAGACTCTGTGAGCCTGTGACAAGCCTGTGTACTTCCCGAGCGGGTGATACCAGGACGACACCTTCCGAAAGCGACGCAACAAAAGTTGATTTTTCTCTTCAAACCGTTGAGCATGATGGACCACCCACTCCCGGACGAGGACGAACAAACAAGCAATCCCCTTATCATCCATCACTATTTCTCTCCAACACCCTCTGCCGCAGTCTTGATTCATAGCCGCTTCTATAAAGCTAGCCACATATGTCATGTGGCCAGAATGAGCCAAATGACAGAAGGCAGCTACAGGACATGAGGTTTCGGCGTGTTCCATGGTTGCATTGATAACGGCCGGCACATCTCGCGCAACGGATATCGCCTCGCGTATCCCGGCATTTTATCCCCATCATCCTACACGAGACCCCCGCTTTTGCAAGGTAATTGTTAACACGCGCTTAAGAAGCGTGAAGCGCGAGATCAGATAAGTACATGTCATCCGGCGTATCCCGTCCTCCTAGTAGTCTATCCTCCTCGACCTCTTTCGCATTTCTACCCTGCACCCTACCTCATCCACCAGTATGATACCTTCAACAATTCCCCTATCCTTCTCTCCTGCAGTCACCACTACGGCCATGGCGATGGTGCCCTCTCCCGCAGTCTCACCTGCAATGGTTGGGCGTAATCTGTATGAACCCATGTCCTTCCAAGGTCCAAGTGCGGATTTTGAGATAGAGCGTGGAACAAATCCCCGAGGGCCGGCTCGGCCTCCCCTTCGCCGTGCAGTGTCCGACTACGCGAACGACGCCCTTCTTCAAACGAGCATCGCAAACGTTATTGAAGCTAAAGCACGACCCTTTGTTGTCTCTGGGCGGATACCAGTAGACCCCGCCACCCTCACGCTATTCTTCCGAGCAAAGGTAAGTAGTTTCCGACGAGCTCCGATCCTCCTTCCAGTTATTAAGCGCTCGTCAGAGCGGAATCACGCACTCCCTTGATTTCCCGATCGATGTCGATTATGATACGCCTCCTGCTCTCGACGTCCTCATGGCTGCTTGCCGACCTCATCCGCAAGTAAGAGATGAGGCAGATGTCGAGTCACTCTTCTACCCGACGAACCTCCCCATCACAACCTCGCTTGAACTTGCCAATCACCCCATCCTTGAGGCGGTGCGCAACACGTTCTTTCACAGCCTACCTGGTGGACATTACCTCCAAGCCGTGCGTGACAAACTAGAAATCGTCCAAACTGGCGCAAGCATGGACGAACAACCGGTCCCTGGGGACTCGCGCGTCGCGACCGTGCTTGTGACGCTTCCGGTGCGTTTCCGAGGCGGTGCGTTCATCGTGCATCCTCCCGAGGGCGGAGAGGAGAGCTTCCAGGGGCGTAGCGGGAAAAGCGGGCACATGGAGTGGATCGCATACCTGTCAGACTGCACGACAGAGGTTGGGCCGGTGCAGAAAGGCTGTCGCATAACCCTCTCCTATGCCATACACCTCAAAAGCTTCGGCCCGGCAGGTGTGGCCCCCGATCCGCTCATCACGCCGAATGATTATCTCCTGGACAATTTGGCTCCCATCTTCAACGTCATGCGTGGCCGCACGATCGCCTTTTACCTTACTGGCGACTACGGCGTTAACCCGGCAGACGTCCTTGCTGAGTCGATAGTGCCTTATGTGAGTTCCAAACCGAAGTCAATTATGTCGCCCCACCTGACCCCTGTTCGCTGTCTCTAGCTAAAGGGTGGTGACTCGATCCTGTACCACGCTGTTAAGCTGTACAAACTCTCCCCTGAGCTTCGTTGGACCGCTGGTGGATACATTTGGCCTGTGGATCGCGTCGTCGAATGCGGGCCAGAGGTGATCGATGGTGGCTCATATCCCAGCCCCGGCCGCCATGCACAGAGTGGGGTATACGGAGCTTCGCCCTATGAGGTGACTGGGGAAGGACAAGTCATTAACCTCCGGCACCGTGTTGAGCAGAGTGGCGCGATCCCACTCGCAGAGGCGGACATAGTACTGTTAGCGGACAAGGATACGTCCGGAAGCATATCTGGGACCATCTCAAAGGAGCGCGTACCGCTTGTGTCGGCGGGCTTGTTGGATAAGTTGGTTGTGAACATCCTACTTGTGCTGTATGTCGCTTGATAGTTAGTCCCACGTTGCCCCATGCCACGTTACCTGTACGTCACGGGATATAAAACTCATGGTCTGTGTTGCGGTTCTGATCGATGGTGATGTTGCGTTGGTGGAATCAGGGTGTGCCACCATGCGTTATTACCGACTTTTTGCCGAGATGGCGCTGGCGCAGCAGGATATGTACAGTAGTCCGAGTCACGGGGATGACCTTTGTTGTTTGTTATTGTGCTCAGACATCCAGCACAGCCACACAAGAAAGCGCCCTACACCAAAAATGCACCAACTTGAAGTAACTTGGGCAAGAGCGATGCTAAGGCAAACTAACCCTTTTTTCAGAGTTCGACTCCAAGGGTGCGGCTTTCAGGGATTTACTATGATACAGGACAATATAATAAGGTGAATAGGATGCATTTTCATTAACAATGTAGAGCACGACGGCGGCTACTTGCCAGGCTAGTCCAATATACCGACAACGGGCCACGAATCATCTGTAACAAGAGGCATAAGGCTGTGTGCTTTGCAGTGATTTTGCGTCGCTTGGCACCTTCTCATCCTAGCTTGGTCACGGTGGGCGAACATCATGGTGTCGCCATGCAGTATCTGCAGTCGCGGAACAATATCCCACTGGCATTATCATGACCTGACATTGAGTGCTTCCACGCAGATCTCCGGGACTTCCCACTGTGGGCAGACGAAGGGTTATACCAGGTACTGTATTCCGAGCCTCACTCTGGCGCTGGATCCGCCTTACGTGGCGCAGCGCTCACAGTTCCCACAGGGCCTCCATCATTGACTATGCTTACAAGATAGAAGAGTTGTTTGCCAAGATGGAAGGCGTTCGCTCTGAGGTACTTCCCCTCAATCTTCAGGCTATCGTTAAATACTTCACCTACGTCTGGGAGGCCGTCCACAC
>WNFC01004276.1_pt1 | contig 15517 bp, 10 predicted proteins | sample 5400541 | NCBI WGS metagenome assembly WNFC01 (sample SAMN13153342, study PRJNA577476) | soil metagenome | isolation source: 120 cm saprolite under Douglas fir tree site 2 hole 2 replicate 1 | place: USA:California | collected 2015-04-18
AGATCATGGGTTACACCTCCTCGGCCAACGTGGTGACGTACGAGCAGGACTGGCTCAATGTGATCTACAACTACTCGCCTGCACTCGGGATCTCCCCCACGGCGGGCGATGCCTTCACTGACGGCATGGCGCGCGCGGCCCAGGAGAAGGGAATGTCCCTGCAGTACTGCATGGCGCTGCCGCGCCATTTTCTCCAGGGCGCGCGTTACGCGAATCTCACCACCATTCGTACCAGCGGCGACCGGTTCACGCGGCCTAAGTGGGATGCGTTCCTTTACGCGTCGCGCTTGGCAAGTGCGCTCGGGATTTGGCCATGGGCCGATGTGTTCATGAGCACGGAACCGGACAATGTATTGATCGCGACACTCTCGGGGGGCATGGTCGGAAACGGCGACAAGATCGGGGCCGAAAACAAGGATAATCTGCTGCGCGCCGTGCGTTTGGACGGCGTGATCGTCAAGCCGGACACGCCGCTGCTTCCGATCGACGCCATGTATGCGTCGGACGCATCCGCGATGTTTGCGGCCGACGGATCGAGCTCTCCCCAACCGATGATTGCCTCGGCCCATACCGATCACGGCACCTTGCGAACTGCCTATGTCTTCGCTTACAGCCGCGGGGCCGAAGATGCGAAAGCCGCGTTCACCCCGGCGCAAGCGGGAATCCGGCACGACGCCTATCTCTATGACGCACAAGCTCGGACGGCGCGGCGATTGGCGGCGTCGGAAACCTTCACCTTCGATCTTGCCCCGAACGGAACGGCTTATTTTGTGTTGGTTCCGGTGTCGAGCGCCGGAGTGGCGCTCTTCGGTGATGACGGCAAATTCGTCCCGGACGGCCGGAAACGCATTCCGTCCATCGTCGAGGAAAGGAACCGTCTTACAGTCACCGTCACGTTCGCTCCCCAGGAAAAGACTGTGCGGTTGTTTGGTTACGCGATGCGGCGACCCGCGATTACAGCGGAGACCGGATCCGCGGGCGAGGTCGCCTATGATGAGGCAACCGGTCGTTTTGAAGTCTCGGTGTCCCCGAGCCGCCAGCGAGTGAACGAGCGTCCCGGCGGCGACCCCGTGCAGCAGGCGATCGTTTCCCTTACGGTGACTTCAGATAAGACGCCTTGAGCTTTTGCTTCACCGCCGCCCGGATTCCGGAATCAATCGATCCGAGGACGCCCCGAAGGCCGGGCGGAATATGCTCGACTGCGTTGCCTTCGGATTGGAACACATAGGCACTGAACATCGCCTGCCAGTAGGTCCGCTCGGCCGGTGGGAGATCCTTGAGCGCCAGCAGCGCTGTCAAAAAGCAGTCGTAAGGATTGTCGATCCCTTGCGCGTGCGTGCCCCACCAGTAATTGACCATGGCATTGTAAGGGTCGAGCGACGTCACGTGGTGCCACCAGTGTCGGGGCATGAGGAGCGCGTCGCCGGGCCCGAGCTCAGCCATCTGCGCACTTGCCAGCGCCTGTTCAAAACGCGGGAAGCGCGGGAAATCAGGCGCTTCGAGATCGACGATGGACAGCGGCGGCGGATTCTCCATCGGACCGATGTAGAGATTGACCACCTGCTCGGGCGGGAAGAGCACGAACCGGCGCCGGCCCGCGATCACACAGGCAAGGTTGTGGTCCCGATCATGATGGATCTGCGTCCGGACTCGGCCGCCGAGCCACAGTAGCGGTTCAATCCGCGGAAGCAGGGACATCGGATTCTGTTGAAGGAATTTCGGCAGATGAGTGGCAAGCGGCAGCATTTGGATCGCGATGATCGGCGCACTCGGACGATCAGCCTGGCGTTCTATGCGGTCGAGCGTCTCGCTGATGCCGCGCTGACGCTTCGAGAATGTGAATTCCCGAAGATCTGCGCTGTACCCGAAGCGTCCGTGAGTGCTCGCGGGGGCTTCCATGACGGGGCCGGGGATGCCGCGATCCATGGATTTGAGGTAATCGTTCAGCGCCGACGGTGAGCTCCGGCCGGCCGCGAGCGAAGGCCAATGCTCGAAGAGACCTCGCAGCACTAAGGGTTTCGACGCCTTGGCCGCCAGATCAAGCTCCGCCGCGGTCTTGATCGAGGCGACCGGTATTCCGGGAAGCTTGCTGAGAACGCCGTCCGTCTCCCCTGCGGAAGAACGGGCAACGTTGGCCGTCATGCCGTCGAGGTCCGGCATAGGCTGTCCAGATATCCGTCGTGCGTGGGTTGCTCGAGGACTTTGCCCTTGATGAACTCGAGCGTGCGGCTGAATTCCGCTTTGAAACGGTTCGGCGAAATTCGGTCGATCGAGGGCGGCCAGCTCTCCGGCATGACGCCGAAGCCGGTGAAAATCGACCTCCAGCTTTCCGGAGAGAAGGTTTCGTCTTCCATGGGCGCAATGTCCCCGCGCGCGCGGAAGGTGGCGATCTTGTGCAGCAGCGGTTGCGGCACGGCTTGGGCACCTGCCCGCTGCCAGAAGTCGCCGTCGAAGGACGACAGTGCATAGAATGCGCACTGGAAATCACGGATACGTTCATAGTACGAGCGCATGATTCGATTGTACTCCGCCCGCTCGGCCGCACACTCCTCGGTGACCGGGAATAGCGACAGCAAGTGGACTACGCCCAGTTGCAGAGCATGAAGATCGACATCGTGAATCGGATCGAGGATGCACGCTGCTCCGCCGACGGCGACACAATTGCCTTCCCATGCTCTGGCTCGGACGCCTGGATTCACTGAATGGAAGGATACGTCGGCGAGTTTGACTTGGGATGCGGCGTTCGCCGACTCGAGAGCGGCCTCGTCGCTCGAGATGCCGCTCGAATAGGCGTGGACCACGCCCGTAGCGGCCCGGGTGGGATGAAGCGCAGTCCAACCGGCGCGTGCCGTTCGTATTTCCGCGAAGGGCGGAGTTGCAGTGAACGCAGGCGCGCGCGCCGACAGAACACGGTCGACACTGAAGTATTGCCGCCAATGTTCCAGCGGAACGCCAAGCGACCGGCCGATGAGCATTGCGTCTTCGCCGGTTGCGTCGACGAAGAGCTGGCCCTCGACGCGCAGCGTCGCATTGATGATCAGTGCTGCGATGGATCCATTCTCTTCGCGCTCGACCATGACGTGCTGCGCCTCGTGCATGTTGATGCCGAGTGTCGCCGCGATGGACTTGAGATAGGCGGCATAGGCCATCGTCTGCATGTGATAACCGTAGTCGGTTCGGCCAAAGGCCGATGTGGCCTCGTCGGGGAGCAGCATGCGCCCGTTCAGCGCCGCCACGGCGGTGAGGCAGAAATTTTGAAAAGAGATGTTCAAGCCATGGCGCGTCGCCTTCAGCCAGCAGGGAAAGAACGCACTTCCATCGATGGGTGCCCCATAGGCTCCCCAGGCGTGAAAGAAGTTGGGGGTCCGGCCGACGGCCGGCCCGCCGCCGCCCGCAACGATATTCTGACCGAATGAAAAGCTCCCTCCGGTGACGCGAAGCAGCGACGACTCTTTGATGTCGAGTTTTGCGTGAAAGGCTTCGAGCGGCGGCAGGGTTGCGCTGACATGAGACGGAGTCAATCGAGTCGGGAGCTCGATCGCAGCCACGTGCACGCCTACCGGGCCAAGCGCGCGGCTGATGGCGTTGACGCAGAGCCACAGGTCGGCGTCGCGTCCTATCACCACCACGCGGGAAATCGGTCGATGGGCGGTCATGCCGCCGCTTCTTCGGAGACCGTCGCCTCCGCCGCTTGGGCGTAGTCCGCGATGAATGCGCCGTGCGACGACATGGCATCGACATTGGTCTGAATACGATTCCGAAATTCGGTCAACCGCTCTTCGAGCGCGGGGAGCGTGAATGCATCGGCGAGTCGGTCATACCCCGTAGGAACGATCCCCTGTCCCACCAGGACCGACAGCCAGCTGTCGCGGGCAAACAGGCCATAATGGTAGTTCGGGAGAGCTGCGCGCGAGCGAAACAGCTGAAGCTTATGCACGAGGCTGTCCGGCAGGGGCATCGATCGGACATAGTCCCACAGGGGTTCGCCGGCCCGGCTATTCGCAGTGTAATGAAGAACGAGAAAATCGCGGATGCGCTCGTACTGCATTTCGTTGAGGCGGTTGAACTCATCGGCCAGCCGAGGGTCTGTCCCCGATCCCGGCCTCGGCATGAGATTGATGAGATCGATAACCGCTGCCTGGATCAGGTAGATGCTGGTGGACTCGAGCGGTTCGAGAAAGCCGCTCGCGAGACCGATCGCGACGCAATTCCCCTTCCAAGCCCGTTCGCGCCGTCCGGGTGAAAACCGCAGCAGACGCGGTTCCCCCAGCGCAGCGCCGTCCAGCGCGGCCAACAGAGTGTCTCGGGCCTCGCCGTCGTTGATGAACCGGCTCGAGAAGACGTAGCCATTGCCGGTTCGATGCTGGAGAGCGATTCGCCAAGTCCATCCCGCCCGGCGGGCCGTCGCGCGTGTGTAGGCCGTCAGCGGAGCAACCCTCTTGCAGGGTACGGCGAACGCTCGATCGCAGGGAAGCCAGTGGGTCCAATCCTGCCAGGCAACGCCCAGGATGCCTCCGAGCAGCAGAGATCTGAAGCCCGAACAGTCGATGAAGAGGTCGCCGGCAATCCGCTCGCCTGACTTGAGCGTCAATTCTTTGAGATCGCCGGTCGTTGGGTTGCGGCTGACATCGCACACCTGTCCTTCGATGCGGCGCACGCCGCGTTCAATCGCCCAGGAACGCAGGTAAGCCGCATAAAGACCTGCGTCGAAGTGGTAGGCATAGGAATAAGTCGAGCGGATCGACTTTTTATCTTCGTTGGGAAACTCGAAGGCATTGTTCCGCGCCGCAGCCACGGAATAAGAATAGTCTTGAAGCGGAAAGCGCAGCTGTCCCGCTTGTTGCGCCCGGAGCCAATGGTGCTGAAATTCCACCCCGCCCCAGGGTTCGCCGAACGCCCCGAACGGGTGAATGTAGCAATCGCCCGGTCGATCCCAGTCGCGAAACTGTATCCCCAATTTGAACGTTGCCCGTGTCTCGCGCATGAACTGCGCCTCGTCGATCCCGAGCATGTCGTTGAAGATCTTGATGTGTGGCAGCGTGGCCTCACCGACGCCGACAGTTCCAATCTCATCGGATTCAATGAGGGTAACCGCGTAGTCATCCGGCCCAAGCTGACGCCGGATGCCGGCAGCGCTCATCCAGCCCGCCGTGCCTCCGCCCACGATGACCACGCGGAACGGCGGTGATCGATTATCCCGAATGGCTTCTCCCATTGACCCCCCAGGCACTCGCGTCTCGCGTAATGATACTTGATGCTGGAAGCAGGGCATCCATCCGAATATCAGAACTTGACGCGGACACCCATCTGGTAGCGCCGATCAACCCGAGACCAGCCCGAATCCCTGAAAACCGCTTTGGCTCCCGGGGTTGCTGTGGTATCGCCAAATATTTGCTGCTCGTACGTCGTCCTGGTATCCAGTAAGTTGGTCGCATCGAGCGACAACTCGACATGGGAGCCGATCGAGTAGCGAACCGAACCGTCGAGGAACCCCGCATCCTTCTGGAACACCGGCAAACCGATGCAGCAATCCAGGTTGGCCGTTTCGTAACTGGAGCGCCAGTTGTAAGCAAGGCGGACTCCGATCGGTCCCTTCTCATAGAGTCCGACGAGATTGAAGGTATGGGTGGAAACCCCTTGTAGCTTGTGGGAGTCGATCACGACACCTCCGACGGCCTCCTGCCCGGCACCGAACGCGCCCACGCCGCCGTTGGTCAGTCCGCCGACGTCGATCAGATTGGAGTTGTGGATCCCGGATTGATTGACATAAGTATAATTGGCCTGCATCCCCAAGCCGCTCAGGAGTCCCGGCAGGAAGTCGAAGAAGGTCTGGTAGGCGAACTCAGCACCCGCGATCTTACCGCCATCCTTTTCATTGACCGGGCCCAGGATTTGCGCGGTCTCCGTCGCGCCGTTATTCGTGAAGGTGCGGCTGTAATTAGCCTGATTCTCACTGTTCGACAGCTTCTTGTAGAACGCTCCCAGGGTGAGCGAACTGGTCGGCCCAAAGTACCGTTCGTACGACAGATCGAACTGGTCGGCCGATTCCGGCTTCAGACCCGCGTTGCCGGCAGTGGAATTGAACACGAACTTATAGCCGGTGACATTCGCGGCGACGTGGGCTGCCGTGGGCGAATTGTAGATGACGTAGGGCGAGTCCGGCCCCGTATTGATGACCGGTGAGTTTATCTGGACATAGTTCCGAAGCAGCCCGACATCCGGACGGGATATGGCGCGCGAGTAAGCAAAACGGATGAAGTCCTTCTCATCCAATCCGAAGCGCACATTGAAACTCGGCAGCGCGTTGGTGTGTGTGCTCGTGAACGTGTCGGGCGAGCCGCCGCCGTTGGAGAATGCGATGAGGTCGGGCGTCAGATAGCAAGCCGGATTGACGACGTTGGTCCCCAGGGGGGGAGTGCACGCGCCGAGCGCCAGAAGATTCGTCGAGGCTGGATAACCGACACTGCCTCCGCTGATTTCCTTGGTCTGAACGACGCGCACACCGACGTTGCCCACGACATTGACCTGTCCAAAGATGTTGGTGTTCGCCCCGCCGAAGTTCAACATGACGTAGGCGGCTTTCGTCTGTTCCTCGAGCTGCATGATGTCGGGGGGTATATAGCAGTCGACGGCTCCCGTTCGATCGCAGATCGACGTGTACCCCGTTCCAAGCGGTGAGTTGGTGTTGGCGCCGCTCAACCCCGCGAGCAGCCTCGACATGTTCGTGATAGTCCCCTTGTTGAGGAAAACCAGCGGACCGTTCGGATAGACACCCTTGTCGTAGAAATTATTGAAATTCGTGGTGCCCCAGATTCCCGCGCCGTAGCCCTTGAAGTCGGCATGGGGCTGCGCACAGGCCGGATAGGCAGCCGGCGTCGTGTTGTCGACATTGAAGCCGGGACCATTGCAGTTCCAGCTCGCAGCGATCGGCGTCCAATTGAAGGTCGAATAGCGCACGGTTTGGTTTCGGTCCGCATAGCGAACGCCGGCTTTCAGAGAATCCAGCCAGCCGCCCTCGCTGATGTCGTATTTCGCATCCGCGGCAAACGCGGATTCCCTGCCGCGGTCCTTCTCTTCATGCCCTTGAATGAACGGGATCCAGTAGTTGTGCGGATTCGACAGATCCCCCGGCGCATAATTGACGTTGGAACCCGGCAGGTATTGGACCTGCGGGACTCCGTTGTTGCCCAGGCTGTACTGATAGTTGGCCATGGAACCTGTGGCCACCAGGATGTCATGGTTGTCGACCTTCGCATCGATGTACTGGGCGTCGAAATCGGTGTGGAGCCGCGGAACGATGTTCCACTTGATGTGTGCCGAGACCTCCTTCGTGCCCTCGGTGTGGTTGAAATCCCGGGATTCATTCTGGAAGTACAGGCCGTCCCGCCCGCACGTGGCTCCGGGGAGGCAATTATTGACGAATGGCATGCCTGGCACGGCCGAACCGGTGTCGATCGCATCCTGCGGGTTGGCCGAGTTACTTCCGCGCCAGCTGCCGTGAGCTTGCGTCAGGAGTCCCGACTGCAGCATACCGTTCGAGCCGAACACGAGCGGCGATGAGCCGGCCAGGTTCGATGCTCCCCGCGGGTTGAAGGCGGGTGTTCCGTAATACGAGCCGTCGAGTATCGCGTGGCTGGCGTCCTCGAGCCATTTATTGTGGTAGCTCGAATCCGTGTATTGAACCGTGGCGAGCAGGGACTTCGAATTGCTCTCGTATTGAGTCGCGATGGTGCTGCCGATCCGATCGCGGTCGTAATCGACCTGCGAATAACGGATGCCGTCGGGAGCGAAGGCCCAGCCCGAGCCGCCAAATACGTTGCCGGTGCAAGGGATACTGCCGTCGGGATTGACGATTGCGTGTGCCGCTGTCCCATATCCGGACGAGCAATACGTATCGATCTTGTCCATGATCACGCTTTCGGTTCGCGTGACGACGTGCGAGCGCGCGTAATCCACGAGCAATCCAAACCGGCCGAAGTCCGTGCTCATGGAGTCGCTGGCCAGAACCGAATAGGCAGGGGTCAGCTGATTCGACCGGTCACCGTAGTCGCCTTGGAAGGCGCCGACGATGACGGGACCATTTTGATCGAAGGGCAGTCGGGTTCGCAGATCCACGGTACCGGCGATGCCGCCCTCGATCATATCGGCGGTCTGGTTCTTGTAGGCATCGGCGCGGCTGAGCAATTCCGGCGAGATGTCGTTGAAGTTCAATCCTCGGCCGGAGTCGGCCGAAAAGGTGTCGCGCCCATTCAGTTCAGTGCGCACCTGAGTCAGGCCGCGAATGAGAATATTCGTAGGTTCGCCCGAGGGGTGCGTGCTGTCGTCGTTCGACTGTAGGCGATTGACGGTGATGCCCGGCAGGCGCTGGAGCGCGTCGGACGCCGACTTGTCGGGGAACGCGCCGATGTCGGTCGCCGTGATCGAATCGACGAACGTCATGGCGTCTTTCTTGATTTCCTGCGACGTCGCCAGTGCCTGTCTCACACCGACGACGACGATTTCCGGGGCCGTGGCCGGCTCCGAGGCGTTATTTGCAACGGCGCCTTGATCCGGCTGCGCGCTCGTATTGACCTGAGCAACCCTGAGGTATCCCGGATTCTGTTCTGCCGCCGTCGAGGTTGTCGGAGGTGCATTGGCCGGGCCAACCTTATCGCCGGTTGCGGCCTTGGTGCCGGGGCCTGCTTTATCTCCCGCGGAAATGGAACGAATGGTCGCGGTATTGTCGCTACTGTAAACCGCCTCCAGTCCCGTCCCTCGCAACAACAGCTCCAGGGCAGCGTGCTTCTCGAGTTGTCCGGTCACCGGGCTTGCCGTCGCATGGCTGACCACATCGTATCGGTACAGCAGCTGCATCTTTGCCTGTGCGGCAAAGTTCTTGAGCGCGTTGGGCAGCGGTTGTGCGGCAATGTCGAATCGCGCCGGGTCGGCGTTCGCCTTGCCGGGCGTGGCTAGAATCAGCCCCGATGCGCATGCCAGCGCCTGCAACACCGCCAGCCGAACCGAGCCGTTATTCGTTTTCATGAACTCCCCCATTCATTGTTCTAGTGCTGCGGCTCTTGATGAGCCGTCTGATACTACGACCCTCGAGGGGAAAAAAACCCCCGGTCTATTTACCGAAGTCGCCGAATTATCTTGCAGCGAAGCGTGGGGCGGGGTCAGGGATTGATCTAGGCACTACTTGGCGGGACTTTCGATGTGGACGTGGCCTTCGCCATCCCGCCGGATGTTCGTGCCAAATCCGTCGCGCAGCATCGTCAGCAGCGCTTCCGCCCCTTCAGGGCTCGTCTGAAACGTGCCTCCGACGGGCACCTGGCGCAGGGCGTCATCGTCGAACTCGATCTTCAGTGTGGTGTATCGCATCAGCTCATTGACGACGTCACCCAGCGGCTGATCCTGGAAGTAGAGGCTGCTCTTTCTCCAGGCCAGCAGGCGCGTCAGCTGCGCCGAATTGAGTTCGTGGATCACCTCAGCGCGGCCGTGAACGTCGGCCTGTTCACCTGCGGTCACGGCGGCTGCAGAGCCGGTAATCGCAGGATCGGATGGAGGGGACTCATTCGCCGTCGCTTTGACGACGCTGACCGTGCCCTCGCTCACCGTCACTTCTACCCCGGTTGGCCTCAAGTAGACATTGAACGCCGTACCCACGGCGCGCACCCAATAGTCGCCGGCGCGCACCCAAAACGGCCGCTGCGTATCATGGGCTACTTTGAAATAGGCCTCGCCGCGTTCGAGACGAATGACACGCCGGCGCTGGCTGTAGTCGACCCATATCCGGCTGTCGGTATTGAGGTCGAACGAAGAGCCGTCAGGCAATGCCACCGCGACCTGCTCACCGATCGCCGTTTGAAAGCGGGTCTCTTCCTTTTGCTTGTAGAGATTCCAGACTGCGCCGAGAACGATCGCCCCGATACCGGCGGCCACGGCGGCAGCCGCCCAGCGCCGGCGCGACGCAGGCGGCGCCAAGGCCGCGTTCATCACTTGGCCGAAATAGACAGCCCGAACGAGGGGACCGGATTTCACGAGTTCCTGCCACGTGGCGGATACCTCTGTATAGGCCTTCGCATTGCATGACTGAGTGCGGAGCCACGCTTCAAAGCGGGTGCGATCGTCAGCGGTGACATCATCGGCGTTCATGCGGGCAAACCATGCGCTTGCCTCGCGCTCGGTGTCGTCGCTGTTCGGCAGCCTGTGAACGTCACCCATGGTCCCGCCTCGTGGCGCTATAGCGTCTGTTGATATAGCTGTGAGTCTCACGCAGGCCGCGCGCGATATGTTTTTCAACCGTCTTGGCCGAGATACCGAGGCGGTCCGCAACCTCCTTGTAGGAACACTCATGAAATACCCGCAGCGCGAATGCCGCACGGCATTGCGGAGGCAACCGGTCGATGGCCTCTTGTATGAGCCGATTCCGTTCATCTCTGAGCACTTCGGTCTCCAGCGACTCGTGCTCAGTTTTGACCCGCGAATCGCCGAAATGCCCCAATGCGCCTCTCTCCATGACCCGCCGATGACGGTACTCGTTCGCAGCAAGATTGCGCGCCGTCGAAAAAAGAAACGCTCTGAGCGTCGTCACCGAATCGCGCTGCCGATAGGTACGAAGAAACGCTTCCTGCACGATTTCTTTCGCCGTTTCACTCGACCCGACGAAGCGTTGAATGTAGCGGTGCAACGCCTGGCGGCTCTCAGCGAAGAGCTTGGTGAAAATCTCGGTGCGGGACTCAGAGGTTGTCGGCATTGCCGTGTTATATCCGTTGGATCTACGCTACGCCTATCAGGGGCCATCCGGCAACTCTCGCAAGTCGAATGGGGGTTTTGGTCCACTCAAGTGTCGTACGCATCGCGGATCATCCGATCCACCGCACGCATGCATGTCGGCCACTTTTAACCCAAGAGGCACTGGCTTTAAGGTGATTCCGCTCCGGTCTGACCCAATGAGGCGCTTGATTGCGGTCTTGTTGATCGTACCGTCCCTCTCGACGGTAGCGTTGAGCGAGCTGCCATCGGCTGCAACCGTCGCGGCCTTGGACCCCGGCATCACTGCCGGCGTCGGCTCACCGCTCGAATTCGTGGAATACGAGGCGGAGAACGGCGCCACCAATGGCCGCATCGTCGGGCCCGACCGTACCTTTACGACACTCGCTTCTGAAGCATCCGGCCGGCGGGCGGTCTTGCTCGAAGGTCAGGGGGATTATGTCGAGTTCACGCTTTCCGTACCGGCCAATGCGCTGACTGTCCGTTATGCCGTGCCCGACGGTCCTGAAGGCAGGCCTGTCGATGCGAGGCTCGGCGTGTATGCACATGGCCATCGGATAGCCGATCTCGCAGTAACCTCCCGTTACTGTTGCTACTATGGCCGCTACCCTTTCACCAAGCATCCCTCTGACGGCAACGGTCACCACTTCTTCGATCACGCGAGGATCTTGCTTGATCAAGTGCTGCCGGCCGGCACGGCCGTGCGGCTGACGAGCGGCCCCGGAACCCAGCCGTCGTGGTGCGCGATCGATCTGGTCGATTTTGAAATGGTGCCTGCGCCGCTCGGGCGACCGCCGCGCTCGTTGTCGGTAGTGGACTTCGGCGCCGATCCCTACGGCAAATCGGACTCCAGAGAAGCGTTTTCCAGAGCGATCGCAGCGGCCTCGAGCAGCGCGCGGCCGCTGTGGGTTCCGCCGGGACATTTTCGCCTCGATGGCCATGTCCAGGTGGACCGCGTCGAAATTGCCGGTGCCGGACCGTGGTATTCCATTCTGCATGGCGACGGTGTGGGGCTTTATGGACATGATGCGCCAAACCCCTCACAGGCGGTCGACATTCACGACTTGGCGATCATCGGAGAAGTCGACGAACGCGATGACCACAAGCCCTTGGCTGGAATCGGCGGCGCGCTGGGCGGCGGCAGCCGCATCCATGACTTGTTCATTCAGCACGTCAAGGTTGGACTTTGGCTCGATGGCCCCTTTGACGGTTTGCTGGTCAAGCACATACGTGTGCTGGACACCACTGCGGACGGACTCAATCTACACCGCGGCATTTCGAATGTGACCGTCGAGGAGAGCTTCTTTCGCAACAATGGCGACGACGGCATTGCTTCGTGGGCTGAGAACCTGGCCAATCACGACATCATATTTCGCCATAACACAGTAGTCGCACCCGTCCTGGCGAACGGTGTGGCGATTTACGGCGGCCATGACATCTCGGTGTCCGACAATCTGATCGCCGACACTCTCACCGAGGGAGGCGGACTACATTTGGGCAACCGCTTCAGCGCAGTACCGCTCTCAGGCAAGATTTCCTTGAAGGGCAATATGGTCGTGCGAGGGGGCAGTGTCGATCCGCACTGGCATATCGGAGTCGGCGCTGTTTGGCTTTACGCATTGGATGCGCCGATCAAGGCGCAAATCGATCTGCGGACAACGACCTTATTGGACAGCAGCCAGGAAGCAATACTGCTGATCGGCAAGCGCATCGATGGATTGGCCGTGAACGGACTGCGCGTCGATCGCGCCGGGGGGAGCCTGATCGAGCTGCGCGCCGACGGAAGCGCAACCCTTTCAGGGGTCGATGCAACCGGTGTCCTAGATCCAGCGGTGCGGACATGCGGCGCGTTCCTCTTGGATTGGAAGGACGCACCCCATTGGTAGCACTCAAAAAACTCTCGCGACGGCGATTCGTGAAATACGGTGCCTCCTCGTTGGCTTTTGCGTCGATCATGGCAAAAGCACAGGGGAGGTCTCCGCCGCTCGGTGGGATGGAATCGGCCGTCACAGCCGCGTCAGACCGGGACACATCGCCGATCGCCGCCGCAACCGACGCCGCAAGTCACCTGAAGGTCGCAGTGCGCATCGATGGCAATGGACCGTATCACTTCGTCATCGATACCGGTGCCGACCGGACCGTTTTGGCCACTGAAGTCGCCGACGAATTGGGTCTATTCCACGGCGAAAAGGCAAAGTTGCAAGGGGTTGTCCGCGCCGTCTTTGCCGACACCGTGTCGATCCGCACGTTGTCATTTGGGTCGATCACGTGCAGGCACTTGGCTGTGCCGACGTTGTCCCGCTCCCTCCTGGCCGCTGACGGGTATCTGGGTCTCGACTGTCTCGATGGTCACCGTGTGACCTTCGATTTCAAAAATCACGTCTTGCAGGTGAGCGAGCCACGTGCCAGATTCAGCGCGAACTGGACGCGAGAGAATGAGGCGCGCATTCGCGCGTCGGGGTCGTCGGGGCATTTGCAGGCGCTCGATTGCATGGTAGACGGCATCCCCGCGACTGCCTTCGTTGATTCCGGCGCCGAAGTGTCAGCCGCCAATGCTCCTCTGCTGGCTGCCTTGGCGAGGCGCAATCCGGCCTTCGGCGAGATTGGCACCATTCGGTTGATCGACATCACCGGTGGCGAGATCTTGGGAAAGGTGGCGATGGTCAATAAGATCCAATTGACGGCAGCATTGACATTCATCGACTGCCCCTTGGTGATTGCCGATTTTCTAGTCTTCGATGTTTGGGGACTGCGTCAACGCCCGGCGCTGTTGATCGGGATGAACCTCCTGCGGCAATTCGGGAGAGTGTCGATCGACTATGGCCTGAAGGAACTTCGCTTCGATTTGGCGGGTTATCGCCCACCCCCAAAACCGCTGATCGCAATGGTCGACTAGTCTGGGAAATAAGGAAACCCACCTCATGCCCATGGACATTCCCGAGTGGCGCAATGTCGACCGACACCTCTTTGAGACCCAGATCCTGCCGGCCGGCAGACCGGCGGTATTCAAAGGAGCCGTCGACACCTGGCCGCTGGTGCAACGGCGGACAGATTCACCGGCTGCGATCATCGAGTGATCGTCGCATTCGCACAGCGGTCATCGACGCCAGAAATAAAACACTCCCTAAGCAATAAAAAATGCCGAGCCCGGGTCTGCTGTGCGAACCCGTGGTTTTCCGACCGCGTGGCGATGATCCATTTTATAATCACTGTTTCCCTGCTCACTTAGGAAAGCAAACCATGGTCAAAGTCGCATTGCTGGTTCGTCTAGAAGCCAAACCCGGGAAAGAGTCCGCGGTCGCAAGCTTTCTGGAGGGCGCCCTACCCCTCGCCGATCAGGAAGGCACCACGCCCGTGTGGTTTGCCTTACGTCTGGGGCCGTCCACATTTGGAATTTTCGATGCGTTCGCCGACGATGCGGACCGGAAAGCCCATCTCGCGGGTCCGATTGCGGCGGCATTGATGGCTAAGGCCGCGGAGCTGTTCGCTAAGCCTCCGCAGATCGAGCAGGTCGACCTGCTGGCAGTGAAGCTACCTAGGTAGCGCCGTGCAGTGAACAATCCACAGTGCCTACACTGAGCGGGATGCGATAGCGAGGCACCGCCGTCAGATCGGTGCCAGCGCGTCGCACGCGCGCATGACCTCGTCGAGCGCGACGTAGCGCTCGCGAAACTCTGGCGGCCACCGCGCCGGACGCCCGCTCGACAACTCGATGCACGCATATTCGATCTCCGCGCGGGCGAGCGTCGCGCCGTCCGCGTCCCGCCTCACCTGGAAACGCCGGCGAACGCGCAATTTTCCGTCCGCCGGCAAGAGCCAGGTCGCCACTCGGATCGAGTCGCCCAGCACGGCGGGCCGCAGGTACGCAATCACGCTGCGAAGGACCGCCATGCCTCGATCGAGTTGCAGACATTTCTCGATCGGCAGACCAAGCGCCGCGGAATGCTGCCAGGCGGCCCGGTCGAACCAAGTCATGTAGACCGCGTTATTGACGTGATCATAGGCGTCGATGTCCGCCCGAGCGACGGCAAGCAACGCAAGGTAGGGCGCCGGCAGATCCCAATCCACCCATGCGCTCCTGCTCATCTCGGCACTAGACACTGATAAGCCCCTTGTCGACCATCCATCTGCCATTGTGCGGCACCCCTTGTCAGACGCCAAATGGTGCGCGAGACAAGAACGCGGCCGGCGCGGGCGCCGCATATTTGACCAGAATGCGCGTCAAGCCCCGTCCTTCAGGCGGCGAACGGCACGAAACGTGCGAGTTGCGTCCATATGGGTGACAATGTTCGGACAACAAAGTAGCACTTGGGGGAGTTCCAGTGACTCACGCTGCAATCGTCGGCTGGGGCAAGTGCCTGCCCCCGGCAGTCCTGACGAATCACGACCTATCCACATTCCTGCCCACGGACGACGAATGGATCACGGCACGCACCGGCATGAAGGAGAGGCGCATCTCTCACGTGCCCGGCATCGAGCTCGCGATCACCGCGGCGCACCGTGCCATCGCCTGCGCCGGCATGCGCGGCGAGGACATCGAGCTCGTCATCTACGGCAGCTGCAGCAATGACGAGACGGTGCCCAACAGCGCCTCCGGCGTGCAGCAGCGCATCCGTGCGACTCACGCAGCGGCATTCGACGTCAATACCGCGTGCACCAGCTTCATGTACGGGCTGTCCATCGGGTCATCGATGATCAAGAGCGGCATCGTCAAGAACGCCCTGGTGATAGGTGTCGAACTGATCTCCCAGTACATGGACTGGGA
>WNFC01018889.1_pt1 | contig 15517 bp, 17 predicted proteins | sample 5400541 | NCBI WGS metagenome assembly WNFC01 (sample SAMN13153342, study PRJNA577476) | soil metagenome | isolation source: 120 cm saprolite under Douglas fir tree site 2 hole 2 replicate 1 | place: USA:California | collected 2015-04-18
ATTCCGGTGTCCTGTTGCGGAAAGAATCCCTTGGGAATGATGACGTAGAGATACCCGGTGACGACGATCGTTCCCAGCATGACCAGGAGCGTCACGAAGCGATGCCGCAACGCGATCTTGAGACCGCGCTCGTACAACGCCAGCAGGCCATCGAAGCCCCGCTCGAACAGCAGATAGAGCCGACCATGCCGCTTGCGCGTCTCGTTCTTGAGCAGGCGCGCGCACATCATCGGCGTCAGCGTGAGCGAGATGATGAGCGACAGGATAAGCGAAACCGTGATGGCGATGGCGAATTCCTGAAAGAGCTTGCCGACGTACCCGCCCATCAGGAACAACGGGATGAACACCGCGATCAGCGACAGCGTGATCGAAACGATGGTGAAGCCGATCTCGCTCGACCCCTTGAGCGCCGCTTCCATGGGCGAGAGGCCGTCTTCGATGTGACGGACGATGTTCTCGATCACCACCACCGCGTCGTCGACCACGAAGCCGACCCCGATCTGTAGCCGAGCTCGTACATCACCGCGAAGGTGCCGATGAGTGAGAGCGGAACGGTGACGGCCGGAATGACCGTTGCCCAGAAATTGCGCAGGAATATGAAGATCACCATCACCACGAGGGCGACCGTCAGGATCAGCGTGAACTGCACGTCGGCGACCGAGGCGCGGATGGTCAGCGTCCGGTCGGCCACGGTCGACACCTTGATGGCCGGCGGGATCGAGGCTTCGAGCTGAGGCAGCAACGCCTTGATCCTGTCGACCGTCTCGATGACGTTGGCGCCCGGCACACGCTGAATGGCAAGAATGACGGCACGCTGCTTGTTGAACCAGCCGGCCATCAGGTTGTTTTCCGGTCCCTCGACCGCCTTTCCGATATCGCGAATGCGCACCGGCGAGCCGTTGCGATAGGCAACGACCAGATTGTCGTAGGCATCCGGCTTGAGCAGCTGATCGTTCGTATTGAGCGTGAACGTCTCGCGCGGGCTGTTGAGGGTCCCTTTCGGCAGATCGACGTTGGCCTGGCCGAGGACGGTGCGGACGTCTTCCAGGCTGATGCCGCGGGCGGCAAGGGCCTGCGGGTTGACCTGAACGCGGATTGCGGGCTTTTGCTGGCCGCCGATTCCGACGAGGCCCACGCCTGAGATCTGCGAGATCTTCGGCAGCAGAATGTTTTCCGCATAGGCATCGACCGTGGTCAGCGGCACCGAAGCGGACGTCAGCGCGAGAACCATGATCGGCGTGTCGGCCGGATTCACTTTCCGGATCGTCGGCGGGTAAGGTATGCCGATCGGCAGAAACGGACTCGCCGCGTTGATGGCCGCAAGGACATCCACCGCGGCGCTGTCGACGGTTCGGCTGAGCTCGAACTGGGCGGAGAGCGTGGTGACGCCGAGCGCGCTCGACGAGGTGAGCTGCGTGAGGCCGGGAATCTGGCTCAGCTGCTGCTCGAGCGGCGTCGCCACGGAGGACGCCATGGTCTGCGGATCGGCCCCCGGCAGCTGGGCGCTGATCTGAATGGTCGGGTAATTGACGTTCGGCAGCGCGGCGACCGGCAACAGCCCGTAAGTGACGAGCCCGCACAGCAGCAGGCCGACCATCAGGAGCGCCGTCGCGACCGGGCGCTGGATGAAAGGCGCCGAGATGTTCATGGGATGGCCTTTTCGACCGCGCTCTGCAGATCGGCTTGTTCAGCGGCTCGGCCGGTCAGGACTTTCACGTAGGCCCCGGGCTCGAGCCGGGACTGACCGTCGACGACGACCGTCTCATCGGGTTTGAGCCCCGACTCGATCAGCGCCTGGCCCTCGCTGATCTGGCCGAGCGTGACGGGGCGCAGCTGCACGGACCCATCGTCCGCGATCACGTAGATGTATGGACCGTTCGGGCCCTGCTGCACGGCGCCGGCGGCGACGGTCAAGCCGCCCGGCTGCGTGCGCAGAAGCAATCGCACATTGACCAGCTCGCCCGGCCACAACAGGTGTTTCTCATTGGGGAACGTGGCGCGCAGCCTGATCGTGCCCGTAGTCTGAACGATCTGGTTGTCGATCAGGAGCAGCTCGCCTTCGTCGAGCCTGGTCTTGTCGTCCTGGCTGTAAGCGAAGACCTTGACCTTCCCCTTGGCCAGCTCCTGCTGGATTTGCGAGAGCGTGGTCTCGGGCAACGTGAAGATCAGCGAGATCGGCTGGATCTGCGTGACATTCACCAGCCCGCTCGTATCCGTCGGATGGATGACGTTGCCTTCGTCGATCTGCCGGATACCGGTGACGCCGTCGATCGGCGCGGTCAGTCGGGTGTACGCCAGGTTGACCTGGGCGCTTTCGATCACCGCCTCGTCCGACTTGACCATGGCTTCGAGCTGGGTGACCTGCGCCTTCTGCGTGTCGACCAGCTGCGGGGTCGCGAATCCCTTGGCGAGGAGCGGCGTATAGCGTCCGAGATTGGCCTGCGCGTTGGCGAGCTGGGCCTTGTCGCGGTCGCGATTGGCGCTCGCCTGGTCGAGCTGCGCCTGATAGGGACGCGGATCGATCTGGGCCAGCAGGTCGCCCTTGTGCACCGTCTGGCCCTGCCGGAAAGCGATCTGCGTGATCTGTCCGGTGATCTGGCTGCGCACCACGACATTGTTGTACGCGATGACCGTCCCGATGCCGCGCAGGTAGATGGGGACGTCATGGGGCGTGACTTTCGCCGCCACCACCGGCACGAGCGGAGGCGCGGACGCCGGTGCTGCCGCGCCGGAGCGATGCCAGGCCGTAACGCCAATCGCCCCGGAAGCGCCGGCGGCGACCAGCAAGGTGGCGAGGACAAGGTATTTTTTGCGCATGGGATGACGCTTTCCGATGTGTCTCAGCACCCGTTCGTCGACGTGGTGCCGGTCGAACCCGACGTTGCGCTCATCGTCGACGTCCCGGGGCATGGGCGGTCCGAAACGCCGGGCACGGGTACGCCGATCGTCGTGCTCTCGCCGGGCGAGTTGAGCTCGGTGGCGCCGAGCGGAATGGTGTTGCGGCTGCCCGCGCCGAGGCCCAATCCTGCCGGCGGGGCGATCACTATTCCTTGTGAGCTGCCCGCGCCCGCAGGCGCGCACGTGCTCGCGATCGACGAGCCGGATATCCCTCCGCCTCCGTCGAACGTCGAGCTCGATCCCGACAACCCGGTGCCGTAGCTCGAGCCCGAGCCTCCGATGCCGGGCGCGGTCATTCCGCTGCTCGATCCACCCATTCCCGTGCCTGGCGTCGTGGTCATCGGACACGACATGGCGCCGGCGAGCGGGCTCAGTCCGCCGCTGTCGAGCTCTGTCGCGCCGAGCCCGATGCCGACCGGTCCGGACGAAGCATTGAAGTTCGTGGTGCCCAACGGCGATGTCGCACGCATGCCCGGAGCGGGTCCCACCTGCGCGAGGCCGCTGCTGCACCCGAAAATGAAGACGATCGCCGTGGCGAGGAATCGTCGCATCCAAATCTCCGTCATGTTTGCGCTCCGAATACGCTGTTCTCGTCGTTGCGTGGCTCGCGCTGTTACGCGACGCTTCGGCGATACTCCGTCGGGGTCATCCCGGTGAACTTGCGAAACGACGTGGTGAACGAGCCGGTCCCGCCGAATCCGATTGCCATCCCGATTTCGGTCACCGAGATTGCCGGCTTCGCCAACATGTCCTTGGCGCGCTCAACGCGCCGGTGCGCGTGGAAGCGGTGCGGTGGAACGCCGAATGACTGCTTGAATGCACGGGAGAAATGATAAGGACTGAGACGCACGAGCTGCGCGAGGGTCGCAAGCGAGATCTGCTCCGCCACGTGCTCCTCGATGTATTCTGCAGCGGCGCGTTGCTGCCACGAAGCGAGACCGCCCCGGACGCGGCGATTGACCCGGCGGCCGCCGGAAGCCAGACGAACGAGTTCGTGCGCGAGAACGAGGCCGAGAGCTTCGCAATAGAGCCGGTCGCTTTCCCGCGGGTTTTCGATCAGCGCCTTCAGCTTGATCGCCGTGTCCCAAAGCGCCGTGTTTTCGAAGAACAGCCGCGGCGCCAATGGGGCAACCCCGAGGTCGGCATCAACCGGAAGTGCCGCCGGATCGAAATAGAAATACGCCAGGCGAGGGAGACTGCGCGTCTCCTGCCAATCGGCGTATCGATGGCCGGCGGGCGCGAAGATCAGCTTTCCCTGGTAATGCCGCAGCGCGGAGCCCGGCAGACCTTCGACCGAGGTCTCTCCCTCGGTGCGCGCGCCTGATTCGAACAGACCGAGCAGGTGGAAGGGGCCCTTGAAACGGGATTCGACCCGCCCGTGTTGTGTGACGCTCACCGTCTCCGCCGCCATGCCGTGCCACGAGGCGCCATGCCGGACGATGGCGTCCGACGGAGCCATCTCCACGCTGGACAATGATCCGATGCGCTCGAATCGATCGGCTTCGAAAAATCCGGCCGCGGCCGGCGACGCGGTGCCGTCGGCCAGCAGGGGGAAGACGGTAGCGCCCGTGAACTCTGTCATCGACATGTCCGCGTCCCCTCTACGCAACGCGGCGGATCACCGCCTGCGCCTTGCGAACGACCGCGCCGGCGATCTGCTCGCGCTGATACGCCGATCCGTTGGCGACCCAGATCGCGTACATCGCGGTGAGCGCACTGACCGCGTTCGTCATGAGCAGAAAGAGGACGATTGTTTGCAGGAAGGTGATCATCTGTTCGCGCGACATGGATCGTTTCCTTTCATTCTGCACTGGCCACGCCTACGCGGCGGCAAGTTCGGCGGCTGGCGTGGTTTCGGCCCGTCGCATGACTGCCTTGCGCACTTTGTCGAAGGCCTTCATCTCGATCTGCCGTACCCGCTCGCGAGACACGCCGAATTCGCCGGCGATTTCGTCGAGCTTCTTCGGCGCCTCCGAGAGACGCCGCGATACGAAGATGCGTCGCTCGCGCTCGTTCAGCAGCGTCAGCGCCTCGGCCAGCGCGGTGCGTCCGTTCGCCATTTCCTCGCTGTCGGCCAGGATGTGCTCTTGGCTCGGCGCCTCGTCCGCCAGCAAGTCCTGCAAGGCGCCCGGCTCGGTTTCGTTAAGCGGAGCGTTGAGCGACACGTCGCCGCTCAGCCGGCGATTCATTTCGATGACGTCCTGTCCGGTCACACCCAACCGTTCAGCGATCAGCTCGACCTGGTCGGGGCGCATGTCGCCGTCCGCCAGCGCGGAGATCCTGCTCTTGGCCTTGCGGAGATTGAAGAAGAGCGTCTTTTGATTTTTGGTCGTGCCCATCTTCACGATCGACTTGGAGCGCAGGATGAACTGCTGCATTGCGGCCCTGATCCACCACACCGCATAAGTGGCGAAGCGGAAGCCCTTGTCCGGGTCGAAGCGCTCGAGCGCGCGCATCAACCCGATGTTGCCCTCCGAAATCAGCTCGGCGATGGGCAAGCCGTAGCCGCGGTGTCCCGATGCGATCTTGACGACCAGGCGAAGGTGGCTGTTGACGAGACGGTCCACTGCGTCCCGATCGCCGCCCTCCCGGTAGCGCTTCGCGAGAAGAAACTCTTCCTCGGCTTCGAGGAGCGGGATTCGGCGTATCTGATCGATATATCGTCCGAGGCCGGAATCGACTGCCGATACGGACAAGCTTGCAATGCGGGTCATGGCGGCGACATCCAGGGTTTGACGTCCGTTTATCGAGACCGCTGTTTCGCTCGAATGTCGTGCGACGCAGGATCAACCGACGCACCGAACATAAAAACAGGCGTGGGCGCGCGCCAGTAAATTGCAAGTCACGAATCTAAATTCTCATTTAGGAACTCACGCGTACGTGTCCAAAAGTTGAATGCGTCGCTGTCGCGACCGCAATCTTGTCTGACGCGCAGCAATTTTGTCCAAGACACGAGCACGCGTCGCTTTTCGATGGACGCTTCTCGTTGTTATTTCGGCTGCGGGCAGGCGATCTCGGCAACGAACCCGGGACCGGGCTTAATCGTCAGCCGGAAACCGTGCAGCTTCAGAATCGCCGCGACGAGATTGAGGCCGAGTCCGACGCCCTTGCTCCGCCGACTCTTGTCCGAACGATAGAAGCGTCGGAGCACGAGGTCGCGTTCCTCCTCGCTGACGCCGGGGCCCGTGTCGCTGATGCGCACGATGCTTGCCCCGTTGCCGCCGAGGAGGGCGAGCTGCACCTTCCCGCCCTCAGGCGTGAATTTGATCGCGTTGTCGACCAGGTTGGCGACCGCCTCGAGCAGGAGGTCACGGTCGCCGTGCACGGTCCGGGAATCCCCGGCGTGGATCTGAAAGGCGATGTGCTTTTCCTCCGCGATCGGCTCGTACAGATCGCCCACCTCTTGGACGATATCGCGGAGCGAAACCTCGCCGAATCCGGCAAGGCGGCGCGTGTGCTCGATTTCCGCGATGCGCAACAGCGCCGTGACGATCGCGAGCGATTGGTCGAGCCCGCCGATTGCGCGTTCGATGACGGCCTGGAGCTCTTCGACGGTTTTGGCATTCGCTCGGCCGCGCTGGAGACCCACTCGCACCGGCGTCAATGGCGTGCGCAGATCGTGCGCGATGTCGTCGCCGACCCCGGCAACCTCGTGAATGAGCGCTTCGATCCTCTCCAGCATCGCGTTCACGATCGTGGCAAGCTTGTCGAACGGATCATCGACAGCGCGCGTCGGCAGCCGCTGCCGCAGGTCGCCGGCGACAATGCGCTGGACGCTCTCGTTGACCGCCGCGACCCGTCGCTGGGCGCGAATGCTCAGCAGCACGCCCGCCGCGAGGGTAAGGCCCAACGCAGGGATGAGACCGACCGCCAGGGTCATGCCGACGATTTCAGTGATCCTTTCGGTTTCATCAACTGCTCGGCCGATGACCAGCACGTCTCCGTTCGGCAACCTGCGAGCGATGGCGCGCACGACCTGCTGCTCGATGCCGCCGGGGCCGATCGGCACGGCCGAGGCCTGCGCGAGCCCGTCGATCTGAAGGTCGGGCGGCACACGCTCCAAATTGCCGGCGATCCGATTTCCATCGGCCGTGAAGAGGCCGGCGTGCTGAACCCTGCGCGGGTCTTGCGCCAGCAGCTGCTCGATCGCGATGAGCCGGTCATGTGGGGTGGCAGCCGCAAAGACCCGCGCCTGCATGGTGACGACGGCGTCGGATCGAGCGGTCAGGTATTGCCCCGTCCGCCAGTAGATGAAACCGAACAACAGGATCACGTACAGCGCGAGCATCGCGGCTACCGCGAGTCCCCACCGGAACGTGGTAGTGCGGGTCAGCTCAGGAAGGTGCACGGAGCACGAATCCCACGCCGCGGACGCTATGGATCATCTGCGGCTCGTTCGGTTCGTCCACCTTGTGCCGCAGGCGGCCCATATGGACGTCCACTAGATTGGTCTGCGGAACGAACTTGTACTTCCAGACTTCCTCAAGGAGCATCGCGCGCGTCAGGACCTGGTCCTTGCGCTGCATCATGTATTCGAGCAGCCGAAACTCGCGCGGCAGCAGTTCGATGGACCGGTCGCCGCGCTTGGCGGTGCGCTCGATCAGATCGAGCTCGAGCGGACCCACTCGCAGTTTGGTCCCGCGAGTGTCCCCTGGACGCCGCAGCAGCGCTTCCACCCTCGCGATCAGCTCGACCAGCTCGAACGGCTTTGTCAAATAGTCGTCGCCGCCCGCCCGCAAGCCCCGGACGCGATCGTCGACGGCGCCCAGCGCGCTCAAGACCAGCACCGGAACGGACACCTGATCCTTGCGCAGGGCCTCGACGATCGTCAGGCCGTCCATGCCCGGGAGCAGCCGGTCGACGATCATCGCATCCGGATCGCCGGAGCGGGCCTTGTCGAGGCCTTCGATTCCGGTCGCGGCCCAATCGACGTCAAATCCACGCTCGGCGAACTCGGCGATGATCTCGTCCGCAGTCTCGGGATCGTCCTCGATGACCAGGAGCTTGGGCATCCTCTTCTCCCCGCGGAGGCCGCTTGAAGGTGCTTCGGGGCCACGATGGCAGTGAAGAAGATAACGGCAGCGCCGTTCGACGCCATTAAATGGCGCGCCGGAAAATTAAATTCGATGTTAGGGACGTGATTTGCCCGCCCGCCATCCTGAAAGCGAATTTAGCGTTCTGAAGCGCAATTTAGTGGCGTGTGAGAGCTGCGCGTCCACATGGCATGGGTGTCGGCCAGCTTTCAGCCGGCGAATTGTCCGAGACCCAACGTCTCGGTAGCGAAAATCTCGAACAGGAGAACGACCATGCCCAGCAAGAAGACCACCGTGGCGGCGATCGCGGCCTTCATCGCCATCGTCGCGAGCCTGGCGTTCGCCGGCGACCAGAACGTCAACACCCTGCTGCGCGACAGCGGCCGCTACGTTCCGCAAGTGAACGAGCCGGCCACCCACTACACCCTGCACGCTCGCGCGCCGGAAGTTTCGGCTCCGGCCTATGACTTCCAGCTGCAGGGACGCTGAACGACAGCATCGACTTGTCCCTTCGTTGGAGCGGCCGGTTTCACACATCGGCCGCTCCACGCAAGAAACCCACGCAATTCCGATCGGCGGAGAGCGTCATGGTCAATATCAGAAAGAACAGCGCCAGCCTGAAGGACATCGTGGCGGCACTCTGTCGAACGCTCCTAAGTGGCGACATATTCGACGGCTATCGACCGGAGCTCCATTATATGCGAGGGCCGGGACCGAAATGGCAGGCCAAGCACGGCTTCGGTGAGCCGGCCGCCGTACCGGTCGTCGCGAGAGGTCTTCCGCTGTCGCGCTGCTGAGCCGCCTACAGCGGCGCGCGGAAGACGAAGAACGCTCCGACCGCGATGAAGGCGAAGCCGGGGCGCGGTTGACGAGTGCGTCGCGAGCCATGCCTGCGGCAGCATCCTGCGCGTAACCGCTCACATTCCATACTATCGGAGCCGAATGGAACTCGAACATTCGCCGGGTCATCGGCCCCACGGCGCATACTTTCTACCTTGCGCCGTGGGTCCGCGGTTCTGAAACGCTCGTCACCGCTGACGGCGATGTTCATACCTTGCGTAAGCGCCGTCGTGATGTCCGCCGGCGGCGGCCCAGTTCAACGCGTTGTCAGCAGCCTGATTGCTGCCCTGATACGCCTGCGCCTGTGCACCCGCCACCGGAAGGACGACGGCGGCTGCGAGCAGGGCGACCTTGAGGAACGCTTTCATCGACGATCTCCTGTTCTGTTCAGTGTTGCCGTTGTGACGGCACTGCGATGTGCCGCATAACGATGTGCCCGATATGTTGGTCCCGACGCATGCGCACTTCGCCCGGAATGCCGGGAAGGAATGAATCTTGCGCAAAAGCGCCCCCCGCGCGCCTGGATTCGGCCGATGCCCTCCTTACTTGATGGGCAACGCAATCAGGAAAGATGTCGAGCGCGTGATATCTCGGCCGGTAAAACAGGCGAGGATGACAATGAACGCGCGCGCCGTCGGAGCATGGTCCCTTGTCGCCGTCCTGTTCGCCATATTGGTCGCGGCGGCCTACTATGCATATCAAGGCCTGACGTTCGACAGCGAATTTGAAATGCCGGCAGGCGGCTATGTGGCCCTTGCATTCGGCGTGCTGTTTTCAGTGGTCATCGGCATCGGACTGATGGCCCTGATGTTCTACAGCAGCCGGAGCGGATATGACGAGCCGGCGCAACGCGAGTCGGACGACCCCAACGCCGGCACGCGGCGGTCCGATCAGGGATAATTGATACGTCGACGGTTTGCAGTCGCTCACGCGCAGCATCTCGCCGCCCAGTGCGCGGCTTTCCTACAGCCCGGCCTGCGGCCGCCCATCCACGGCGTTGCGTATCACCTGCCTGATCCCCGCATTGGACAGGAAGAGGTCGTGGTTGATGAGGCCCCAGCCCTGCTCGGAAGCGTCGATCACGCGCAGCCCGAGCCGCGTCAGCTCGGCCTTGTGGGCCGCGCCGACGCGCGTGACGCCGCCCGCCATCCAGCCGGACAGCGCAAGCGCGCGGTCGTTCGTTGCGGTGATCATGGTGATCTTCGGGGCGAGCGGTCCGATGCGCCCGACCGACGAGGAGAACACGTCCATGTCGACGTCCGGCGAGGCGAACACCACGGCGCCGATCCGCTCCGCGACGGCGTCTCCGTGGCGCGCATAGAGCTGGCGCAGGGCCTCCATGGTGAGCATGGTGCCGATGCTGTGCGCCACGACATGGATGCGGCCGACCGAAGGACTCGCGAGCAGCCCATCCAGCACCTCCTGCAGCGCATCGCGCGACCACATCGCGCTTTCGCGGTCATAGCCGTAGTCGAAGAGTTTCGCCCGCGACGGCCAGGCGAACGCCATCGTCTCGCCGCGGAACCTGATGCCGTCGGAGAGACGCGCGGCGTCGAGCGCCGCCGTCTCGAAGGTCTGGTTGAAGCCGTGGACATAGATCAGGACGTCGCGCGCGCCGGCCGCCGGCGCGAACAGATCGCCGACCTTCGCCACCCTCTCGAGCCTGTCGATGCGCCAGTCGTCGAGGCCGACCGCCGCCGCAAGCGATAGCCGGCTGTCGCTCGGCGGTGTGAGCCTGAGGCGCGCGACGCTCATGGCGGACGCCCGTTCGGGACCGAACCAGGGTTTTGAGAGCGTCGGGTTCGCCGCCTTGCGCGTGGTGGCGACGAGGAGCGTGGGATCGGTCGCGAGACCCGAAGCGTCGAAGCGCGCGCCGGTCGCGGCAAGGCCGGCGCATCCGGACAGCGCGAACAGCGAGGCAAGCGATCCCGCCGCGCGCAGCATGGCGCGGCGCGACGCGGCGCTCTCGACCAACTTCCGACGACAAACGATCACGCGAACTCTTCCCCTCGCGCCTGCGGCGCCTGCGCATCCATCCGGCGCGTTGCGTGATACGGGATCGCGGCAAGAGCGCGGCAGAACAAAGGAGATGCTTGGAGCGATGGAACTCCACGGTGCATGAGCACCGGGTGTCGGCCGCATGATCCGGCGGACCATCGCCTTGCCGGTGCCATGGCGCGCGCGACGTCTTTGCGACGACGCGGAGGCCGTCGCGCTCGTCATCGCTCTTCACTGTTCGGCCCGGTCGAATGGCCCATTCGGACGCGCGCGGGTTGTCGCACCGCGGCGACGCCATAGTTCCAAGGCGCAGCCGCGACGGAGCGTGCGTGCATTCCTTCGTCGTCGATGTCCACGTCACTTGTCTTGCGGGATCGGTTGCCTGCGCAGGAGCTAATGGAGAGAGGATATGTCTCAACTTTTACGTTGCGCGACGCTCGCCGTCGCAATCGGCGTCATCGCGTCGTCGGGCGCTTCTGCACGGGTCAATCACAACGGCGCGCGTGCGCAAGCAGGCCCTCAGAATGCCATCAACGAGATGGACATCCGCAAGCAATGCTATGCCGAAGCCAAGGAGCGGTATCCGAGCACGAACCAGGACATGCAGACCAACCGCGACTTCGCTTACCGGACCTGCGCGTTCGACCGCGGCGTGAACTATCCGTAGCCAGTCGCAGCCGCACGCCCGGACGGCCCCCACAGGCCGTCCGGGTTTACGGGTGCGAGGGGCTCTCGCCTGATGTACATTGTTGGGCGGACGTTCGGCAATCGATCGGGCCGTGACTGAGCCCTACCGCTGATCAGGCACATGGCGAAGCGACCCACCACGTGCAGCCACCTTGACGGCATCCGCGACGTGACGCCGAGCGCGCGCGGATGCGAGGAGTGCCTGAAGATCGGATCGCGCTGGGTTCACCTGCGCGTATGCCGGACCTGCGGCCACGTCGGTTGCTGCGACGACTCGCCGAACCGGCATGCCACCAAGCACTTCCGCGCGACCGGCCACCCGATCATCGAGGGCTACGACCCGCCGGAAGGCTGGGGCTGGTGCTACGTGGACGAAGTTTTCTTCGATCTGTCCGATCGGCCGACCCCGCAAGACGGGCCGATCCCGCGCTTTTATTAGGCCGTGTACTCATAAATCCGGTGGCATGACGCACCGAAGTTGATGTCCGCTTCGCTCCTAAAGCGACGTAGTTGCTGGGCGGCAGCGAAATGACGCGATGGGCCAGGAAGCGACATATGCACCGCAGCATAATTCCTTGAATCGATTGCCTCGTCGGCGCGGCCAACCGACCCTCGCTACTCGCGACCTACTATTGCGGTGTGCCTTCGATGGCAAATATTCGGAATTTCAGCGGACCGAACCTCTATCACTTGTCAACGCAAGCCGTCGAAGGAGTTCATGTGCAAACTGCGAAAGCGAATCGTCGCGCGCGCCCATGACCACAATGCGATCGCTACGACGGGCCAACGTGACCAGGGCGTCGCCACAGGCGCTGCGGTCTGGAAAAGCAAAGGCCCTTCGACCACGCCGTTCAATTTCGCGAACAATTTCGCCGCTTCCGACGCTGCGGTCGACCGTGCCGCCGAAATATACGGGCTCGGGCATGACCAGGACGTCCTCATCGTGCAGCCCGATCGCAAAGCAGTCCACCAACGCGTTCCTCATTAGACGAATCGGACCGTAGCCATGGGGCTGAAACATCAGCAGCAGGCGGCCGGGAAACGCGTGCATGGTTTCGAGTGTGGCCGATATCTTATCGGGGTTGTGGGCAAAGTCATCGATCACGGTTATCTCGTTCGCCGTTCCCACGACCTCCAGTCGTCGGCGGATGCCGCTGAACCGGCCGAGATGGGCCGCGGCCTCCGCCAGCGCCACGCCGCATGCCTTCGCGACACTCAGGGCGGCAAGTGCGTTGGCGACATTGTGCAGCCCTGGAACTTTCAGCTCCACCGCGACGGTCTCACCGCTATCGCGCGCCTTCACCTGGAACGCTACTCCGGTCGGCGACCGGATCGGCGCAGAGGCATGAAGATCGGCTTGCGTGGCACGGAGACTGTAGGTGACCGCTTGTCCTGGCTTCACGTTGGCCGCGAGTGCCGCGGTTTCCGCGTTGTCGAGATTCAGCACCACCGTCTGCGCCTTGGCGATGAATCCGCTGAAAAGGGTGCGCAGCTCGTCCAGTGATTTGTGATCCAGAGAGATGTTGTTCACGACCGCCATCCGGGGCTCGAAAAAAGCAATCGAGCCGTCGCTTTCGTCCACCTCACTAACGAAAATATCGCCCGCCCCAACCCTGGCGCTGGCAAAAGGTGAGCCCTTGTCGATGAAGTTTTTCATATCCGCGCCGTTCATGATCGTTGGGCTTCTTCCAGCGCTGTGCAGAATCCATCCGATCATCCCAACCGTGGTCGACTTGCCGCTCGTGCCCGCGACACCAATCCCCAAAGCGGCACGGTTGAAGAGTTGAGCGAGAAGACTCGCGCGGGTAGTGATGGCGGCACCGATATGACGCGCGGCTTGCACGTCGGGGACCGTCTCCTCAACAGCGGTGGAGGTGACCAAGATCTGCTCGGCTCGCCTGATGCCGCTGCCATCCTGCGGATGAAGCAGCACCCCACGAGCACGCAAAAAATCAAATCTTTCGGAATTGCGCCCCTGGTCAAGCGCCCGGTCGGAACCCTCGACCCGTCCGCCCCTGGCTTGGATGATCAAGGCGAGAGGGGTCATGCCGCTACCCCCGATGCCGCAAAAAAAGTAATCTTCAATTTGGGACATCGGCGAAATCTACAAGTGTTGCCGATGAGGTGCAACGAAGTGGGCGCTCGGATGAGCAAGGAGAGATGCAGGATCGGCGTTGTCGCGCCAGCTTCGCGCATGTCTCCGGAGGTTGCCGAGAAAGTGCCGGCGTTGGCCGGACGTCGGTACCCGGACAGAGCGCCCGAAATCGTCTTCCACCCCCAGTGCTTCGCGTCACACGGACATTTCGCGGGTGATGACGAAACGCGAGCAAAGGCATTTCTCGACTTTGCCAACGACGAGAGTTACGACGCGGTGTGGTTCGCGCGCGGCGGTTACGGCTCCTGCCGCGTGGCAGAGGCGGTCATGGGCCGGTTGACGGAATCGTCCCGACGCAAAGCCTACGTGGGCTACAGCGATGCAGGCTTGCTGCTGGCGGCTTTGTACCGGGGAGGCTTCGAGGCAGTAGCGCACGGCCCCGTAGCTCAAGATGTCCTCCGAGACGGAGGGGACGCAGCGGTTGGGCGCGCGCTCGACTGGATGGTCGATCGGGCGCCGGAGGTGTTGGAGCCGACGGTCGGCCGTGGGAAGAAGACAGCGGCATTCAACATGACGGTACTGAGCCAACTGCTTGGTACGCCGCTGCAACCTGACCTCGACGGACATGTGCTCATGTTGGAGGAGGTGGGAGAGGCCATGTACAGGATCGATCGATCGCTCTTTCACATCACCAGTAACGCCGGAATCCGGCGGGTGTCGGGCGTCATGCTGGGCCGTTGCAGCGACATCACCCCGAACGAACCTGATTTCGGAATGAACGAAGAGGAGATCGCTCGTTATTGGTGCCGGAGGTCCGAGATTCCTTGGTTGGGACGCGCCGACATAGGGCATGACACCAACAACAAGATTGTGCCCTTCGGGCCCCTACGTATGACGGGAGCTACGCGAGTGGCCCCGAGCGCATGATTGATGGGGTTGTCTCCGTGGAGTGCGCCCCTTTGGCGCGAACACTGGCACCGCGCTCGCGCTCACACCTGCCGAGTTCCGCAAGTTCATCGCTGCTGAGACCGGCGCCAAGCCGGACTGATCCGCGCCGTCAATCCGCATTTTCTCCATGCTGCGATGCACAGTCGATGACCGGAGTGGGTCAATCACGTCATATCGAGCGTGCACCGGACATTTCCGGTTTTCCCTTCACTCCGGACGTATCGCTGCGTCGCAATGAACCGCCGGTCCGGGCCAAAAGGCGATATATGCAGCGCAGCAAAGACCGTTGCTATTCGATCACCTCGTCAGCGATGGAGACCAGCGTGGGCGGCACCTCGACCCCGATCGCGCGGGCGGTTGCGAGGTTGATGATGAGTTCAAACCGAGCCCACAGCGCGGGGAATGAACCATGGTCCCGATAAACTTCTATGCGACCGCCATCTGCAGAGTCGTCGGTCCGTCACCCTCGAGCGTGGTGCGGCGCATGTCGCGCACCTCGCTCGTCTCCCTATAGCGTCGGGCCCGATGCATAGTCTGGCGGTTGTCCCACATCACGAGATCATGTTGCCGCCAGGTGTGGGCGTAAACGAACTGTCGCTGGGTCGCGTGCTCGACAAGATCGCGCACAAAGGCCATTGCTTCCGGCACCGGCCAGCCAACGATGCCGCCGATGTGGGACGACAGGAATAGCGACTTGCGGCCGGTCGTCGGGTTGGTCCTCACTAGGCGGTGGCGCACCGGAGCAAATTTAGCGCGTTCCTCCGCGGTGAACTCCGTGAAACCGAGCTTGCCGCGGGAAAACAGCAGCGAGTGCTCGGTGATCAGAACTTCGATCTCGGCCTTGATCTCGGGGTCGAGCGCATCGTAGGCAGCTCGCATATCAGCAAACTCGGTATTGCCGCCAGCGGACGGAATGATGCGAGCGGACAACAGCGAGTATTTCGCGGGTACCGCTTTGAACGAAGAATCCGAATGCCACAGCCGATTACCGAGATTGAACGCGCGCCGGCGATCATCA
>WNFC01032282.1_pt1 | contig 15517 bp, 11 predicted proteins | sample 5400541 | NCBI WGS metagenome assembly WNFC01 (sample SAMN13153342, study PRJNA577476) | soil metagenome | isolation source: 120 cm saprolite under Douglas fir tree site 2 hole 2 replicate 1 | place: USA:California | collected 2015-04-18
GCTACGAATCGCTTTGCACAAATTGAGACCGGCCATGACGTCTGCTGCGCGGGTACGCTAAATTTGTGCGGAAGCGTAGTAAAGCCTTGTGGGCCCATAAGATAACGGAGAAAGACCATGCCGAATGTCGTCGTCCTCGGGACTGGAATGGCAGGATTCGGTGCCGCCCATAGGTTAAAAGCCGAGGGCATTGTCCCGGTAATGTACGATAAAAATGACTATCACGGCGGCCATACCGCGTCTTTTCGCAACCAGAGCGGTTTCATGTTTGATATTGGTCCGCATATTTCTTTTACCAAAGATCCGCGCATTCAGGATCTTTTCGCGGACAGCGTCGATCAGCAATATGAAACCTTGCCAATCAATCTGAATAACTATTGGCGTGGCCACTGGCCGAAGCACCCGGTTCAACTCCACCTTCACGGACTGCCGGAAGATGTGGTTGTAAAAGTCATTTCTGATTTCGTCGAAGAGCGGCAAAAACCGGAACAGCCGGTGCGGAATTACGCGGATTGGTTAATCTCCAGCTTTGGCCGATCTTTCGCCGAACTCTTTCCCATGCAGTACACGCGAAAGTATCACCTCACCTCCGCGGAGAACATGAGTACGGATTGGTTGGGGCCACGGATTTATCGCCCTAGTCTCGAGGAGGTGCTGCGAGGAGCTCTATCGCCTTCCGCTCCGCATGTTCATTACATCACGCACTTTCGTTATCCGAGCGTGGGCGGGTTCGTTAACTATCTGAAAAAATTCATCCCGCTGGGAAATCTCAAACTTAATCACGAGCTGGTATCCATCGATCCTCGCGCCAAACAACTACACTTCTCGAACGGCCACACCACAAACTACGATGGCCTGGTCTCCTCGGTGCCGCTGCCAGACCTCATTCGCATGATCGAAGGTACACCGCCGGACGTCCTCGAAGCCTCCCGTAGGCTGGCTTGTTCGACGTGCGTCCTCGTGAATCTCGGTATAGATCGCGAAGATCTCTCCGATGCTCACATGACCTATTTCTACGATGAAGACATTTGTTTTACTCGACTGGGTTTTCCGCACATGCTGTCAGCTCGCAATGCGCCACCCGGCGCAGGCAGCATTCAAGCGGAAGTGTATTTTTCGAAAAAATACAAACCCTTTGCGGGTTCACCGGATGCCTTGATTGAGCCCGTAATCAACGATCTCCGCCGCTGCGGCCTGCTACGCGAGAACGATCGTGTTCTATCCAAGGCCGCGATGCTGTTGCCATATGCCAATATTATTTTCGATCTTGAACGGGCAACCGCGCTCAAAACGGTACATGGTTATCTCGACGATCTGAACATCGCTTACTGCGGTCGCTACGGAGACTGGGGATATATGTGGACAGACGAGAGTTTCAAGAGCGGAGAACTGGCAGCGGAGCGGACGCTATGCACGCCGGTCAGGTGACGCTGCCTTTAATAAATTACCCAGGACGCCGTCAGAAACCGATCAGATAGGGAATTCAGAGAAAAGTTATGAAGACCAGAACGAAGCTGCACGTGGGCGACCTAGTGGAAGTCCGCAGCAAGGAAGAAATCCTTCAGACTCTTGACAGTAACGGGCAGATCGAAGGAATGCCCTTTATGCCTGAGATGTTCGCTTTTTGCGGACGGAAGTTCAGAGTCTACAAGAGTGCTCACAAGACATGCGACTACAGTGTCTATCCTTTCCATTCTCGTCGCTTGACCAGGGCGGTCCATCTCGAAACGCGTTGTGATGGCGAGGCGCATGGCGGTTGCCAGGCCGGGTGCCTGCTCTATTGGAAATATGATTGGCTGAAATTAATCAGCGAGGATTCACAAGACGAAACTCTCCAACGGGTCGAATTGGGCCAACCAACTGACCGCGCTTCTAACCCGCGACCCGGTTGTTCCGAAGATGTTGTTTGGCGTAATGTGCTCGCACCGCAAAAAATCGCTGACCCTCCGCGCTACTCGTGCCAGACGACTGAGATCCCGCGTGCGACCTCTCCACTCGCGTGGTGGAATCTTCGTCAATATGCTGAGGATTGCTTCTCCGGGAATGTTTCCCCGCGTCGTATTTTAAATGGGCTTGTATATTGGCTGTACTACAGCCTGAGCCAGGCCGGCATCGGCGTCGGACGTCCGATGCGCTGGCTATACAATAAGATATGTCCGTTCTTTGGAGGCACGCTATTTCCAAGAAAAGTCGGATTAGTTCCCCGCGGGCAGCAAACACCATCGATAAAGCTCAACCTTCAGCCTGGTGAGCTGGTTCGAGTGAAATCACATGAAGAAATTCTCAAAACGGTAGGAGCCGACGGAAAGAATAGAGGCATGTACTGGGACGCGGAACTGGTGCCGTACTGCGACAAGACATACAAAGTGCTGAGAAATGTCAGCAAGCTCATCAGTGAGCAAACAGGCGAAATGAAAGAGATGAAAAGCCCTTGCATCGTTCTGGATAATGTTGTCTGTCAGGCGCGGTACAGCTCATGTCGGTATTTTTGTCCAAAGGCGATGTATCCGTTTTGGCACGAAATTTGGCTGGAAAGAGCTGAACCAAAGGTTCCGTCTAAATAATATACATTTGAACAAGTACTACTGCAGGACGGCTCCGGTCCGGACAAAGTGTTCTGTGGAAGGCGCGAAGTAGAAATGCGTGACGAACCCTTAGTAAGTGCGGAAGGGCTGGTTCTTGACGGCAAACCGCAAGAGAAGGCCGAGGCCCGGACCTTCGAACATCGATCGGAACAGCAATTGATCGCCCAAGTACGAAGCCCACGCATACTCGTCTTTTCGCAGCGAAATATCTTTAAGAAAGCCCTCTTTCGCTGTGCCCATTACGAATTTGAGAACATTATCTCGCAAATTGACTCAGTGGAGTTGTTGGCACCCCAGTTGGATCTGTCTACACGACGTCACGCAATCGCGAAACGAATTGCTTTTCATGCTCCCATCACTCTGAATCCAGGCATTCAGCGAATCCCGCCCAAGGCACACTATGACTTATTTCTAGCGGTCTGCGGAGCCCCGGCAGACCTTCTGATGGTCAACGCGGTTCGCAATTGGAGAGAAGCTTGTAAGACCTCGATCTGTCTGATCGACGAACTTTGGGTGCGGGAGATGGCCGGCCATCGTTACTTCCTGCGGATTCTTGAAAAGTTTGATGTTGTAATGCTTTATTACAGTCAAAGTGTCGAAGCGCTCAGTGAACGAATCCGGCGCAAATGTGTCTTCTTGGCCCCCGGCGTGGACACCACTCTCTTTTCACCTTATCCCGCGCTCCCGAAGCGGGTAGTGGATGTTTATAGCATTGGCCGTAAATCGGAGATCACGCATCAGGCTCTACTCAAGATGGCTTCCGAAGACGGCCTATTCTACCTTCACGACAGCATTGCCGGAGATCAGGCCATTGATCCGTCGCAGCACCGGGCTCTCTTTGCTAACGTCGCCAAAAGAAGTCGATATTTTATAGTGAATCCTGGTTTGATTGATCGACCTGATAGGAGGGGCAATCAGATTGAGATAGGCAACAGGTATTTTGAAGGAACTGCCGCTGGAGCCATCTTGGTCGGAGAACGTCCGAACAATCAAGAGTTTGACAAGCTCTTCGACTGGCCTGATGTGGTGATTCCATTGCCGTACAATTCTTCCGATATAAGTCTGATTAAAGAGCTCGACAAAGAGCCGGAAAGACAGGATAGAATTTGCCGAACCAATGCGGCGCAAGCATTGTTGCGCCATGATTGGGTGTATCGCTGGGAGACTATACTCAAGACCGCGGGACTTGCGCCGATGCCAGAACTCTTGCAAAGGAAGGAACGCCTCAGAACAATCGCTGCGGCCGTATTGCAGAACGACACGATGCCGTCGGGCGAACCCACAGAACGGGACAAGATCAGCGCGCGAGTTGCCGTTAGCCGTTACAAGCGATCGTAGCGCCGCTGGCTGGAGTTTAGAGTGCCGGCGTTACTTTACACTCAACACTCACCGCCTTGCTTGTAAGACCTGCCATTTCACCGACTACACCTTCGTTCCCGCCGCTTGCGCTGATTTTGCCGAAATATCGAATCGTCGTAATTGAGAAAATGCCTGTTGCTCACGTCTTACATACACTCCCCTGCGGATTGTGCAAATCATCTCGCTAGTGAATACTGTTGATTAGAGGTACAGTCTTCTAAAGAACCGGCTTTGTTTTGTCGTTGTTGACTTGAAAATGATCGAACCTGGAATCGCCAATCAATTTGCTTCCATCGTCCCCGGCTATTTTTATCACTGCTGCAAAGGGGCTGCGGCGCAGATAAGCCATTCATTTTAGGCAACTAAAGAGCGAAGTCTGGGTGTTGGTCCCGTTATTTCGGCCCTTCCACTCTCGAGAGTTTTTCTTTGCGAGACACTTTGCGAGACACACCCTGATTTCTAGCGAAGAATCGCGGTTTGATTCCGGGGTTCAATGAGTCTCTGATGCCGGGTGTAACTCAGGTGAGTTAATACAGGGGCTCGACACAAAAGGTCGTTCCGGTGGATACCAGTCAGAAGACTACAGCTGACGGCCAAGCTAGTGAAAGCTCAACTCGCCAACGCTCGCATGACCAGGAATTTACTCCCAAAGACACAATTGTCGGTCTTTTGGCGGTGCTTGCGCTTGCTTTGTTCCTTCGGTTGATCTTCTTTCACTTCTCGCCCAGTATCTACTGGGCGGACGAGATCTATCAAAGCCAGGAACCGGCGCATCGACTCGCATACGGCCCTGGAATAGTCACTTGGGAGTATCGTCTCGGTGCTCGGTCCTGGGTCCTGCCGGCGGTAATCGCCGCTATAATGAAGAGCACCGCCTGGATCGGTCCCGGCTCTTCTTCGCGCTCTTCTCACTCACTGTGGTGTGGTTCGCATTCGCCTGGTGTCGCAAGTACTACGGAATCCATTACGCCGCATTGGCCTCCTTCAGCGCGGCAATTTGGTTTGAACTTGTCAATTTTGGCCCGCGTGCCCTGAATGAGCTCCTCGCGGGAAACCTTTTCCTGCCCGCTATCTATCTGGGGTCCTTGCCGCCGGAGCCGAAAGGAGAAAATAAGTGGCGGTTGGTAGTTGTCGGGTTGCTTCTGGGGCTCACTGCCTGTCTTCGTATTCAATACGCTCCAGCAGTTGCGGTCGCCGGAATCTGGATCATGTCGCAGAATTGGAAGGCCCGTTGGCTTCCCGTTAGCGCCGCGGCGGCGACGGTCGTAGCGCTATTTGGCATCGTGGACGCCCTAACCTGGTCTTTCCCTTTTTATTCCTATTGGGCGTACTTTAGGGAAAATATTGTGAATCACAAGGCCGCCGGCTTTGGCATTCTTCCCTGGTACTACTACTTCGCATCTCTATTCGTCCCGTTCGCCAATTCTCGGTTGGATCAGCCTGGCTATCCTTCTGCCCCACAGCCTGATCGCTCATAAGGAATTTCGCTATATTTATCCGGTTCTCCCCATGCTGCTGGTCTTGGCGGCGGTGGGGCAGATTGACTTCCTTCAGTTTGCAGAACGCAAAATGCGTTGGCGTCCTTCGCTGCGCAGCAATTTCCTGATCAGCGCAGGAGTCGTGTTGGCGTGTTCGTTGGTGCTCGCTAGTCAGTTTCCGCGCTGGCAGAAGGCTAGAGGAGGCCTGCGTGCCTTCAGTCTTTTGAGCCAGGACAGGGGAGCCTGCGGACTTGCTATCCTCAACATCAACTGGTGGGACACCGGTGGCTACACATATCTCCACCGTCCCATTCCTATCTTCTATCTTCCGGATGCCGAGGTTGGATCCTCCATTTCGCAATCGTTCAATCGGCTTGTGACGCCCAAGACCGGCGATGTGCCGCTGCCTGGTTTTCACGTGTCCAGCTGTCAGGACGGCGTCTGCGTGTACCAGCGAGAAGGACTCTGCCAAAATGCCGGCTCCGAGTTTGAGATGAACGAATATTTGAGGCGAACAGGGAAATAGTGGCTAAGTTCGTGCACTAGAATTTCCTCTGAAGGTGTCCTCGAAAACGGAAGGACTAGAACTACTAGGGCAAAAGTTGCCTCGACTTAGCCCGGTTGGGTTCTTACGTTTGTCTTTTTGGTCGGTATAATCGGTGTAGTGTCCTAGGGGTCTTCGGATTCGAAACCTCACTCGTATTTTTTTAACTTAAGGCGGCTTGCCGCTCATTTCCAGGCAGCCCGGAGAAATCGCGAATATGTTTTCGAATATGTACGGCAAGTCCGCACAATTTGCCAAGACCGCCAGCTCGAAGATTGCCTACATTTGCCTGGCGCTCTGCTGGCTAGCCGCTTTCCCGGGCTTGCCTGCCGCGAACGCCCAGACGAGCGTCACCACGCAGCACAACGACATTGCACGGACTGGCGCCAACACCAGTGAAACCATCCTGACTCCCGGCAATGTGAACGCCACCAACTTCGGCAAACTGTTTTCCTATCCTGTAGACGGGTATGTATATGCTCAGCCCTTGTATGTGGCGGGCGTGACGTTGGGTGCCGGAACTTTGCAGGCCGGCACCTCGCACAACGTCGCTTTCGTCGTTACGGAACACGACACGGTCTACGCATTCGATGCGGACAACAACTCCGGACCGAACGCAAATCCGTTGTGGTCCGTTTCGCTGATTGGTGCTGGCGAAACGACCGTCCCTAATAACGATCTCTCCTGCGGCGATATCGTCCCTGAAGTCGGTATCAGCAGTACTCCCGTTATCGATGTAACTACCAACACCATCTACGTCGTTGCAAAAACCACGCTGAACAACACCACGTTCATACAGCGTTTGCATGCTCTGGATTTGACGACCGGTCACGAGAAATTTGGTGGCGCTGTGACCTTGGCCGCCTCGGTTTCGGGAAATGGAAGTGGAAGTTCTGCCGGAGTTCTGAACTGGGATTCGAAATGGCAGCTCAATCGCGCCAGCCTGCTGCTTTTGAACGGGGTTGTCTACATTGGCACAGGATCGCACTGCGACAACGGACCTTGGCACGGCTGGCTCCTTGCTTACAACGCGTCTACCTTAAAACAGACTGGCGTCTGGTGTAGTTCTCCGAATTCGCTAGGCTCCGGCATTTGGGGAGGTGGCTTGGGGCTTGCCGCCGACGTGCCGGCCGGCAAACCGTATGGCCGCCTCTTCTTGGCCACTGGCAACGGGACTTACGACGCGGTTGCCCCGAATTACACCGACGCCATGGCCTACGGCGATTCCATCTTGAAGCTAGATTTGAACAATGGCGTACCAACGATGAATTCAAATGGCACCGTGGTCGGAGACGCGTTCACGCCGCATGGTCAAGCCAATTTGAACAACATTGACGGAGATCAGGGCTCAGGCGCGCCGATTCTATTGCCGAACTCGATGCTCACCCAGATCGGCAAGTCGGGAATCATCTACATTTTGAACCGGGAAAATCTTGGTGGCTACAATCCGAACAATACCAAAGACCCGAGCGAGGCGGCTACTATCGGCGGCGTTTGGGGAGGACCTGCTTACTGGAACGGTCACCTCTACGTCTGGGGTCAGACCGACCACCTCAAGGCGTTTTCCTTTACCAACGGTGTTCTTTCGGCGAATCCGACCTCCACCTCGAATGAGACCGCGGGTCCAGTCTTCGCCACATATAGTCCGATTCCAAGCATTTCAGCTAACGGAAGCGCAAACGGAATTGTGTGGAGTTTGGTGACTGATAACGCCAAGACCCAGGGCCGCGCCATCCTTTACGCGCACGACGCGTCCAATGTCGCCAATCTTTTGTACTCCAGCGGTGTCACCGGCTCCGAACCCAATTTCACCCGAGACAATCCCGGGCTTTCTGTAAAGTTCGTTGTGCCCACCGTGATCAACGGCAAAGTCTACGCAGGCATGGAAAGCCAGTTGAGTGTTTTCGGTCTGTTGAACGGAGACACTCAGGCCGCCACTCCGGCCATCAGCCCCGCCAGCCAGCCCTTCAATCCCTCTCTCCAGGTGACGATTACCGACTCGACCCAGGGTGCGTCCATCTACTACACGACTGACGGAAGCACTCCGACGACGGCTTCAACTCAATACACAGCTCCCTTCACCGTTAACACAACGACCACCGTAAATGCCATCGCGGCCGGCACCGGCTTGCTGCAAAGCCCGGTCGCCACTGCCACCTACACTCTCACCACGCAAACCGCAAAACCTTCCTTCAGTCCACCGCCCGGGTTCTACGCGACTGCCCAGTCTGTCACCATCAGCACCACGACTCCAAACGCTACTATTTACTACACCACTGACGGCTCAACGCCCACGACATCAAGCACAAAGTATTTAGGACCCGTCTCTGTGGGTACGACGGAAACGCTTTCTGCACTCGCCACAGCCAGCGGTCTAAGCAATAGCCCTGTCGCGTCCGGTGCATACACGATTGATACAGGCGTTTCCGCCATCAATTTTTCAAGCGGATTCGCTGGCGGTGGTATGGATCTCAACGGCAGTGCAAAGCTGAACGGCAGCGCGCTTCAACTGACTGACGGTGGCGTCGGTGAAGCGGCGTCAGCTTGGTATCAGGTGCTCGCGAACATCCAGACATTCTCTACCGATTTCACTTTCCAAATTACGCCCGGCACCAACCCCACCGCCGATGGCTTTACCTTTGCGATTCAAGGGGGCCATCCGGTCGCGATCGGGCTTTCCGGCGTCGGTCTGGGTTACCAGGGAATACCGAGCAGCGTAGCCGTTAAATTCGACTTGTACAGCAACAACGGCGAGGGGCCGGATTCGACCGGGATTTATCTGAACGGGGCCATACCGACTCTTCCGGCCCAGGATATGTCCTCCTCCGGCGTCGACCTGCATAGCGGAAACCCGTTTCACGCGCATCTGGGCTACGACGGAACGATCCTGACGCTGACACTTACAGACACAGTCAAAAATGCCACTTTCACGACCAGCTGGACAGTGGACATTCCAACGACTGTGGGGGGAAACATCGCCAATGTTGGTTTCACTGCGGCGACAGGCGGATCGACAGCAGTCCAGAGCATTCAGACTTGGACTTTTTCGGCGGGAGTGAGTCAGGCGGCAGCTACTCCGCAGTTCAGTCCGGGAGGCGGCACGTACGCTACGGCACAAACCGTGACCATCAGCGACGCCACCAGCGGCGCGACCATCTACTACACAACGAACGGCAGCACTCCGACCACGAATTCGACTCAGTACACCGCGCCGATCACGGTGAGCAGTTCGCAAACGCTGCAGGCCATCGCCGTAGCTAACGGCTTCACGCAAAGCGCCGTCGGCAGCGCCACCTACACCATCGGTGGTGGCTCCACGGTCATCAATCTTGGCGGTGGTTTCACCGCGGGCTCTATGGCTGTCAACGGCAGCGCAAAATTGAGCGGCACGCGTTTGCGGCTGACCGATGGTGGAACCGGCGAAGCCGCCAGCGCCTGGTACAACTCGATTGTTGATGTACACCAATTCACCACTAACTTCAGTTTCCAAATTAGTGGCGGCACTTCTCCACGGGCGGATGGATTTGCCTTCGTGATGCAGAGTGCATCGACGACCGCGATCGGATCATCCGGGGGAAGTTTGGGCTACGGTTCGCAAAATGGATCCGGACTCCCGAACAGCATCGCCGTCAAGTTCGATATCTATAGCAACAATGGCGAGGGAACAGATTCGACTGGACTGTACGTAAATGGTGCGGCGCCGACAACACCGGCGATTGATATGACCGGTTCAGGAGTGAATTTGAACTCAGGTGACGTGTTCAACGTGCAGATGAGTTACGGCGTACGTCGGCTTTACCGGTGGTACCGGCGGCTACACTGCGATTCAGGACATCATCGGCTGGACTCTGACTTCATCGGCGTCCGGAACGGCGGCAGCCACGCCAACCTTCAGCCCTGTGGCCGGTACGTATTCGGCTGCGCAAAGCGTAACCATCAGCGACACCACCAGCGGCGCAACAATCTACTACACGACCAACGGAACCACGCCGACGACTTCGTCGACGAAGTACACCGGACCGATCACGGTCAGCAGCTCGCAGACGATTCAGGCCATTGCCGTGGCCAGCGGCTTCACGCAGAGCGCGGTGGGCATCGCAACCTACACGATCCAGACGGCGGCAGCCACGCCCACATTCAGCCCGTTGGCCGGTACCTATTCGTCGGCGCAGTCGGTCACCATTAGCGACAGCACGAGTGCTGCCACGATTTACTACACGACCAACGGAACCACGCCCACGACGGCATCGACGAAATACACGGGCCCGATCACCGTCAGCAGCTCGCAAACGATTCAGGCCATTGCGACTGCAACCGGCTTCACGCAAAGTGCGGTGGGCAGCGCCGCCTATACGATCCAGACAGCCGCAGCCACTCCAACGTTCAGTCCAATCGCTGGGACGTATGCGACAACGCAAACCGTGACCATCAGCGACACCACCAGTGGCGCCACGATCTACTACACAACAAACGGCACCACCCCGACGACATCCTCGACGAAATACACGGCGCCTATCACGGTAAGCAGCACGCAGACGATCCAGGCGATTGCAGTGGCAACCGGCTTCACGCAAAGTGCGGTGGGCAGCGCCACCTACACGATCCAGACAGCCGCAGCCACTCCAACGTTCAGTCCAATCGCTGGGACGTATGCGACAACGCAAACCGTGACCATCAGCGACACCACCAGTGGCGCCACGATCTACTACACAACAAACGGCGCCACCCCGACGACATCCTCGACGAAGTACACGGCACCCATCACAGTTAGCAGCACGCAGACGCTGAAAGCGATCGCGGCCGCCACCGGATTCACGCAGAGCGCGGTAGCAACCGCAGCCTATACGATATCCAGTGGAAGTAACCTCATAAACCTCGGCAATGGCTTCACAGCCGGGGCCATGGTTCTGAACGGCAAAGCAACTTTGAATGGCACGCGGTTGCGCTTGACCGATGGCACTACAGGTAACGCCGCGAGCGCGTGGTACAACTCGCCCGTCAACATCCAGCAATTCAACACCAACTTCAGCTTTCAGATTACCGGTGGCACCAATCCAACTGCCGATGGATTTACGTTCGCGATTCAAGGCGGTTCCGGCACTGCAATTGGCCCGTCGGGAGCTGGTCTGGGTTATGGCGGAAGCGGTGGAATTCCTAACAGCGTAGCGGTGAAGTTTGACCTGTACAGCAACAATGGCGAAGGATTTGATTCGACCGGCCTTTATGTAAACGGAACTTTGCCGACCACGCCAGCCGTAGACATGACCAGCTCTGGCGTGAATTTGCACTCGACAGATATTTTCAACGTGCAAATGTCTTACGACGGCAGCAATTTGACGATGACCATCACTGACGCAACTACCAACGCCACCTTTACGAAAACGTGGCCGATCAACATACCCGCCACCGTAGGTGGGAACACCGCTTTCGTCGGCTTCACTGGAGGAACCGGCGGCAACACGGCGATTCAGGAAATCATCAACTTGACGATGACCTCGACTCCCATAACGGCGGCAGCGACGCCGACATTCTCTCCGGCGGCCGGCACTTATACCTCAGCGCAGACAATAACCATCAGCGATACCACGAGCGGCGCCAGTATCTACTTCACAACCAACGGCACCACCCCGACCACCTCATCCACGAAATATACGGCGCCTATCACAGTGAGCAGTACTCAGATCGTCCAGGCGATCGCCGTGGCGACGGGCTTCTCACAGAGTCCGGTTGCGAGTTCGTCGTATACGATCACTACCGGAACTACCACGATCAATTTCGGCGGCGGATTTACCGCTGGAGCCATGGTTCTGAATGGCAAATCAATACTCAACGGCACTCGGTTGCGGTTGACCGACGGTGGAACGGGTGAAGCCGCCAGCGCTTGGTACAGTTCGCAGGTGAACATACAACATTTCACCACCAACTTCAGTTTCCAGATTACCGGTGGCACAAACCCCCCGGCGGATGGATTTGCTTTCGTGATTCAGGGCGGTCCCAGCACTGCCATTGGGCCATCGGGCCAAGGCCTGGGTTACGGAGGAACTGGTGGAATCGCCAGCAGTATTGCAGTGAAGTTCGATCTTTATAGCAACAATGGCGAAGGCGCCGATTCAACCGGTCTTTATGTCAACGGGGCTGTGCCGACCACACCTGCCGTAGACATGACCAGTTCCGGCCTGGATTTGCACACCGGCAATGTGTTCAATGTGCAGATGAGTTACGACGGAAGCAATTTGACGATGACCATTACCGACGCTGCGACGAATGCGACTTTTACCCGCGCGTGGCCGATCAACATACCAGCGACAGTGGGTGGCAATACGGCCTATGCAGGATTCACCGGCGGAACTGGCGGCTATACGGCGATCCAGGAAATCATTAACTGGACAATGTAATTCATCTGGCTGACGCTGAGCTGTTGCTCGGAATTCATTCTAACGACGCCGGGGCGCTAGCCGGCTAGCGTCGAGGGCTCCAGGACACTGTTTGTACTTCTTTTGAAAACCGCTGACATGGCCAGCGCCAGCATCTCCGGCTGCATTGGATACTGATACATAAGGCTTTCAGAGGTATGCGTCACATAATGAATCATTGGATAGAGAACCATCACTGCAACAAACAAAAATGCTTTTCGATTGTTGGCTCGCACCGCGCTTCCCGCCCCGATAAACGCCAACATTGAAAACATCAGTTGCGGCAGGTACTTCGCAAACCTCAATTCGCCCATTCGCTTCGACTCCATCGGGTTGCCGGCCCACCAATATCCAATCCGAAAGAGCACGTCGCGGAAAAACTCACCGCGGTGAGCCCGGATCGTCTGCACAGCCTCTCGTTCAGACGCCTGGTTGTATTCGACTTCGCCCAGCTCCCGCAACCGTCCCAGTTCGTAATCGCTCCTGTCAGGATGAACTTCGCCGTCCCAGCGCCCGTTATGGCCGGGCACATTTCCAACTCTTAGTTCAGTTCCAAAGTTATCGCGAATAAACACCATCTGGTGAAACACCAAATAATTCCGCGTTAGCCACGGAACAACGCACAGAACCGCCACCAAACCCGCCAGCCCTGCGTACCGCCAACCCCTTCGATTCTCGAGGTGCCAGCCGGCAAACGCCGGCGCCAAGATCAGCAGAGTCGGATTCAGAAGCGCCGCAATTCCCCAAGTTGCTCCGAAAACGGCCCAGTGTGGAGGGTGCAACGCGAACCATATCAGCAGCACAATCGCCAACTCCGACATATGCGTATACCAAATAACGTTTGGCGAGATGAATAGGCCTAGTCCCCCATAGCCACCCAATACATGCAGAAGCACCAGTGGATAGAACAGCAGCGGAAAACCCGCTAGCGCATACGCCGAATAGGTGCCGACTCGCGGGCCGAAAACCTCTCCCGCGGTCCGATAGAGCAGGACGCAGGTGAAGGCATGAACGACGATGTTGAAGGCGACGGCTACGCAGTAAGCGGCTGCGGTGGGGCCTCCGCACAGAAGGAACATGCCCGCGAGCAGGTACGGATACACTGGAGGGATCCACGCGGAAGGCCCGGTCGGTTGCCGGAAAGGAGAGCTGAACCCGTGTCCGCTTGCCACTGCCGCAGCGATCCGCGCGGTCTCAGTGCTCCAAATATCGATTCTTGGCAAGACTGCCGCGAGAATCACATTTGATGTGATCGCGAGCACGACGATGAAGATGACCCGGCGAGGCAACGCAATCCCACCTTACTTCGTGGAGTCTACCATTTCTGCCGGACGGAAAAACTCGCCGCTTTCAAGCGTCCTCTCGATTACCGCACGGAGCTTCTACAACAACCCCAACGCTTCGATGTGTCTGCGATCGCAGCCTATCCCCGGGCGGCCGTGCCCTTGAGCCATTCCTTAAGAATCGTAACCGGGACCGCCAGGCGACCCGCACTCTTTCCACAGCTTTTCCCAATTCCAAATCCCGTACGCCACCTGGTTCGGCAACGGGAATCCCAGCTGATGCGCGAGCATACACACCTGGCCGCGATGGTGGGCTTCATGAGAAAGCATGTAGCACAACATTTCGGGGCCAACCGGCCAAGGCCGAGCCCAGCCGTCTCTGCGGAACTGCTGGACGTGGCCTCCAGCACCGCCGAGCGCTTCAGCGAGCATCTCCGCGCAGCGCGCGGCGCTCTCGGCCAATCCCGCACGGGCCTGCCGCGGCGTGCAGTGCGCGCGGTTGAGCTGTCGTGGAACCTTCAGGTGCGGAGCCGTAAGCCTGATCCACTTGGTGCGGACATTGTGCATGTGCGTGAAGATCGCCGCGATGGTGCGGGCCTTGCCGGGCGGTTTGCCTCTCCATGCGGCAGGGTCAAGATGTTCGATAAGGATCTGGTTCGTGCGATCATTGGCGGCAAAAATCTGGATCGCGGCTCGGCCGAGTTGCGTGTGAACTTGGCGAGTGTCAACCTTTTTTGGCATGACCGCTAGGCGGTCAATGTGTTGACGAGTGGTCACGGCTCCCTACTCCTTGATTATGATATTTTCGGCCGTCGGCCGACGTTCTGAGATTTGCGACTGCTGCCCCGCTCACCCAGACTTCTGACGAATCGAGGGGCTAGACTCTCATATGCTGGTCACGAAAAGTGCCATGAACTCCGCTGACGTCATTAATCTGTATACCACCCTTGAAAAATTAGGCGTCGAAATCTGGATCGATGGTGGATGGGGCGTCGATGCACTACTTGGTGAGCAGACCCGCCCTCACAAAGACTTGGACATAGCTATTGAGCAGAAGGATGTCCCAATGTTGCGTCAGTTCCTGCAAATGCGCGGGTATAGGGACATAAAGCTGGAGGATGCCAAATCTTGGAATTTTGTCCTGGGTGACGAAAATAGTAAAGAGATCGATGTCCACGTCATCGTGCTCGACGATCAGGGAAATGGATTGTACGGCCCACCCGAAAAAGGCGCGAGGTACCCCGCTGCTTCGTTGACCGGGACGGGCGTGATAGAAGACCGGACGGTGAGATGCATTTCGCCTGAATGGATGGTGAAATTTCATTCCGGCTATCAACTCAAGGAAAAGGATTTTCGAGATGTGTCGGCTTTGTGCAAGAAGTTTGGGATCGACTTACCAGCAGCATACCAACAGTTCAACAAAGCGGTGTAAATGGGGGGAAGGCTTCTCTATTTTCGGCTGAACCGGAGACGAGTCTATCCCGTTGCCTTGCCTTACTTCCGTTCCCGTGTGGAAGGCACTGATGGGCTCATGCGAAACCGCGATAGCGCCTCGCCTAGATTCTGTATGAACGCTTCCGACTGAAACACGTCTGCGTCCGCTCGCATGCTCGCTGGTGGTGCAATTGGCTCCAGCTCATCGAGCTGAAATTCCCTCGCCACATCCTCGATCACCTTCGGCTCAATCACTTGCTTCTGATCCACAAAAGAATTGAACAACGCATGCTCACACAGTAAATTGATCACCCGCGGAATCCCCATCGAGAATAGGTACGCCGCATCCATGGCCTTCGCTGAAAATATACCGGACTGTGCTGGCGCCCCGGCAATTCTCAGGCGCTCCTGGATGTATTCG
>WNFC01019876.1_pt1 | contig 15515 bp, 16 predicted proteins | sample 5400541 | NCBI WGS metagenome assembly WNFC01 (sample SAMN13153342, study PRJNA577476) | soil metagenome | isolation source: 120 cm saprolite under Douglas fir tree site 2 hole 2 replicate 1 | place: USA:California | collected 2015-04-18
TAGTCCCGGTCGGCCAGCGCCGAGGTGTAGGCGACCCCACCCATGGCGATCGACTCGGAGAAGGTGGCCGCCAGCCCGGCCACGAAGATGACGCGCACCGACTGGGTGGCCGCCGCCACGCCCAGGACCAGGCCGAGGACGTTGACCAGGCCATCCTGGCCGCCCAGGATAATGTCCCGCAGCCGGCGGCCGATGCTTCCCGGGGTGCCGTGCTCGTGTTCATCGCCGATCTCGAACGGCGGCCCCTTCGGTTCGGCCTCCTGCGCCATGGCCCCTATCTTCTCACCGGTTGAAGTCGGGCGGCTCGCGGGTCAGCGCGATACAGGCGCCGGCGGCCACATAGGACATGGCCATGACCACAAACACCGGTCCGTAGCCGAGGCGTTCGAGCGCCACCCCCATCCCGGCCGCCCAGAGGGAGCCCACGCCGAACGCCATGGCGAAGTACAGGCTGAACAAGGCATCCCGCTCGGCGATGGGCGCCTCGTCGGCGACAAACGTTTGCAGCAACGGGCTCTCGCCATACACGATCAACCCCAGCCCGGCCATCAGCAGGAGCAGCCAGGGGCTGGATCCATGCACGCCGAGCAAACCGAGGGTCACCGGCACACTCAGCCCGTAGCTCAAGAGCAGCGTCCGCCGCCGTCCCAACCAATCGCCGATTGGCCCCACGGCAAAGGTGCCGATCACGCTGCCGACCAACACGATGCCGTAGAGGATATTCACCTCCGCGGTGGGCAGCCGCAGCTGTTGCTTGAGGAACAGCGGGATGATGAGGGTCACGATCCCGAGCCCTCGGCCGCCGGCTCCGATGACTCCCGCCGCGAACACCAGGGCCAGGTTGCGCCGGCGCAGCAGGCGCACGGCGGCCAGCATGTCGCGGCCCACGGTTCGCTCGCGGGGCGGTCCCGCCGCTTCGCTCATCCCGGCGGGCCAGGATGGTGAGCAGCAGCAGCGCCTGCCGCCAACCCCAGGTGACCACCACCACCCCCGCCGCCGGCGCCAGCAGCGTTCCGACATTGCCACCGGCGACGTGACCGGCAATGGCCATCCCCCGCCGGCTCCGGGCGTACACGTCGGACAGCAGCGAATTCCCCAGCGGGTGCTGGGCGCTGGTGGCCGCCCGTCCGACGATATTCATAGCGAAGAACTGAGCGAAGGTGGCGGCCAGGGCGGTGCCGATCCCGGACAGCCCCAGGAGCACCGCCCCCCAACCGATGATGGTGTGCCGGCGCAGCCGCCGGGTCAGGCCCCCCGCTCCCAACTGCAGCAGCCCGCCCACCAGGTTGGACGAGGCGACCATCACGCCCAGCGCGGTCAACGAGAAATGCAGGTCGACCAGGGCCAGCGGGTAGATAAGCGGCATCACCGCGGTGTAGGCGTGGATGACGGCGTGGCTGCCGCTGATCAGGACCAGGACGGCCGCCGGGCCGCCCAGCCGCGGGCGGACCAGGTCCGCGGTCGGTCCGTCAGCCGCCAATTAGTGGGGCACTTAACGGGATGCCCTGGCCTGGCAGCGGGCGCAGCGGCCGTGCACGACGAGGTCGGCCGTGCTGACCACGAAGCCGTGCTCGTCGGTAATGTGGTGCAGGACCGGCACCATGTGGTCGCCCTCGATGTGCAGGGTCGACCCGCACTCGTCGCACACCAGGTGGTAGTGGTCCTGCCCCTCCTCGGCCAGCTCGTAGTATCCGCGTTCCCCGATCCGCGTCTGCTTGACCAGGCCCAGCTTCTCCAGGACTTCGAGCGACCGGTAGGTGGTGGCCAGGTTGAAGCGCGGATTGCGCCGGCGGATGCTGGTGCAGATCGCCTCGGCGTCGAGGTGCTTTTTGCTCAGGCGGAGGGTGTCCCACACCATCTGCCGCTGGGTGGTCAGCCGGTAGCCCGAGGTATGCAGGGCGTCACTGGCGGTGCGGGCCATAGCGCTCATTGTCTCATCGACTCGGCTCACTTCCGATCGCGACCGGAGCCGGCTCCGGCTCATCCGCCAGGGCTCCGGCGGTGGCTTCCTTCCGGTCCAGGGCGAAGAACAACACCGCGGTGGCGGCGAAGTAAATCAGGTTGCCCAGCCCGAACATGACCAGGCCGGCCAGTTGCTGATCCTCCAGCGGCCCCAGGCCACTGACCCGGGGCGCGGCCGCATAGAAGGGGTAGAGCACGGATGGCGACAGGATGAAGGCGATGCCGAGGATGGTCGGCGGAATTCCGGCGAAGCCCAGGTAGGCGATCTTCCCGATTGGGGACAACCCGAAGGACGCCTTCGCCGGGGCGATGATCGGCCACCAGAACAGGACCCCGGTGGCCAGGAAGCTCAGGTGCTCCAGGACGTGGATCCCTTCGTTGGTCAGCGTGGCCTCGTACAGGAATGGCAGGTGCCAGGTGACGAGGACGCCGTTGAACACCAGGCTGGCCACGATCGGGTGGACTCGAAAGCGATTCCACACTAGCCAGCGCGCCGGCAGCCCCAGCAGCAGCAGCGGGGGCACCGCCATGGACAGCAGCAGGTGCTGCAGCATGTGGAGGCTGAACAGGTAGCGGTCGCCGCCCACGTCGATGGGCGATTCCAGGGCCAGCAGCAGCCCGGCCAGGCCGGCCGCGAAGTAGACGCGGCTCATCGGCGACCAGGTCTCCAGGCTGGCGCCGCGCTGGCGAAGCAGCCAGACATAGGCCGCCGCCAGCGCCGCGACGCCGGCCAGCACGGTCGGGTCGACCGACCACGACAGCAGGCCAAACGTGACGTGCAGCTGAATCATGTTCGCCGCCGTCGCCGGATTTCCTGGGCGACCGCGATGCCTCCGAACACGATGATAAAGGCCAGCAGTCCGTAGCCCTCCACGAGACGGGCCAGGATGGTAAGCAGACTCTCCCCTCCCGCCCCCGCCGGCGCGGTGGCCGCGATCTCGCCTAGCGACGTGGGCGTGGCACCGGCATACGGGTTGCCGCTCACCGTGGTCGTCCGCAGCGAGTGCCAGCTCGTGCCGTCGTAAAACTGGAGTTCCTTGAACGCCCCGGGCGGATACCGCATCGTGATGTTGTAGCCGCGACCGATCGTCACCTCGGCGCCGCTGGGCTTCTCGGTGGCGCTGACGCGGTAAACGTTGCCCCGGATCTGGCTTCCTGTAGGTGAAGCCGGCGGGTCGGTCACCGGGTCGACCCGAAAGGTCACGCTCTGGGCGCCGCTGGAGGCGTGCAGCGCGCCCACTCCGAAGTACACCAGCACCTGGCCGTCGCTGGTCTGGACGCCGCCCCCCGGAACTTGCCCGTTGTCGACCGGCAGGGTCGCCTCTCCGGACCCCGGCGGCTGATTGCTGGACGCGAGGTCGGGGGGCGGATTCACATAGCGGTATGGCGCCTGGGGAAGGGGCAGGCCATCGAAGAGAGCCGGTCGCGGTCCTGAGGGCAGGAGCACGGCCACGGCCAGGCCAATGACCAATGCCAGCTTGCCCGCCCGGCGCCCGGTCACAGCCAGAACCACGCGCCCCAATCGGCGATGACGTGGGCGATGGCACAGGGCGCCACCCGGCCGGTCACCGCCCGCAGCCCACCCAGCGCCAGTCCCACTGCGAAGTCCAGCGGCATGGCTCCCAGCCCATATCGCGGCAGATGGATGAGGGCGAAGACGGCGGCGCTGACCAGCAGGCCAGCCACCGGTCCGGCTTCCGCCGTCCAGGCAGGCTGCAGCCGACCGCGAATCACAAGCTCTTCCAGGGTCGCGATCACCACGATGGCCGCGCCCCAGCCCCAGAAACCCGACAGGGGGCGACCGCTTGCCCCCGCTCCCATCACCGGGAGCAGGAGGACCAATCCAGTGGCCACACCCGCACCCGCTGCCAGAAAGAAAGGAGTCTCCCTCCCCCTGGCGGAGAGCGTTGGGGAAGGGGTCTCGTGCCGCTTGCCAACTCCCTCCCTCTGCCAGGCGAGGCGGTCAAAAATCTCCCTCCCCCTGGCGGCGAGCAGCTGGTTGAGGAGTAGGTGCTTCTCCACGTGCTTTCGTGCCCGCGGCAGCGTGAGGGTAGGGAGGGGGTGTCTCGACCGGACCGAGTCCATCCGTCTCTCGATGACCAGCAAGCCGCCCAGTGCGATGACGAATCCCACGGCAGCAGGCAACTCGCCTATCGGCAGCAACAGGCTGCGCATGATCGCCGTCAGCAAGAGGGCGACCGTCAGCGCGGCGGCGCGCCGCGGCGCCGCAGCGGCAATCACCGCGGCAGTGGGATCAGGATGGGGACGCCAGTCGCGAAGACGGGTGGGTAGACCGTCACGCTGTGACGGAGCCCCTGCCATTGCCAGATCACGCTGGCGGCGCGCACATTCTGGCCCATCAGCGCATCCGAGGTGGCGAATTTGATCCCCGCCCCATTCGCCAATGTTCCGGCCGGCAGCTCGAGCGATTGCGCGGCTCTGGCCATCCCGGTCGCGGTCAGATCGGACCCGGCCGCGGGCAGCACGTAATGGAATAGGGTCCAGCCCGCGGCGAACCCGGCCAGCGATTCCTCCGTGGGATCCGCATGGTAGCGGCCGCGGTAGGCCGCGGCGAACCGTTCGTACATCGCGCGCCCGGTGGCATTCAGCGCGTCCGGATTGAAGCCCGCCGTTGGCCGGTCCGAGGCGAACACCCCGATGGCGTCGGCCCCCAGCAGCGCGCCGAACTCCGGTCCGCATTCGGCCATCGTCGATCCGATGAGCGCGTCCACATGCAGGCCGCTTCGCAGCATGGCGCGCCGGAAGCTGACGCCGTCGGGAATGTAGGAGGCGAGCACGAGGACGTCGGGGCGAACGCTGGCAACGGCGCCGAGCACCCGCGGCCAATCCGGCCGCGCCGCCACATAGGTGACCGTGGTCACCACCTGCATGCCTTCAGCAAGCGCCTGCGTCCTGGCGGCCGCGGCCACGGACTGGCCGTAGGCGTCATCCTCTTCGACAATCGCCATCCGCAGCGACCCCGGCGATCGGTGCAGCCGCGGGGCGATCACTGACGCCATGAAGTGGCTGGACATGGTCCCCAGGTTGTGGCCCGTGGCACCCACTCGGAACACCAGGGGCAGGCCGCGCCCGGTGACCTGGTCGGCGACCGCGCCGGCCTCCCAATAGAGCAGCCCGCGCCGCGCCGCCGCACTGCTGGCCGGCAGGGAGAGGCTGCTGGAGTACGTGCCGATGATTGCCTGGACGCCATCCTGCTGCAGGGCGGCCACCCGGGCGTCGGCATCCTCCCGGACCGTGAGGTCGCGGGCGATCAGCTCGATGGGTTTGCCCGCGACGCCGCCGTCCGCGTTCACAAAGTCCCGTGCGATCCGGACGCCGGCATACTCCTGACCGGAGAGCGAGGCCTGCGGCCCGCTCATCGGGAACAGCGCGCCGATGCGAATCGTGTTCTGGCGTCCCGGAAGGCAGCTGCTGAGCAGCAATGCCGCGCCGGCAAGGACCAGCGCTAGGCGTCGCACTCGCGGATTGTACCGGAAGGTAGTAGCTTGCTCAGACCTGTTCGATGCCGCGCATCAGGATGTTGAGCAGCGCCCCCACCGCGGCCACCACCACGATGGCGTAGAGGATGGGGCCCAGCCGGTCAAAGGGCAGGCCGAGCCCGGCCGCGGCCCCGGCGAGAAAGATGGTGGCGGCGATGCTGGCCGAGGAAGCCCGCCCCCAGGGCGTGTGCCGGATCCGCGGCGTCCGCCGCCGCATAAAGAGGAAGGCAATCGCCCCGGCCACGGGCAGGGCGTAGCGGAACACCACCAGCGCGGCGATCCACTGCGGCAGCACGCCGATCACGGCCAGCGAAATGGCGGCCACCCCGAAAAAGATGCCGTCCATGAACGGGTCGTAGAGCCGGCCCCAGCGGGTGGACACGTGCGCCCGGCGCGCGATCCAGCCGTCCAGCAAGTCCGTAACCGCTGCCACCCCGAAGACGAAGACGAGCGGGATCGGCATCCCCTCGGTCAGCCAGTGCGCCCCCCAGGCCACCCAGATGGACCCGAACGCCCGAAGCTCGGTGAGCATGTTGGGCACCCCAATCGTGCGCCGGAGCTCGCCCGATTCCAGGTTCACCATCAGGCCCAGGTGCAGGCCCAGGTCGGCCATGAGCACCGCCCACCAGAGGAGGCTGGTAGCCAGGAAGAGAACGGTCTCGCTGGGCGCCACCAACCAGGCACACACGCCACCGGCCACCAAAATGCCGACGGTGCCGGCGGTCGTGAAGCGGAGCCAGGACCGGCGAAGCCCGGGGTTCTCCATCATGGTCTGCCAGGACCGCCGCCAGGAATCCCGCACGAAGACGCCCCACGCCCGGCGGCTGTAATTGCCCACCTGGAGGTCGTGAAGCAGACTGATCACGAAGAGGTTGGGCGGGAGCTCGGGCTCCTCGGCTCCGCGGACTCCACGGCCGGCGTCATGCATGGCAGCCCACACCGATCATACGCGCGCCCGCCCTCGAGCCTTCGAATTGAGCGGTGACGCCTATGGCAAAATCGGCAGCGGAGAGGCCGCCGGGGAAGGCACCGCCTGCGTCCCGGGCAGGAGGGGCAGCGTCGAGCCCTCGAGCGTCGGGGCCGCGCCAGTGTCGCAGGGGGCGGGTGCGGGGGCCGGCGCTGACTGCAGCACCAGCTCGGCGATGGTCACGTCCGGCGCGCCCAGGCCGGTGGGGACGCCGGTCTCCTTGCAGAACAGGCTGGTCTGGACGTCGGACGGGCGCGTCCACTCGGCCGGCTTGCGGCCGCTGTAGTAGGCCTGCATGAACTTGTGCCAGACGCTCCCAGGGCCGGTCTCCCCCCACAGCGACTTCATCGACTCATTGGCGGGCACCGGCTTGGTCACGGTCCGGCCCATCCAGGTGGCCACGGCCAGGTCGGAGGTGTACCCGATGTACCAAGCGTCTTTGAAGTCGGTCGTGGTCCCCGATTTGGCCGCCACCGGGAATGGCAGCTGGGGGCGGACTGCGCCCTTCAGGATGTCGGTGAGAATGTAGGTGGCGCCCTCCGGGAGCACACGCGCACCCGTGTCGGGCTGGGGGGTGGTCTTCTCCAACACCGTGGTGTGGCCGCCCCGCACTTCGCGCACTTCCAGCACCGCCAGCGGCTGCACGCGCAAGCCGCCGTTGGCGAAGCTGCTGTAGGCGGCCAGGTGCTCGGTCATGCGCACTTCGTTGGCGCCCAGGGTGGCCGAGAGGCCGGGCTGCAGGTCTGTGGTGAGCCCCAGCCGGCGCGCGGTGGTGAAGACGTTGTCGATCCCGACCTCTTTGAAGAGGCGCACCGACGAGATATTGCGGGACTGCGCCAGCGAGGTCCGCAGCGAGATCTTGCCCAGCTCGTGCTTGTCCCAGTCCTGCACCGGGTAGCCGGGGAAGGCGTGCGCCCCGTCGGAGTCATCCAGGATGGAGGCCGGCGTCCACCCGTTCATCAGGGCCGTGACGTAGGTATAGGGCTTGAAGGAGGAGCCCGGCTGTCGTAGGGCCAGGGTGTAATTGTTCTGACCCCCGATGTCGCTGTTGAAGTAATCGGCGCTGCCGATCATGGCCAGGACCTCGCCGGTATGCGGATTCATCACCAGCATGGCGCTGTTGTTCACCCCGTTGCTGCGGCTGAAGCGCTGGACGCCCTCCTGGACCGCCTGCTGGGCCAGCGTCTGGGTGTGCGCGTCCAGCGTGGTGATCACCGTCAGACCGCCGCGCAGGAGGAATCCGGGATCGTACCGGCTCTCCAGCTGGCTCCACACGTAGTCGACGAAATGCGGCGCCAGCGCCGCGTGCCGAGCGCCCGCCGCGTCGTGGGCACTGGTCAGCGCCGGCTGGAGGTCCACTGCGTACGCCGTCCCGGCCTGCACATCGGTGACATAGCGCGCGCGCACCATGGCTGCCAGGACGTCATGCTGCCGGAGTCTCGCCCGGCGGAACCCATCGGGCCGGAAGGGGTCGTAGAGGGTCGGGCGCTGCGGCAGCCCGGCCAGGAAGCTGGCCTGCGCCAGGCTAAGATCGTGCGCCGACTTGCCGAAGTAGACGTTGGCGGCCGCCTCCACGCCGAAGGCCTGGTTCCCGTAGAAGATCTTGTTCAGGTACATCTCCAGGATCTGGTCCTTGCTGTAGCGCTGCTCCATCTGGATGGCCAGCAGGAACTCGCGCACCTTCTGTCCGATGGTGCGATGGGTCTGCCAGTTGCCGGTCTCGAGCATGTAATTCTTGACCACCTGCTGGGTGATGGTGCTGCCGCCCTGGGCGGCCCGGCGATGGATCACGTCGTACACGGCGGCCGCCACCACCCGCACCGGGCTGACCGCCCCATGGGCGTAATAGTCGCGGTCCTCGATGGCGATGGTGGCATGGCGCAGGTCCCAGGTGATGGCGCCCAGGGGAACCACGGTGCGCCGTTCCTCGTACCGTTCGTCGAGCAGGGTCGTGCCATCGCGGGCGTAGATGCGGGTGGACTGCGGCAGGGTCTGCGCACTGAGGTGGCTGAGACTGGGCAGCTCTCCCGCGTACGTGTACAGCACGGAACAGCACCCCGGCCGTGAGCAAGAACCGGCGGAGCAGGTGGCGCGGCCGGCGCGCTCGGGCCGGGTGCGGAACATATCCCCCCCGTCCTCCGCTGCGGCGCCGGTGGCCCGCCTCGCTCATCTCGTCGCCCCTCTAACGCCGCGACCGGCTCGTCGGTTATCCATTCACGCCACTCTCGTGAACTCCCGTCCCCACGGGGAGGGGCAGGGGAGGGGGCAGATCGCGAGCGAAGACCTCATTTTGGCAGGGGCTGAGCGACGGTCGCCGCGGCGTTGGCGATCGGCGACAGCAGGAAGACCAGGACAGCCACCCCAGCGCTGGCGGCGCCCAGGGCCACCCGGGCCGGCCAGTCCGGAGCCGGTTCGGGCGTCTCGGTGGGCGAGGCTTCCAAGGCCACCAGCCGGACGACGCGGATAGCCCAGCCGCCCAGCAGCAGCAGGTTGAGCAGCCCCAGCAACCCGAGCCAGGTATAGCCGCTCTCCACGGCCGCGACCAAGATCAGAAAACGGCCAAAGAAGCCAATCAGGGGCGGCAGGCCGGCCAGCGAGCTCGCCCCCACAGCCAGGACCAGCGCCGGAAATGGGGCGCGCCGCATCATGCCGGCGAAATCGCCCAGCGCCGTGGCGCCGGTAAGGCGGGCGAACCAGCCGATTGAAATCGCGGCGGCCAGCACCGCGGGGGCCGTCCCGACCAGCAGCAGGCCGACGCCGGCCACCCCGGCCGGCCGGCCGGTGGCCAGCCCCGCCAGGATGAACCCGATCTGTCCCACCGCGGCGTACGCCAGCGCGCGAGCCAGCTGCCGTTCGCCCAGGGCGCCGATCGTCCCCCCCGTCATCACCACGGCGCCCAGGAGGGCCAGCACGGCCGGCCAGGGAATCGCGGTCCCCACCAGGATGACCGAGACCAGGCGCTGCAGGGACCCGAACCCGGCCACCAGGAGCAGGCCCGCGGCCAGGGCTCGCAGCGCTCCGCTGTCGTCCTCGTGGCTGTCGGTCAGCCAGCCAAAGGCGGCCGCTCCCAGCCCGAAACTGGCGCCGCCCACCACCAGGACCAGCACCAGCAGGGCGGGCGGGTCGCTGGCGGCCCGGGTGGCGAGCACGCGCCCCACTCCCAGGAAGCTCGTCTCCCCGGTGAGGCCGTAGGCGACCGCCAGCCCATAGGCAACGGCGGCGCTGCCGGCCAGCTGCACGACGAAGGGGCCGACGGCGGCTCGGCGCTGGGCGCTCCAGAGGCCGACGGCGATCGTCGTCGAAACCGCGAGCAGCTGCAGGGCGGCGAAGAAGGCCAGCAGGTCGGCCGCCGAAACCAGCAGCACGGCCCCGCCGGTCGCCAGCAGAACGAATGCCGGCGCTCGATCCGCCCGTCCGCCGTCCTGGAGGCTGACCAGCAGCACCACGCCGGCGGCGGCCAGCAAGACCGCGTCCAGCAGGGCGGCGAAGCCGTCCAGGACAAAGGCCCCATTGAGGATGTTGAGCGGCGTCCGCAATTGGGTGCCGAGCGCGACCAGGCTGCCCAGCAATGCCACCAACGCAATGAGGGTCGGCGCTCGGCCCGACCGCGATGGCCGCAGGGCGGTCAGGCCCAGGATCACCAGCGCGCCGGCCAGCAGCCACAGCTCGGGGACGAAGCCGAGGAGGTTGCCCGCGGTCAGGGTCATGCCCCACCCCGAATCAACAGGGAAAGGACACCGGAGTTGATGTTGTCGATGAGCAGCGCCGGCAGCAGACCCAGGAGCACCAGCAGGAACACCAGCCCGGACGCATATCCGACTTCGAGTGTGCCGGCATCACGGACCTTGGCGTGGGTCTCGGCCAGCGAGCCAAAGAACAGGCGCTGGACCATGGTGAGCAACGCGGCGGCCCCCAGCAGCAGCCCGAGCACCGCCACCATGGTCCCCGTGCGGTGGCTGGCATAGCTTCCCACCAGCAGCATCAACTGGCCGGTGAAGCCCACGAATCCGGGCACCCCCAGGGCCGCCATCGCCCCCACCACGCCCAGGACCGCACCGCGAGGCATGCGCGCCGCCAGTCCGCCCAGCCCCGCCAGGGATGCGGTGCCGGTGCGCTCCGCCACCAGGCCGACCACTCCCAGCAGCACGGCGACGATCAAGCCGTGGGCGAAAAGCAGCAGCAACGCGCCGTCCAGGGCGACCTGCCTGCCCGAGCTAACCGCCAGAACCACCAATCCCATCTGGCTGACGGTCAAGGCTGCCACCAGCCGTTTGCCATTGTCCTGGCCGAGCGCGCTCAGCCCACCCCAGAGCACGCTGATCAGCCCGATCACCATGATCGCGGTGTTGACGCGGTGGAGCGGCTCTGCCGAAAGCCGCCACGGTGAGCCAGAGCAGCAGGCCGCCGATGGTTCCGCGAAACACCTGGTCGTGCAGGGTCCCGATGTCGAAGGTGGGCGCGGTGGCCTTGAAGTGCATGATCAGGACGGCCAGCACCAGCAGGGCCCAGGCCCCCATGGTGAAGCCGAAGAACCGCCAGGCCGCCGGCACCCGGCGCCGGCCACCCCAGCCCGCGATCAGCAAGGTGAGCGCGATCAGGGCCATGGCCCAGAAGGCCACCAGCAGCAGGTAGTCCAGGGCGGCGAAGACCCCGGTGATGGCTGTCTGGGTCAGCAAGAGGAGGACCATGTACTCCTTCAGGCGCTCCCGCACCCGCCAGGACGCGAGCAGCGCCGTAAGAAACAGGAGCGTGGTCAGCAGCACCAGCGGCATGCTGACGCCATCAACCCCCAGGTGGTAAGCCGAGCCCACGGCCTTGATCCAGGGATGGTTCTCGTCGTAGGCGAACTGGGTGAACTGCTCCCGGAAGCCGTACCACATCACCACGGCCAGAGCCAGGGCCAGGCTGGCACCGGACACCGCCACCGTCTTAATGCGGTCCCGCTCGATGTCGGTCCGTGCCGGAAAGAAGAGGATAGCGAGGGCGGCGATGGTCGGGACCCAGAGGATGCTACTCAGCAGGAGCGTCGGGAACTCGCCACCCGGCGTGCTCCCGATAGGCGCGGTCTGGGCCAGGGCGGCGAGCTGGGTCATCCCTTCACCTTGATCCAGCCGGCGGCCGCCACCAGCGCCAGGGCCGCCATGGCGACCAAACCGGCGAGCATTCCCAGCCAGGACTGCTGGACCCGACGGGCCGGCGCAACGCGCAACCCACCCAACGTCCCCGCCATCGCGCCCCCGCGCTCGAACACATAGTCAACCCAGCGCTCGGCCCGGTTCGCGGCCCGGGCCAGGGGCACCAGTCCGCGCCGGATCGACTGGCGATAGGCGAAGTCGAGGAAGAAGGCGTGCCGCAGCGGGCCGTAGACCGGCGCCAGCCGGCGGGCCAGCATGCCGGCCGGCACCAGCCGTTGCCCGTAGATCAGCCAGGCCACCACCACGCCGGCCAGCACCGGCACGGTGGCCAGGGCCACCGCTGGCACGGTGATCGAGAACCCTGACCCGCTGGCGGGGAGAGTCACGAAGCTCACCACGTTACGCCGGATCTGCGGAATTCCGATGACGCCGGCCACGGTGGCCACGGCAGCCAGGATCACGGGCGGGGTGGTCAGCTGGGAGCGCGGCTCCCGAATCCGGTCGATTTCGAAGCGGCGCCGGCGCACCGTCTCGCCCGAAAAGACGAGGAAGTAGAGACGGAACGCCGCCAGTCCAGACAGGAACAGGGCCACCATCGCCAGGGTGATGAGGACGGCGTTGCCGTTCTGGATCAGCCGACCCGCCATGGCCGTCTGGCTCCAGAACCCGCTCAGGGGTGGAATCCCAACCAGGGCGGCCGCGCCGATCAGCATCGTCCAGGCGCTCAGCGGCATCCTCCGCCACAGGCCGCCCATCTCGAACAGGCTGTCCGTGCGCATCACGCTGACCAGGTTGGCGGCCACCAGGATCACGCAGGCCGTAAAGAACGCATGCGTCACCAGCTGGAAGGCCGCTGCCCCCACGCCCCGGGCGGCCAGCGCCAGGAAAATCAGTCCCATCTGGCTCATGGTCAGGTAGGCGATCACGCGAGGCAGGGACCGCTCCGCCAGAGCCCAGAGTCCGGCCAGCACCGCGGTCGCGCCCCCGACCAGGCCCACCGCCAGCAGGGCGCGCGGGCTGACCTGGAACAGGGAAAAGGTGCGGGCCACCAGGTATCCGCCGGCGACGGCCGTCCCGGCAGCCTGGATGAAGGCCGCGGTCGGCGGGGGCGCCTCCGTCGAGTCGGGCAACCAGACGTGCAGGGGAAACTGCGCCGACTTGCCCAAGGCCCCCAGCAGCACCAGCCCGGCCATGATGAACAGCCCGGTGGCGCCCACCTTCCCGCCGGCGTACTGGGGGGCCAGCGCCTGGAAGTTGAGCTGATTGAATCGGAAATAGATGTAGAGGATGCCGATCAGCAGCCCGGCGTCGCCGATCAGGGTGACCAGGAAGGCCTTGCGGGCGGCGCTGGCCGCCGCCGGTCGCTGCCACCAGTGGCCGATGAGCAGGTACGAGCAGGCGCTGACCAGGAGCCAGAAGAAGAGCAGGGCAAAGTAGTTGTCGGCCAGCACCACGCCTTCCATGGCGAACGTCAGGAAGGCGGTGATCACGAAGAAGCGGACGTAGCCGGAATCGCCGCGCATGGACTCTCGCGCATAGAGCTGGACGATGAGGCTGATGGCGGTGACCACCACCAGCATCACGGCGGCCAGGCCGTCGGCCGCCACCCCCCACTCGAGCTTGAACTGGGACGCCGCACCCGCCTCGTTGGTAAAGAAGGTGAGGTAGGTCGAGTTGCGCTCCAGGTGGAGCGGATGGACGAGCTCGATGGCGAGGACCAGCACCGCCGCCACCAGCGCCAAGGCCGTGAAGACGATAGCGATCCAGGCGCTCACCCGCCGCGCGTCAATGGTGAAGGTCAGGATGACGATGAAGGCGACCAGCGGCGCAAAGAGCGCCAGCAGCTCGATGAACGTCGGACTCCAGGTGTCCAGCGGACCCCTGGCAGCCAGCAGCGCGGTCAGCACCCGGTCACGCGACGCTCAGCCGGCCAGATCGTCGACCGCCATGATGGCCCGCTGCCGACCGGCGACCCGGACCAGGCCCAGCCCGAGCATGATTTCGCCCGTCGACGTCAGCGCCACCAGGACGGCGAACGCCTGCCCACCGACTCGGTGGCCGGGCACCAGGTTGAAACGCGAGAAGGCCGCCAGCGCCAGGACCGCGGCCGCAAACATGAGGTTGACACTCATCAAGACGACCGCCAGGTTGCGTTTGGCCACCAGGCCGAAGGCGCCGATGGCAAACAGGCCGGTCGAGATGCCCAGGACGGTTGAGATCCCGACGTTCATCGCGGGTCCCGCCTCCGCCTGCCGGCGGGCGCCTCGATCGGGCCCGTCGTCCGCTCCCGAGCCTGGGGCAAGCTGAGAATCCCAACGGCTGCGACCAGCACCACCAGGGCCGCTACCACGAGCCCGACCAGGTACTCTCCCCAACTGGTTCCGGTCCCGGGTAGAAAGGTTCGCCACGTGGCGCGGAGGAGCGCGCCGGCCATCAGCGCCAGGATCGCCACCGCGGCGATCGCCCCCGGGATCAGCTGGCCGCTGAACTCGCTCGGTGCGGCGTCACGCCGGAGCCCCGGAACCACCAGCAGTCCGGCGGCCACCAGGATGCCGATGGCCAGCTGCACGGCCGCCACCACCGGCGCGTCGAGCACCCACGCCAGCACCGCCACCATCAGCAGGCACCCAGCGAAGGCCAGGGCGACCTGCTCCAGCGAGCGCAGCAGGACGACGCCGAGAGCACTGATGAGCACCAGCGCACCGGCACCGTAGGCCGCGATCACCACCGGGGTGGACGTGATCAAAGTCCAAGGAATTCTAGCCGGATTCCCCTCCCCCTGAGGGGGAGGGTCAGGGTAGGGGTGTCCCTAATATTCCACTTCTCCCTCACCGGGGGCCCAGTACGTCTCTTCCTTGATGGCCTTGTCGCCGAACCCGCGCCGCTTGAGGATGCCGCGCGCGTTGACGATCATCCCGGGGTTGCCGCACAGATATCCGGTCGTCTCCTCTGGCGCCAGGCCCAGCTGATCCGAGTACTTGCGGACCAGGTCATCGACCCGACCGCGTTCGCCCTTCCACTCCGGGTCTTCCCAGGGCCGGCTGATGGTCGGGATGTAGGTCAGCCAGGAGACCTGCTTGGCCGCCGCCTCGATCTCGCGGGCGTAGGCAAACTCGTGCGAGGTGGCGGCGCCCTGCATCAGGACGAGGGTGCCGCCGAAGGGATGGCCGGCGGCCTCCTCGCGCAAGAGGGTCCGGATCATGCTGACATAGGGCGCCACCCCGGTGACGGTGCAGACCAGGTAGTGCTTGGTGTGCCCCGAGACCGTGTCCAGGGCGAAGATCCCCTTCGCCTTCTTGCGCATCAGCACCGCATCCCCGATGGCCAGGTCGTACAGCCGGGGCGACAGCGCGCCGGTTTGCACCCGCTCGATGTAGAACTCCAGCTGGTCCTCCGCCGGACACGACACGATGGAGAAGGCGCGCTCCAGCACCTTGTCCTCGTGGTCGTGGAGCCCGAAGGCGACGTACTGGCCAGGCTTGAAGGCGAGCCCTTGCTCCGGTCGGAGCCAGATGCTGAAGAGGTCTTCGGCGTGGTCGACGCGGCGAGTGATGGTCGCCGGCATGTACTTGTCGCTGTCAGCCATCGGCCACCAGGGCGCGCGCCGGCACGATGAGATCCAAGGCCAGGGCTAATATCGCCAGCGCCAGGCCACCCCAGAACGCCGGATCAGTCAGCGAGCGGTCCAGGAAGCCTGCGGCCAGCCGGCCGAACAGCACCAGCGCCGTCCCGGCCACCGCCAACCAGTACATCCGGCGTCCACGGCGGGCGAGCATGGCCGCGTAGAGGCCGCCCAGGCAGGCGAGGTAGACCAGCAGGATCAGGCCCGGGCCGATCACGCGGCTCGCGCGATGGGGCCTCCGCCGACCACCCGCTCCCCTGCGTAAAAGACGGCGGCCTGGCCGGGCGCCAGCGCCCGCTGGGGTTCGTCAAAGACCAGGCGCGCGCGGT